>Ga0114922_10004358_pt1 | contig 13122 bp, 12 predicted proteins | sample AartaG_FD_100975 | JGI IMG/M metagenome (GOLD analysis project Ga0114922, IMG submission 100975) | Deep subsurface microbial communities from Aarhus Bay to uncover new lineages of life (NeLLi) - Aarhus_00045 metaG | ecosystem: Environmental > Aquatic > Marine > Oceanic > Sediment | place... | reverse complement strand
CTGGATAAGACATGACAACACCCGTTAAGAAACTGACCAACATTCTCCGCCTGGAGGCAGAAAAGTGTCAGGATCGGGCCGTCTTCGGCGGCCTGGCCCGCTATACCGACACCTGGTCGCAGGAAGCCAGGGCTGCCTTTGGACCTGAGGCGGACGACTGGATCCAGGCAGTAGCCGACCGTTTAGGCGTCTACGGCAGCCTCCCTGATCAAACGGCCCGCCAGGAGGCCGTGGCCACATTGCTGGAAATGCTCAAGGCCGCACCCTCTCTTGGACAGGAGGAAAAGAGAGAGAAAGCACCTTCTCCTCCAGACATCTCTCCCCAGGCTCGGCCTCGTCGTGAGACTGCGGCGAAGCCGCGCTCAGTCGAAAGGCCGGCTCCTACTCCACGGGCTTCCGCCCAGGCACGCACCGGCCTCGATTCCCCGATCACTGTCCTGCAAGGAGTGGGCCCCCAGCAGGCCCAGCGGCTGGCCAAGCTAGACGTCAACACCATCCGCGACATGCTGTACTTATTCCCTCGCCGCCACGAAGACTACTCTCAACTCAAGCCCATCAACCGGCTCGAGTACGGCGAAGAGGTCACCGTCATCGCTCAGGTCTGGGATGCCGGCGTGCGCGAGACCAGAGGAGGCAGCACGCTCTTCAAAGCCACCCTCTCCGACGGCACCGGCTCCATCGAGGTCACCTGGTTTAACCAGCCCTACCTGGCCGACAAGATCAAAGCCGGTCAACAGATCGTCATCAGCGGCAAGGTGAACGAATACCTGGGGCGGCTGTGTTTCAACTCCCCCGAGTGGGAAACACTGGAAGAGGAACTGTTGCACACGGCCCGTCTCGTGCCAGTCTATCCCCTCACGGGGGGCATCAGCGCCAAGTGGCTGCGCCGCCTGGTGAAACGTACCGTGGACTACTGGTCCAAGCGATTGCCCGACCACATGCCAGCATCGGTGCGTCAGGAGGAGGATCTGCTTGATCTGGAGACCGCCATCGTCCAGGTTCATTTCCCTGACAACAAGGAATCACTGAAGCGAGCCCGCTACCGGCTGGCCTTCGACGAGTTGTTCGTGTTGCAGATCGGCCTGCTGCGCCGGCGACACCTGTGGCGCTCGGTACCGGGCAAGCCATTGCCGGTGGACGATACCACCTTGCGCGGCTTTACTCACGCCCTGCCGTTTGAGCTGACCAACGCCCAGCAGCGGGCCTTGCGGCAAATCGTGGCCGACCTGCGGTCGGACCGGCCAATGAACCGGCTCCTGCAGGGGGATGTAGGCTCGGGTAAGACGGTCGTGGCAGCGGCAGCGATGGCCCTGACGGTGACCACTGGCGCTCAGGCAGCGCTGATGGCCCCCACCGAAATCCTGGCCGAGCAGCACTATCAGACTATCGGTCGCCTCCTGGAACAGATGCCGGGTCACAGACCGACTGTGCGCCTCCTCACAGGCAGTGTCACCGGCCAGGAGCGGGAGGAGATCTACGCCAGGCTGGCCGATGGCGGCGTGGACGTCGTCGTGGGCACCCACGCACTGATCCAGGAGGGCGTGCAGTTCAAGGAACTGGCATTAGCGGTGGTTGACGAGCAGCACCGCTTCGGTGTGCGCCAGAGAGCTGCGCTGCGGCAGAAGGGCTACAATCCCCATCTACTGGTGATGACCGCCACCCCCATTCCACGCTCCCTCGAACTGACGCTGTGGGGGCACCTGGACGTCTCGATCATCGGCGAGATGCCGCCGGGGCGTAAACCGGTCGTGACCCGCTTGATTCTGCCCACCGAGCGGGAACGGGCCTACACCTTTGTGCACAGCCAGACCGAAAAGGGTCGCCAGGTATTCATCATCTGCCCGCTGGTGGAGGAATCGGAAAAGATCGAGGCCAAAGCCGCCGTCGAAGAGCACGAGCGCCTCCAGAAGCACATCTTCCCCGACCTGCGGCTGGGCCTGTTGCACGGGCGTATGAAAGGCAAGGAGAAAGAGGCCACGATGGCTCGCTTCGCCCAGGGAGAACTGGACATCCTGGTCTCTACCTCCGTCGTCGAGGTGGGAATTGACGTGCCCAACGCCACGGTGATGCTCATTGAAGGGGCCGACCGCTTCGGCCTGGCGCAACTCCACCAGTTCCGGGGCCGCGTGGGCCGGGGCGAACACGACTCCTACTGCCTGCTGGTCTCCGATTCCTCCTCTCCTGAGGCACAGGAGCGATTGCAGGCGGTCGAGGCTACCAACGATGGCTTCCTGCTAGCGCAGAAGGACCTGGAATTGCGCGGACCCGGCGAGTTCCTCGGCACCCGCCAGTCGGGCTTCCCCGACCTCAAGCTGGCCAGCGTGACCGATCTGCGGCTGGTCGAGGCCGCCCGCGAGGCCGCCCGTCGCTTTTTCGAGACCGATCCAGAACTGGCTGACCCGGACAACCGGCTTCTTGCCCGGCGGGTGGCGCAGTTTTGGAAAGGTGAAGGAGAAGTCAGTTGACCCACATCGCCATCTACCCTGGCACCTTTGACCCCATTCACCTGGGACACGTGGACATCACCACTCGTGCAGCCAATATCTTCGATGAGTTGGTGGTCGCCGTCTACGACCGGCCAGCGAAGAACCTGATGTTCACCATCGAGGAACGGGTCGAATTGGCGCGCCAGGCCCTGGTTGATCTGCTCAACGTGCGCATAGCTTCCTATAACGGATTGACGGTGGAGTTTGCGCGCCGGATTGGAGCACAGGCTATCGTGCGCGGGCTGCGCGTGATCTCCGACTTCGAACTGGAGTACCAGATGGCACTTACGAACCGCCAACTTGCGCCAGAGGTCGAGTCCGTGTGCCTGATGACGCGCCAGACCCACGCTTTCCTGAGTTCCAGCATCGTTAAGGAGATCGCGCTACTGAAAGGCGACGTGAGTGGGATGGTTTCCCCACACGTCGCGGCCGCGCTGGAGGTAAAACGATGCGAGCGAGAGAAGAACCACGAACCTGTGCCACTAGTTTCACTGCGCGATTAAACGTCGGAGGCCGATATGGACATTTTGCACCTGATAGACCGTCTGGAAGAAGCTATCAAAGGGAGTAAGCGATTGCCCTTCAGCGGCCTGCGGCTGGTGGATGAGCGCCGCATCTGGCCCTTGCTTGACCAGATGCGCATTTCGATCCCCGACGAGGTACGGCGCGCCGAGCGGATCATCCGCGAGAAAGAGCGCACCATAGCCCAGGCCCACGAGGAAGCGGAACGCATCGTCACGCTGGCACGTAGTGAGGCAGCTCAACTCACGGCAGAACACAGCATCGCTCAGGCCGCCAAGTCGCAAGCCGCCACCATCCACGAGCAGGCCGAGCGGGAGGCGGAAAGCGTCCGCGCCGGGGCCGATGACTACGCCTTCGACGTGCTCTGCAAACTGGAGCAGGATATGAAGCGGGCGCTGACAGTGATCGAAAACGGCATCCACGCCATCCAGGCCGAACGGGAGATGAGGGAGAACAAACCACCTGTCTAAGTAAGGAGCACGACAGCGGTGGTGGTGAGATACCTTGACAGGTTCATTGCTCACCCCTATAATACGTCCCCACCCAATCCTGTAATGGGATGCAGTGAGTCAATCAGAAAGGAAGGCGAAGAATACATGCCTGCAGTGCCCAAGCGCAAAATATCAAAAACCCGTGGGAGAAACCGTCGTAGCCACTGGAAGGCCAAGGCTGCGCGATTGGTGACCTGCCTGCAGTGCGGCGCACCGGTGCGACCACACCACGTATGTCTGTCCTGCGGTACTTATCGGGGCATCGAAGTCATCGAGATCGAAGAGGAATAACGCACCACGAAACGTGATGTGTGATTGCGCTTCACGTCCTCGCCAGAGAGCACATTGACGTATGCGTGCCTATCTGTTTCCAGGCCAGGGATCCCAGTACGTAGGAATGGGGCGCGATCTTTACGACGCCTCTCCAGCAGCCCGCACTGTGTTCGACCAGGCCGATAGTATCCTGGATATTGCTCTGTCGCGGCTGTGTTTTGATGGGCCAGCCGAATTACTGAATGACACGTTGAACACGCAGCCAGCCATTCTTGCCACCAGCGTAGCCGTGCTGCGCGTACTGGAAGAACGCGGTATGGATAGCCCAATCTACGTGGCCGGGCATAGCATGGGAGAGTTCAGCGCGCTGGTGGCGGCGGGAGCCCTCTCCTTTGAGGACGGGCTGAGGCTCGTGCGCGAGCGCGGCCGGTTGATGAAACAGGCTGGCGAGCAAAGCCCTGGCGGTATGGCGGCTGTGCTGGGGCTGGAGCGTGAGCCACTGGAAACGATCTGCACTGCGGTGCGGGAGCAGACTTCGGCAAGCTCAGTCGAGCCGAGCGGCGAGTACGTCGGCATCGCTAACGACAACTGCCCTGGGCAACTCGTCATCTCCGGGGAGACAGGTGCGCTGGAGCAAGCGATGGAACTGGCAAGGGAGCAGGGAGCCAGGCGGGTGGTCCGGTTAGCTGTGAGCATCGCGGCGCACTCCCCACTGATGACCAAAGCTGCCGACGAGTTCCGTCGTGTCCTCGACGCGACGCGGTTCCGCGAGCCAGCCATCCCTGTCGTCGCGAATGCCACTGCCCGTCCGCTCACCGATCCCGACGATATCCGCGACGCCCTGGGGCGGCAACTGACCTCGCCCGTGCGTTGGGCCGAGTCGGTGCGCTGGATGATCGCCCAGGGAGTGACGCGCTTCGTCGAGGTGGGACCCAAAGAGGTGCTCACTGGCCTCCTGCGGCGCATAGACCGCACGGTAGAGGGGTTGACCATCGCCCAGGTCCTGGCCCGCGAAAAGTGAGGCCAGATGTCTCGACAGGAGCCATTATGTACGCAGTTTAGAGATTATCGGTGAAGCAACGAAAAATATACCTACGGAACTCTGGCAAAAATACAGCCACATTGACTGGAGAGCAATGGCCGGAATGCGAGACCGATTGATACACCGGTACTTTGGTATAGACTATGTCATTATTGCCCCAAGATTGTGAATGACATTCAGCCTGCCACGAGTACTCGCAGTGGAATGTTGAGCAGTTTTGGGATTTGGAGTTTGGGATTTGGGCTTTGGAACGCAGTTCCCTATGACCTTGTGTGGGGTGTTGTGATAAAAAGTGCCAGTGCTCAAACAAGAGATTCAGCAAATCATTCAAAGTGAAAGACGCAGCTGATGTACCACGCTTGAACTTGATCGGGAGGGGAGGGGATATGATCGCGCTAACTGACAAAGTCGCCGTCGTTACCGGTGCCGCTCAGGGCATCGGCAAGGCTATCGCCGAGACCTTGGCCCAGTGCGGGGCCCACGTGGTGCTGGCCGACCTGCAGGTGGAGAAGGCCGAGGCTGTAGCCAAGGAAATCGCCGCCGACACAGGCCGTCGGGCTATCGCCGTCCAGGTAGATGTGGCCGACCACGACAGTGCCAGGGCCATGATCGACCGCGCCGTCGCTGAATTTGGGCACGTTGACATCCTGGTCAACAACGCCGGCATCACTCGCGACAACCTGATCATGCGGATGAAAGAGGCCGACTGGGACCTGGTGCTCAACATCAATCTCAAGGGTGCTTTCAATTGCGCCCAGGCCACCATACGGCCCATGATGAAGCAACGTTACGGTCGCATCATTAACATCACGTCTGTTTCTGGAGTAGCTGGCCTGGCGGGCCAGACGAACTACTCCTCTTCCAAGGCCGGACTCATCGGCTTCACCAAGGCCCTGGCTAAAGAGGTTGGCTCTCGCAACATCACCGTTAACGCTGTAGCGCCGGGGTTCATAGAGACGGACCTGACTACCGATTTGCCCCAGGAGATCAAGGACATGGCCCTCAAGATTACAGCAGCGGGCAGATTCGGAAAGCCGCAGGATGTCGCCAACGCCGTGGCCTTCCTCGCCTCCGACACAGCCTCCTTCATCACCGGCGAGGTACTGAGGGTGGACGGCGGCCTGGCGATGTAGATGTTGATCGTTGATCAAAGGGGGCTGGATGGAAGCGCAACCTCAAATTGGCAAAATTACGGTCGCACCGGAAGTGTTGGAGACCATCGCCCGTCTCACGACCCTGGCCGTACCGGGTGTGGCCCGCTTGGTCTCACCGGCGGGTGTACGGCGTCTCCTGCGGCACAATGGCGTTAAACTTGAGGTCATTGGAAACAGCGTGCGCGTGGAACTGTACGTTGTGACCGAGCCAGACGCCAATATGCTCAACGTCGGCCGCCAGATCCAGGCCGAGGTTACCCGCGCGATCCAGGACATGGTCGGCATGGAAGTCCAGTCCGTTGACGTGCATATCGAGGACGTAGCCCACCCTTCCGAGGGAGCATGACCGGCCTGCAATCGGGAGGCCCACAAGCGTGAAGAATCGCCATCAGGCCCGCATCGTGGCACTGCAGGCGCTATATGAGATTGACTGTGCGCATCACGCTCCCGCCATCGTGCTGGAGCAGCGGCTGGCCGAAGTCCAACTGCCGAAGGCTGCGGCGGCCTTCAGTCGTCATCTGGTGGACAGCGTGCTCAAGTACCAGCCTGTGCTCGACACTTTCATCCACCGCCACGCTCCCGATTGGCCTCTGGAACAGATGGCTTATATTGACCGCAACATCTTGCGCATCGCAATCTTCGAGTTCGCCGTGGATGGCAAGACGCCAATCAAGGTGGCTATCAACGAGGCCGTCGAACTGGCCAAGACCTTTGGCTCCGACAGTGCCCCGCGATTCGTGAATGGCGTGCTAGGTGCCTTGGTGGAGCATAAAGAGGCTATCGCGCAGACAGTTAATGACGCAGTGAGGGAAAAGCAGTGAATTTCTTGAACATCGGCCCCTGGGAGTTGATGGTTATTCTGGCCATCGCCATTTTGCTGGTTGGTCCCAAGCGCGTGGTGGAAGTCGCCCGCACGATTGGACGTGTCACCAGTCAAATGCGCAAACTCTCAGGTGAGTTCATGGGCACTATCCAAGCCGAGCTCCAGGAGGCCGAGCAAGAGACACGCCAGGCTCTGGAGAGCGTTGGCGAGAGCGGCGCCATCATTTCGGCTGAGATTCAGGGCACTGAACAAGAAACCCGCCAGACCCTGGAGAGCGTTGGCGAGAACGAGCAACAGGTCACCACCAGCATCAAGGGCGAACTTCAGGCCGTCGAGCGTGAGACACACCAGCTTCTGGAGGAGATCGGGGGGAATTTCGCAGGCATTATCAAGGGCGAGCAAGGAGCGAAGAAAGAACAGGATGAAGAAAAAGCAGGCAGAGAATGATCGGGCCGCGATGTCGCTTTTCGAACACCTGGAGGAACTGCGTCAGCGTCTCATCAGGGTGATCATCGCGCTGCTCGTTGGCGTGCTCGTGGGCATGTTTGTCGCTGAGCCTGTCATTGCCATACTGGTCGCCCCACTCACAGAACTCGGAATCAAAGTTCAGGCTATTAAACTCACTGAATCGCTTTCTGTATTCTTCAGGGTCGCCGTCGTGGTCGGTGTTGTACTCGCTATGCCGGTCATTACGTACCAGATGTTCCAGTTTGCAGCGCCCGGTCTGGAGTCCCGTGAACGGCGCTACGTGCTCATCGGTGCGCCGTTCGCCTCGCTGAGTTTCGCCGCCGGCGTGGTCTTCGCGGTCTTTGTCCTGCTCCCCAGGGCGCTCCCCTTCCTTATGGGCTTTATGGACGACATCATTGAGAATCGGCCCCATATTGAGGCTTACTTGTCCACCGTCAGCAACATACTGCTCTGGTCTGGCCTCGTCTTCGAGACGCCGTTGGTGATGTACTTCCTGGCTAAGCTGGGCGTCATCGACGCCCAGGGATTTGCCAAAGTGTGGCGCGTCGTCGTCATCGGCGCGGCCGTCGGAGCGGCAGTCATCACCCCTACGGTTGACCCGGTCAGTATGCTGCTGGTTATGGCACCCTTCTTGCTGTTGTACGGGCTAGGCATTCTGCTGGCTCGATTGGCGTGACCAAGAGGTAAATTGGTAGATTGGGAAAAGTGTCCCCCATCACCACACGATCACTAAGGAGAGAATCAGATGACGAAACAAGCAGGTACGATCATCACCATCGTCGTGGCAGTACTAACGCTCTGTTGCTCTATGAGTTGCTGTGCCAGCGGCATTTACACAGTGGTGGACAATGGTCAGACGCTTGACCTTGGCGGCGTGAATCCGTATGCTGCCGGCATCCCCATTGTCTGCCTGGGTATTCTGGTCTGGGTTGTGCCCGTGCTGCTGTGGCTCTTCCTGGTGCGCGGCAAGGAGGACACTGAAACACTGCCGTATGAGTAAAAAGCGCCTGGTCATTATGGGCACCGCCGGGCGCGACTTACAACTTTAACATCTACTTCCGCGACAATCCAGACTACCAGGTGGTCGCCTTCACCGCCACCCAGCTCCCCAACATCGAGGGGCGCCGGTATCCGCCGGAACTGGCCGGAAACCTGTACCCCGAGGAGGGCATCCCTATCCGCTCATCGGCCAGCCGACGCTGGAGGAGGTTCTGACCGAGCGGCTGGGCTAAACAAAGATCGCTCCAGGCAGAAAAACAGGGGCGCAGCGATGCTGCGCCCCTTGCGTTTGTGCCCGCGTCGGGCAGGCGCGACCCTACTCATAGTTCCTGAGCACGAGCGGGAGGTAGATTCGCGCCTGAATCGTCATGCACACCTCGTTGTAGTCCATCGCGTTACCCACCGGGTCGTGGGCGGAGACACAGATCGTCTCGCCCCAGTCTCCGTGGATGTAAGCCTCAAAACCAGCCGGGGAGCCGGGACGGGCCAGCGTGACCGCCGGCGGGATGAGGACGGAGTTCGAGATGTTGCGTGTGTAGATGATGGCCGTCCCATCGTCCACTGCGCCAGGACTGCCTGTGACCTGCACCAACTGGTGCGTGCTGGTGGGACTGGGAGCCCCCACGACGACGAAACTGACCAGGGTGGACGTAATCGTCGGCGTCGTGGTATCGGCGACGATCAGCGGCGGCGGGTCGAGCGTGGCGGTGATGATCTTTTGGGTATCGGGCACGATGATCACGTCCCACGGCTGATCCTCCAGGAAAAAGTCTACCCGCTTGTCCCAGTAGTCCAGGTAGAGGCGGCTGCGCACCGAGTAATCCCACCAGATACCACCCTCAAACCCAACAGGCCACGGATCCTGGAAGAAGAGCGGGTCCACACCTGAGAAGGGGCCAAAGCAATCATCGCAATGACCCGCCCACCAGCACGGGGCCAGCAGGTCAATGACCACCACCTGATGCACGTCACCCTTCTCCACCTGCAGGATGGCGAGGTCGTTGAGGCAATCGAAGACGACGCCGCGACTGACGTCCACCTGCCAGCCGGAGCCAAAGCCCCAAAAGTCCGTGGCGTACCACTCGTACCAGTACCAGCAGCACCAGGGCCAGTTCCAGGTAAAGCCATTGTCCCACCAGTGGTAGCGTGCCTTCCACAGGTCGAGGACAACCACATCTCCATCGCTGCGAGTCACCAGCGCGATCTTTTTATCGCCCGCCATGTAGATGCGGTCGGGGTAGGCGTCAGTGCCCCAGATTGGCTCACCCCAACAGCCTAATTCCTCGTTATCCCCCAGCACGTTGATCAGGTCGCCGGTGAACAGATCGAACAGGAAGAGATAGCGGTTCTCTCCATCGGTCATGTTCACCAGCAGGATCTTGTTGACATAGTCTATGACCGGCGTTGGCGGGAACCCGTACCAGCGATAGCCTGATTCTGACAGCTCGGCGGGTATCATGTCCGAGATGAAGTACGACGTGGCCTCGTCACCAAACAGGTCCACCACGAGGATGTCGTGGTTGTCCAACATGATCACCCCGATCTTGTTGGTGTAGTCGAACGTCATGCGGCCCACCGGCCTGTACTGCAGCGGGATGATCTGCACCGTTGCGGCGGTTGCCATGTCCACCACGGCCAGGTTCACGTTCAACCCATCCCAGACGTACACCAGCACGTCGTCGTTGATGTAGTCAAAGATCGGCTCGCTCCACACCCACCAGCCATCCATCTTCCACGGGGTGGACGTGAACGCCGGGTCCCACAGGTCAATGAACTGGAGCGTGCCATCCGCCAGCCACACCACAGCGTATCCGTTGAGTGAGTCCACGTCCATGTAGCGCGAGGGACCAGGCAGCGTGCTGGTCACGACCTCGCCGGTGAACGAGTTGATTATGCCGACGGTGTCGTTGTCCAGTTCTGCCAGGAGCAGCCTCTGGCGCGGCGCGAAGACGGGATGGCGCAGCTTGTAGCCGCCCAGGTCGGTCTGCGGGATGATTTGGATGTAGCCTTCGCCGTAGTAGTGCCATTGCAGGAGGTCTATCAGTGCCAGGCTGTGATCCTCCAGTTGCACGACGGCGATCTTGTTCATCCGGTCGAGCGCGATCTGCCCCGCCACGCCTTGACCACCAAAGTCGTCCGGCCCCAGCGTGTCCAGGACATTGCCGTCGAGTTCGTCCACCATCGCCAGGCCGCCCTCATCCAGCAGGATCAGCGCCACGTGGTCGGTGGTGTCTATCATCTTGTGATCGGGCAGGGGCAGCTTGTGGAAGGTGGGGATGTCCTCGTCCACGTGGAAGTAGGAGGTGTTGTAGAAGCCCATGTTGGTAGTGCCCACCGCGTCCACGCCCAGCATCAGGTCGCGGTTGAGCGGGATGGTGTTCTCGACACTCCCACCGGCGATGTCCACCACGTAGAGGTTGCCTTGCGTGGGCAGCACCGCCCGCGCCGGGGGGACGGTCTGCACGATGACGAGTTCCCCTTCGGTGGGCAGGATGACATCGCTTGGCTTGTTGGGGTTGATGAGCACGTCCACGTCGTCGCGCAGCGGGCCGCCGGTAAGTGTGGTGGTAATACCGTCGGTCGTGTTAAAGATGGAGAGGTTGCCGTGGGTGGGCATGACCAGGTAGTGCTTGCCGCCAGTGATGACGTCGGTCGCGTCCACCGCCAGGATGATGTCGCCGGGCAGGGGCAGGCTCTCGATGATCGTGAGCGATGGGACGCTGGTATCCACCGCCACGCGCACCAGCAGGTTCTGGACGCCAGCGACGGGGATCGTGGCGGTGAAGATGGTGGCCCCCGGTCCGATGGCGGACTGGCCCTCGATCAGCACGTCTATGTTGGAGCGCACCCGGCCCGGCAACTGGAGCGTGGTGCTGACTCCGCTGCTCCAATCGAACAGGGTCAGGTGGTTGACGGTGGGCATGATGGCCCAGGGGTTGGTACCGCCGGTCAATCTGGCGAACGGCGCCAGGTCGCTGCCGATGACCAGGTCGCTGGGCAGGGAGACGAGGTGCAGAATCTTGCCCAAGTTGAGTGAGAAAGGAGTGACGTCAATCACGTACACCCCATCCATAGAAGGCACCAGCGCGTAGAAGAGACCAAGTCCTGGACTGACAATGCGCGTGTCCACGTCGGGGCGCAGGCGGCCCCCGCTTGGCGTGCCCGTCAGCGGGACGGTGGCCAGGATATTCTGGAACAGAACGTCAATCACGTGCAGGTGGCCCACGGTGGGCAGCACGGCCATATCCCTGTCAGGATTGAATGCGATGTCCACGCCGGGTACCAGCCCGCCGGTGATGGGGAGGGTGGTAGAGATGCTCATGTTGTCGAGATCTAGCATGTACAATCCATCCAGTACCGGCATCAGCGCTGTGCCGTCACCAAAAGGACCACTACTAGACGACCATGTGCTGAGGGCCAGGTCCACGTCGCTGCGCAGGCGGCTGGGCCAGGTGGCCAGCATCTTGTGCGCGCCCGTGCCCACGTCCACCATCTCCAGGCCAATGGTGGTGGGCATGAGGAACACGTCGGAGCCACCGATTGTCCAGCGCACCGGGTCTACGCCGGGCATAATGTCGCCCTGCAGATTGACCGTCGTGATGATGCTTCCCCCGGTTATGGAGATGACGTCCAACATGCCGATGCCAGGGCCGCCGGTAGAGCCCACGACCGGCACGGCGGCCTTGCTGCCGTCGCCGGAGAAGACGGCGTCCACGTCCAGGGCCAGGCGACCGGAGAGGGACACCGTTTGAGTGGTGATGGAGCTCGGCGGCGCGTCAGATTCAATAACAGAGGAGGAGGCGAGTGACGACGAGAGGGCCACAGCTCCTCCAACCACCAGAATGAACAGCAGACTCAACAGAACCACGACGAGCTTTGGTTGGTATTTCGATTTCATGGGGTAATCCTCCTTAGATTCCCTTTCTGCTCTGCTTTTTTTCTCTAACCACATCGGGCAACTATCACAACAGTTCTTATTCCATCGCCTCCTTTCTCCGAGCTCGGCCTCAGAGAGCCTCACTATGGTGCTGGAAACTTACTTCTCAGACAAGATGCAGGCAACACTCAGGGAATATTTAGGAGCGCAAGGCATATCGAAGAGATTGCGCTGATATTATACTCATCTCCTCGCAGAACTCAAGTCATCCTCTCTGGCCCAGCGTCGGGCAGGCTAGCCAACCTATGACCACAGATCCCGCGCCGGGCGCGGGAAGAGGGACGTATCCCCGCCCTGGTGGACGATCTCTCCCCCGACGAGAGTCATCTCCATGGGAGCTTGCCACCACTGTTGCACTGTCGCCGTGTAAGGGTCCTCACTCCAGACCGCCAGGTCGGCCAGCTTGCCCACCTCGATGGAGCCCTTGATGTCCTCCTCGTGGGCGGCGTAGGCAGAGCCCATCGTGTGGGCCCGCAGCGCCTCCTGGATGGTCAGGGCCTGATCGGGCTCGTGACGCTGATCAGAAGCAGTGATGCGGGTCACCGCTCCAACCAGCGTCGCCTGGGGGGTGTACCAGGGGGTCGTTGGGGCGTCGGAGCCCAGCGCCACTCGGACGCCAGCCTCCAGCCACTCGCGGGTAACGATGGCCCGCCGGGCTCGCTCCTCGCCGAACAGCCCCACAAAGCCGTCTCCCGCCATACGGAGGAACTGCGGCTGGGTGCTGACCACCACCCCCAGGTCCCTCATCCGCTGCGTGGCCTCTGGCTTGGTTAAGATGGCGTGCTCGACGCGGTGGCGGGGGTCGGGCCGCGGGTTACCGTCCATCGCCTCCTCGAAGGCATCCAGCGTCAGATCCACCGCTGCGTCGCCCATGCAGTGAACGCAGATCTGCAGGCCCGTGTCGTGCAGGGCGCGGACGGCGTCCTT
>Ga0114922_10004357_pt1 | contig 13123 bp, 12 predicted proteins | sample AartaG_FD_100975 | JGI IMG/M metagenome (GOLD analysis project Ga0114922, IMG submission 100975) | Deep subsurface microbial communities from Aarhus Bay to uncover new lineages of life (NeLLi) - Aarhus_00045 metaG | ecosystem: Environmental > Aquatic > Marine > Oceanic > Sediment | place... | reverse complement strand
TGCGGTGATTAATCCACGTACCGTGAAAAAAGCCAGCAGGATGACCAAGGCGAATGCTCCAACAAGTCCTGTTTCTTCCACGATCGCGGTAAATATAAAATCAGAGTGTGGAATGGGGACTAAGGCAGGATTACCCTGCCCTGGACCGAGACCGAAGAGTCCTCCGTTGGCAACAGCAATCAGAGATTGAACAATTTGATAAGATCTATCACTGGGATCCAGCCAGGGATTTAACCATGCATCCACTCTCAACCGGACGACATCGAACAATAAATAACCAATAATTCCGGCCAGAGTAAGGCTGATCACACTGTAAACTAAGATAGATGATCGTTTGGTTGCGATATAAACAATAATGGCAAAAATCAGAAGGAAAATTGAGGCAGTACCCAAATCTCGCTGCACCAATAAAAGCAATAGAGCCAAGCCGGTCATAACCATAGTTGGTGCCAGGAGGGCTATTAAAGATGGTGAAATTGAGCGAGATATACCCGGCTTGGAAAATGCGAAGATGTGCTGGTACTCCGCAAAGTATGCAGACAAATAAATAATGAGTAATAGTTTCAGCGGTTCTGAAGGTTGGAAATAAACTCCACAACAACCCAACCATAGGCGGGGTCCGTAGCCTGGCGGGTTCGTTCCAAGCAGGAGGGTCAACGCTGTTAAGAACAGGCCAGCTGTAAGCCAAAAATATTTGTACTTTTGCAGAAAGGAGATGTCGCTTATAAATCTTAAACTTAATAGCAGAACAAGCGAGGCAATCACCAGCCAAATTGTTTGGCGTAGGCCAAAAGCTGGAAATAAACGCCAGATTGTTAACAGTCCCCAACCGCTGAGAAGAGCGGCGATGGGGATCAAGAAAGGATCACGGTTTTTCAAATAACGTGAGGTTTGGTGGTGGATTAGAAAAAAGAGCAGCAGCCAAGTGAGGTAACTGCCCCAGTGCTCCCACCGATATGATACCTCCCAGGTACGATTACGAGCGGCTGGTGATAGGGTAAGGATCAGGGTGTACAGACCAAGGAATAAGGCAGCCAGTAAAAGAAGGCGGCTTTGAATTCGATCTACGGAAGTGGAAGAACGTCTGATTAACAAGGGAAATGATAGAGTTTAGGGGAATGTGTCCTGGTTGTAGTATGGTTGACCGCAGATTATTTCTCGTCGAGATATTTTTCGACCAGCAAACTTAAACGTTGACGTGTTTCATCCGGAATGATATCAGGGCGCGTAATCAGGGCATCGGATAATGCGTTGGGACAATCGCAATCCCTCTCGCTTGTGAGGAGATTTAATAAATTGCGGATAGATTTTTCCGCGATTTGAGTGTTGCGATTCAGTATTTCGATAACCATCTCGACGGTGACAGGACCCTCACTGATGTGCCATACATCATAATCAGTAACGTGGGCCATCACAGCGTAGCAGATTTCAGCTTCACGAGCCAGGAAGGCTTCAGGAGAAGTAGTCATACCTATGATGGACATACCCCAAGCGCGAAACGTATTCGATTCAGCTCGTGTTGAGAAACGAGGTCCTTCAACGGTAATGAATGATCCACCTGCGTGCAATGTAGCACTGGTTTGGTCTATTGCCTGAAAGACCTCGTTGGAGAGTTGGGGACAAAATGGATCTGCGACGTTGATATGGGCAACGAACCCACTTTCAAAGAAAGTACGCTTGCGATCGCGGGTGAGATCGAATAGCTGGTCAGGGATAACTATATCGCCTGGACTAAAGTCTTCACGTAGAGAGCCACATGCGCTGATACTTACGATCCGTTCAACACCGAGGGATTTCAGTGCGTAAATATTGGCACGGTAGTTGATTTCCGTAGGAGATATATGGTGACCTATTCCGTGCCTTGCCAGAAAAGCAACTTGGTGTTCCTCCAGTTTTCCTGTGACAATCGGCGCGCTTGGGCTCCCGAAAGGTGTGGCGGGGTTGTGTTCCTGTACATCTTCTAACCCAGGTATTTCGTAAAGACCAGAGCCACCGATAATGGCGAGTTTGGGGGATGTCTCCATCGCATTTGCTCCTGATTTCTATGGAAAATTTTAATCAGAGATTTTAATGTGTTCACAGGTGTGGTCAATATTACCTGCCCGAGAGATTGCTGTCAAACTGAACATCTGAGCAGAAGCTCACTTTATCTGATACAGAGGATGTTTATTGGTTCATGTCTGAAATTGATACCAATAAAACCACTTGACCACATTGAAGCTTATCACCGGATGTAAGAACATGTGGTTCCTTGACTTCGTCTTGGTTGAGATAAGTCCCATTCTTGGAGCCAAGATCTGTAATCCACCAATTGCTGTGGTGGTAGGACAAGTGCGCATGTTTTGCAGAGACGGTATCATCATTCAATTGACAGTCTGAAGTAGAGTCACGACCAAGTGATACCTCTGATGTGCTAAATTGGTAGGATTGATCATTTTCCTCTGTTAGATTCACCAGCTTAATGGGCTGTACTTTGCGAATAGTTAATAGGTTACTCTGACGCTTCATATCTTGCCAAAGGATCAGTAAAACTCCAACTAGAAAAGCATATAGGGAAAGCGCCATTAGAATTCGTAAAATCAGTAGGATTGGACCACTCATGACTTAATCGTTGGAATTTTCATCTTCTGGTAAAAGTTGGAGGGGTCGGGTTGAATCCTGTGATAACTTGTTTGAATCTTTAGTTTTTTCAGGTGAGGTGGCTTCTTCCTGACCAAATACCAAAGGCACTCCCGCTAACGAAATCACATCACCGGTTTCAAGTGTATGCTGTTGAATCAAATTGTCGTTGACAAAAGTCCCACTGGTTGAGTCTAAGTCAAAAATCACAAAATTGTTGTTAATGATGCGAAGTTGTGCATGCAGGCGCGAGACACGGTTGTCATCAATAACTAAATGGTTGTCCACACGGCGACCTATGTTGATGACTGGTTCAGTTAGAGAGTACACACGATCTCCACCTACCAATAGGAACGCGTTTCGGGAAGTAATATTTTCAGTATCACCAATATTTACTGCGATCGTAGTTGTCTCCCTTAACTGTCCGGTTTTTATTTCAGGGATAACATTGATTTCATTTTGATCCAGAGCAGGGTCCGTCTTAATATTAATGGTTGGGTGTGTATAGAAGGTCAAGCCTGCTTCGGTCCCACTACGGGAAATTAGCACGGCGAGTTCATCTAACAGAGATTGATTTTCTAAAAATGATGCCGCATCTAAAGGATGAACATACAATGTAAAAAGATTGGGAGCTATAGATGAGCCATATTCGTCCCTTTGGATGCTCGTTTCCATTGCATTAACAAGTTGAAGGGACAAGTTAATCTTGTCGCTACCCAAATGTAGGAAGCGCGCAGTACTCCCTTCGATAAGTGTTTGCAATCGGGTCTCAAGGATATCCAGAATCTTATGTAAACGTGTACGGTGGTCCATTTTCACATGTGCTGATAAATGAAAAAAAGCCGGTCTTAAAAATTATTGTTATCAAGAAAAATCGATTCAATTTCCGGGCCTCTCGGAGGGAGCTCCTTATATAAAATATTTAATATGGGGAAAATTAGGAGACCAGTCGAAAGAACTCTGAAAATAAGTTGGGATTATACCAGCCATTTTCTGGAGTGGAGATCAGATCCCGGTGGCAGGACTCATTTTTTCAAAATTACATCGGGATTCAAGGTGGTTTTTCGAATGAAATTAGGGACAAAACTGCTTTGATTACCTCAATTCTCACGGCAACCAGCATCCTGTCCTAATCTTCTATACCAACCACTATCAGCTGACTGCACACCAAAACCATTATGTGATTTGATTATACAGTCAATTGTGTTTCTAAATTGTTAGAATTCGGCACATTTTAATTTCATATTTACGTTTGTTTTCTTGTTATTCAAGGAACTGGAAAGATAATTCCTAGTGTTTTTATCTTGATGAAAATCCGGTATACTCGTTATGGTTATGAACATGGAAACAGCAGGATTCATAGAGATTGAACATACAGCGGATTGGGAATTGAAAGTTTGGGGATCTGGGCTTTCTGACCTCTTCGAACAGGCTGCACTTGGATTTCTTACATTAACAGGTATGGTGTTAAAATCAAAGCCGAGATTGTCTCGCACAATCGAATTGCAAAATATTGACAGTGAAAGTTTGTTGGTTGATTTTCTAAGTGAATTGTTGTACTTGAGTGAGGTTGAAGAAATCGGTTTTGATTCATTCGATATCCGCATGAATGGGAGTAACCTAGAGGCAATTATGTTTGGTGCTCCAATCGATACGATTACTAGAGAGATCAAGGCGGTAACTTATCACAATTTAGCAATTATTGAGGGTGTGGGTGTTCTTGAGGTTAGAATTGTTTTTGATGTATGAGTGAGTGGTTTGATGATTTAAATTAGAACGAAAGTCAGGTGGTTAATAAGCACTTATTCCACAGCCATAGGATAGGAGGTGGTATTTTGGTCGCAATAAATGAAATAAGACAGATCAGTGAATATGAGTGGGAGATACCGAAATCTTACCGCGCTGATATGCAAGTACCAGTACGCATATTTGCAACCAGGAGTATTCTTGAAGCCACAATTGGTGACCGATCACTCGAACAAGCAGTGAACACATCAACACTGCCAGGACTGGTAGGGCATATTGCTGTGATGCCAGATGTTCACCAAGGTTACGGGTTTCCAATCGGGGGAGTAGCTGCGACGCGTTACCCTGATGGTGTGATATCGCCAGGGGGAATTGGCTATGATATAAACTGTGGGGTACGATTATTAGCATCAAAAATTGAGATAGATGCTGTAGCAGACCAGTTGAAAGATCTCTCAATAGCGATAGATCATAATTGCCCAAGTGGGGTTGGTACCAAAGGGCATTTGCGAGTTAGCATCGTAGAGTTAGAGCAGGTTTGCAGGATGGGGAGCCGGTGGGCGTTAAAGAAAGGGTTTGCTACCGACGCAGACTTACGCCGGACAGAGGAAGGCGGACGGCTGGAGGGTGCAGACCCAGCTAAAGTTAGCAATCGGGCAAAAGAACGCGGTCGCAGTCAAATTGGCACCTTGGGAGCAGGCAATCATTTTATTGAAGTCGATGTTGTGGATCAGATATTTGATGATAAGTCTGCGCAAGCAATGGGTTTGGTTGAGGGCAATCTGGCAGTCCAAATACATTGTGGCTCCAGAGGCTTTGGTCACCAAGTTTGCAGTGATTATGTGAAAGATTTTCAGAGAGCAGTTAAACGTTATAAGATTAATCTGCCTGATCGGGAGCTGGTCTGTGCCCCATTAAATTCGCCTGAAGGTAAATCATATTTAGCAGCAATGAGGTGTGCGGCGAATTATGCATTTAATAACCGCCAGGTATTGGCCTATTATGCTCGTCAGGCTTTCGAAGAAGTTCTCGCGGGAAAGGTGAAGAATTGGGGTCTATTCCAGGTCTACGATATTGCACATAATATGGGCAAGATTGAAAAACATGATATTGATGGAAAAATTCAAGATGTTTGTGTCCATAGAAAAGGTGCGACAAGAGCATTTGGACCTGGATTTCATGGATTGCCCGCAGAATATCGATCGATGGGACAACCAGTTTTGGTACCCGGCAGTATGGGGACGGCTTCCTGGGTTCTAGTGGGAACGGAAGAAAGTATGAGACGATCTTTGGGGTCTTCCTGTCACGGAGCGGGACGGACGATGAGCCGGAAGAAAGCCAAAAAAACCATCTGGGGTGAGGATTTATTCAAAGACTTACAAAACAAGGGAATCCATATAGTGGCTGGTTCGATGGCGGGGCTGTCTGAAGAAGCCCCGCAAGCTTATAAGGATGTTGACGCGGTTGTGGAAACTGTAACTGGTGCTGGAATCGCCAAGAAAGTGGCTCGTTTGGTCCCAGTTGTTGTTGTAAAAGGGTGATTTATTGTGAAACCTTGATATTAAAGTAAAATCTAAAAGGTTTATAAATAATTGCTTAGGGTATATGAATTAACCAAAAAAGTGACCTATAATAGGTTAGGACGAGGACAATTTTGTGGAACGAATACGATTTGTTTATCGTCATGAATACAGAGTAAAATCATTGTGGAGGATTCTATGTTCCGTCAAGTTCTGATCATTTACATACTGGGTGGATTTATCCTGACAGCCTGTGACAGTGGTGGAGAGACGACAGGTGCCGAAGCTTATCCAGCACCCACAACTATTCCACAAGCCAGTGAAGCAAAGTTGCTGCCTTATCCAGTAGATGAAAACAATCGTCCGCTGATTGTGAACCCCGCGGGATCAGATCCATATCCATCGCCCGAGGGAGCCGAGCCGAATCCCGCACCAGGTGGTGAAAAATCATTCGCGCCAGCTGCGGGTGATGAGGATAAGATTCGAAGTGATGTATTCATAGATGCAGCGACTGTTAAGAAAGCGGGAGGCGACGCAACCGAATACTTGCTTGAAATCAGCGGTTCGCTTCGAAATCCATGTTACGAACTTCGCATTGTTGTATTGCCACCGAATGAAGATTCCCGTATTGATGTGGATGTGTATGCGGTGATTAGCGCTGATTCTATTTGTACCCAAGTTCTTGAGCCTTTTGAGGCTTCTGTTTCACTTGGTACATATACCGGTGGGAATTATTCAGTTTGGGTTAATGGTGAAAATGTTGCCGATATTCAACCCTAGTTTTTATCCTTACAGTTGATAACATTGGATTAAAGATATCCGGGCTGTATCTATGGAATGTTACCCAGAAGGTACAGCCCGTCGCTCTTTAAGTGACGTTATTTGAATTCAAAAATCTGAGATTCTATCTTAGTGAGTCAGTATCTGTGAGAGGAATAACTTTGTGCGGTCCTCTTTAGGATTGTGAAAGATGTCGTTAGGGGTGCCGCTTTCAACGATCAAGCCTTCGTCAAAGAAGAACATTCTGTCAGCAACTCCTCGAGCAAAACCCATCTCGTGAGTGACAACAAGCATTGTCATCCCTGTTTTTGCTAATTCGACCATTACATCCAGCACTTCTTTAATCATCTCGGGATCCAATGCGGAGGTTGGCTCATCGAAGAGCATGATTTTCGGCTGCATGGCCAACGCACGTGCGATTGCCACACGCTGCTGTTGACCGCCAGAAAGCTGTCCAGGAAATTTATGGGCTTGCTCAGGAATTCCGACTCGTTCTAGCAACTGCTCAGCGATTTCTTCAGCTTTTGCTTTAGGCCATTTTCTGACCCAGATGGGAGCCAAGGTTATATTTTGAAGAACATTCAAATGTGGGAATAGATTGAAAGATTGAAACACCATCCCTGTCTCCATTCGCACTTTTTCAATATTACGAACATCGTGGGATAGCTCGATACCGTCAATGATAATCTGCCCTCGTTGGTGTTCTTCCAATCTGTTTAAAGTGCGGATAAAGGTGGATTTTCCAGAACCGGAAGGACCAAATATGACGATAACCTCCCCGATTTGCACATCCATCGAGATGCCTCGCAGGGCTTGAAAATCGCCAAACCATTTTTGCACATCCCGGCATCTGATAATGGGTTGGTCATTGGTGTTTGTTTGCTCACTCATGGTTTTCTCCGCAGGTTGTATTTGTTAGTAAATCCGGTTTGTTGTGATTGAGTCTCATAATAAAATTTTTCTTATGAAGTTACCTTTCACCAACACCTAACGCTTGTTCTAATTTACGACTGGAATAAGACATTGCATAACTGATGATCCAGAAAATTGCAGCAATGAAGAGATACACCTCAAGTTGAAGTTGAATAAATTCCGGATCAGCATTGATAACTGACCTGCCGATGCCTAACAACTCATTGATCCCAAGTATTATAACCAGGGTTGTGTCCTTGAACAAACTGATAAATTGACCCACGATGGCAGGTATAACTACTCTAATTGCCTGGGGTAGCACGATAAAAAGGTTAATGTAAAAGGCATTCATTCCAACTGCTTTGGCTGCTTCAATCTGGCCATGAGGCACAGCCGCCAATCCGCCTCGAATGTTTTCTGCCATATAGGCCGCGCTGAAAACCGTGATCGCGATCAGCGCACGTAATAAGCGGTCAAACCTCGAGCCGACTGGCAGGAAGACCTGTAAGATAAGAGAGAACATAAATAATATTGTGATCAGGGGGACACCACGGATGAGTTCAATAAATGCAGTGGAAAAACCTTTTACAACTGGCAGGGAGGAGCGACGACCTAATGCCAGTAGGATACCGATTGGGAAGGAGAGCACGATTCCACCGACAGCAAGAATAAGTGTTACCAGTAGTCCTCCCCAGAGGGTAGTGGGTACTTCCTGTAGAAGGTTGACACTGCTTATACCTGGTAATAGTACAAAAATTATTAGGGCAATGGCGATCAGCCATGCAATTACAAGATAGAGCCCAAGTATCCGCTTCTTTCTTCCAAAGATGAATCCAAGATAGAGAAGGAGAACACACCCCAGCAGGAATACCCGGAAAGGCAGCGTGAGGTCATCTATTTGAACAGGGATCAAGGCTGCCAGGGCCAGTAGAGTGGCAATCGTGATGGCAAAGGATTGGATTAATTCCCCACCGATCCCCCAGCTAACTCCAAATAATAAGCAAACAATAGCTAAACTTAGACCAACTCGCCAAACAAGATCCTGAGGGTATTGACCAACCAGGAACAACAGAAAATATTCTGTTACAGGACGCCAGTCTGCGATATTTATAAACCACTGGACAGCAGTATTGATTGCCGCGATTATCAACAATAAGGTGAGTACTGTAATGACACCGTTATACCAGGTGTTAAACAAATTCTCGCGGATCCAGGTAATCAGACCTGGCGGGGCGGGAGGACGTAAAGTTTCAGTAGGGGTCGACATGACTAATGCTCTACGAACTGGATGCGACGGTTATAAAGATTCAGGATCCAAGAGGTGAATAAGCTAATCAGCCAGTATGAAACCATAACCATTAAAAATAGAGGTATAGCCCGGCCTGCCTGGTTGATGGCGATTTTGCCGACACTGAATACTTCTTGATAACCGATGAAGAATGCCAAACTCGAGTTTTTGGCCAGATTTAAATATTGGCTGATCAGCGGTGGAATGATAACTCTAAGCGCTTGAGGAAGGATTATCAAACCCAGCACACGGAAATGGTTTAACCCAATCGCTCTGGCAGCTTCGATTTGACCGCGGTCGACGGACTGCACACCTGCGCGTACGACCTCGGCAATAAATGCGGCAGTGTACATGGTAAGGCCAATCACCAGCGCGGCAAACTCGGGAGTCAACCTTAGCCCCCCTTGAAAGTTGAAGCCCTCAAAGTAGGGGGTCTCAAGCCTTAGCGGGGTATTGCTGGAAAGGAACCAGCCGATGGCGGGAAGGATGAGCAAGAGAGCGAGACTGATCGGGGCGAAGTAAGTTGATTGCCCGGTGATTTCCTGTCTGCTGCGCAGGACCTTCCAGGCAACGATTGCCAGTATGATCCCCAGAATCAATGAGATTAGCCAAATGAGACCGCCTTCATTCATCCTGGGCATGGGCATATATAAACCGCGTTCGTTGAGAAAAATCGATTCCCCGACCTGGATACTCTCTTCAACAGGAGGGAGACTGCTGAAGACCGGGAAATACCACAAGAATAATAAAACAAGTAAAGGAATATTGCGGTGAAATTCGATATACGCTAATGCCAGGTGGCTGAGGAGCCAGTTTGTCGAGAGGCGTGCCAGTCCAATCAGGGTCCCTAAAATGGTTGAAAAGAAAACACCAATAACAGACACGAGCAGGGTTTTGATCAATCCGACCAGGAATGCATACCCAAAGGAGCGAGATGGATCGTACGGGATAACTGAGTCGCTGATTGGAAATTCGGCTGGATCACCTAAGAATTTAAAGTTCAACGACATGCCGCGTTGATTAGCGCCCTGAATGAAATTAATAGTAACCCATGCGAGCACCCCGATAATGATAATGGCAGAGATCACTTGAGCTGCGGCCCGAAGTACCCGCTCATCTCGCCAAAAGGGTATCTCAGAATGCGTCGTGTACTGGTCGTCAGGCTGATTGGATGGCATTGTGTAAAGGTTTGTTCAAGTGTGCAGCCCAGTTGGACTGCACACTTGGATTTAGAAGCAGGATTATTTAATTGGGGGTGCGTAGATCAAACCGCCTTCGGACCATAAATTATTCAGGTCGCGAGGAAGTGAAAAAGCCATACCGTTGGGTCCCATATAGCGATCATATACTTCGCCATAGTTACCTACCGCTTTGATTGCCGCGGCTAAGGCTTCAGCCTCAAGACCGAGATCCGAGTAGCCCCAATCTCCTTCCTGTCCCAATAACCTGCGCACGCTGATATTGTCGCTGGATTTCATTTGATCAACATTAGCCTGGGTGACACCCAGTTCTTCCGCGTTGACCATACTATAAATGACGACCTTGACGATATCAAACCACTGGTCGTCTCCGTGAGGTACGCCTGGAGTTAGCGGTTCTTTGGAGATGGTGATGGGAAGAATGACATGTGCATCGGGCTCAGCAAAACCCTGCCGGACTGCAGCCAGATGAGATTTATCGCTGGTGGTTGCGTCGCATTGACCTTCTTCATATGCGCTGTAAACAGAGGCAGTTTCTTCAAATATCTTGGCATCGAAGTCAAGATTCCGCTGACGGAATGCATCAGCAAGGTTTTTTTCCGTCGTTGTGCCGCTGGTTACACATACAGTGGCACCACCCATTTCTTCGATGGTAGTGATACCGCTATCCTTACGAACCATGAAACCCTGACCATCGTAGAAGGTGACGCTTGTGAAATTGCCCCACTGGGAATCACGGCTTGAAGTCCAGGTGGCATTACGACTTAATATATCTACCTCAGCTGTCTGTAGAGCTGGACCACGATCTGCTGCCGTGAGAGGGACAATCTCTACAGCATTTGGATCACCGAGGACCGCTGCGGCTACCGCACGGCATAGGTCGATGTCAAAGCCAATATTATTTCCAGCGTCGTCAAGGTAACCAAATCCGAGCAAATCGGTACGGCCGCCACAGACCACCTTGCCGCGTTCTTTGACTCTATTAAGGATCGCTCCACGGCCTAGAGTCTCCCCTTCATCGCCACCCCCGCCACAGGCAGCAAGCATTAACGCAAACAATGAAATTAAGGTAAAGGCGATTAATATTTTTTTCGACATGCTATGTTCCTCCTAGGAAAATTTAGAATTTATTGATGGTAATGAATCTGAGAGATTATCGAAGTATGTCTTTCTGTAAGTTTCACCTCCTGCAATGCTCCCTCACGGCGATATCTGCCTAAATAACAAAGGTTTGTGTGCCGGCATTACGATAAGCTGGCACGCTTACGATTATTATTTTTCTCTGGGAAAGCAATAAATTGAATAAATCGGATATGGTGAGCTGCCGTATGACAATTATAGAGAAAAAACCCCGATTGGGCAAGCCATTTTGGTATGAATTACCGGAAAATCAGTATTTTTTGGAAAAAATTTTGCAAATTTCTTCTATTTTCGCATTGGTGAGCTTCACAATGTCCTGTGGGGACAAACTCAGATCTATTCCACGTTGACCCCCAGAAATATAGATTTCATCGTGAGCCAGTGCTGATGAATCCAGCACAACCTGAAAGCCGCGATTAATCAAGGCTAATGGCGAAATCCCTCCTGCTTGTAAACAGGTCTTTTCCTCAGCCTGTCGTTCAGTTGCCAGCTTCACTTTCTTTTCCCCAACTGCTTTTGCCAGGGCTTTCAAATCGACTTCGGATGGTCCAGGGATGACAGCAAGGATGGTCTTACCCTTTTTTAGACGCGTAACCACGATGGTCTTGTAAACAAATTCTGGGGGAATATCCAATAATTCGGCTACTTGGGCGGCGCTCAACTTTACTTCGGGCAGCTGATGGATTGAATAATTAATCCCCTGTGAGTCAAGCAAACGTGTGACGTTGTTTTTAATCATGCTGTGCTGACAGAATTTATCGGTAGTGTGAGGATAAAGACTGCACCACCGTGAGGGTGGTTTTGAGCTGTCAAGTCTCCACCATGAGCGTGGGAGAGCTTCCGGGCGATCGCCAATCCCAGGCCAGAACCTCCATCATCGCGGCTTCTGGCACGATCCCCACGGAAGAAACGATCGAAGAGATGTGGTATCGCTTCAGGAGGGATTCCTGGTCCACTATCATGAACAATGATCTGGACAATATCTAAATCATCGGACATTGTGATCCCTTTAGGTGGAGATGATGTGTCTAAATCGATTTGACCACCCTCCGGAGTATAGCGGAGGGCATTCGAGAGTAAGTTCCCTAATATTTGTTCCATCCGCCCGGGGTCCAGCAAGATGAGGGGGAGATGCTCTGAGGCAGATACATTCAGTGAGACTCTTCGAGCATCTGCTTGAGCTCTGTATCGGTCTACAACGCGGGTCACGAGAACCGGTAAATCCGTAGGAGTCGGTTCGAGCGCCAATTGACCCGAATCCACCAGTGCAAGTGTCCGTAGGTCTTCTACCAGGCGGTTCAAGAGATAATTTTGTTCCAGAACTGGGTTGAGGTTTTCTGACGTGAGGGGGTAAATGCCATCCTGCAGCGCTTCTAAGTTTGCCCGTTGGACTGCGAGAGGGTTTCGAAGTTCGTGGGCAATATCCGCTGTCATTGCACGGCGGCTTTGTTCAGCTTCTTCAAGTGAGGCAGCCATTTGATTAAAAGCTCTTCCGAGGTTAGCCAATTCATCGTCCCCATGCACATCAACCTGTTGGCTAAGGTCACCCTGTGCAAGTTGGTTGGCAGCTCGCGTAAGATCCCGAATCGGTCGTAACAGGCGATAAGCAAGCAGTAATGCGAGCAGTAAGGAAACACTCACCGCGATCAATCCAGCAGTGATAGCAGCCTGGTTGATACGGTTCAATAAAGCGGTTTCGTCCGTACGGGTGAATCCCACCCCGCCTTCTGGGAGAAGATAGCCAACGGTTTGTTTGTTTGCGACAAGCGGGATGGCTTGTTCAAGGTCATCGTTACTCAGAAGCGCGCCTGGTGCTTCGTTTCTGGTATCGATCAAGACATTCCCTTAAGCGTCTGCCAAACGCAGGCGCTGGTTTAAAGTCCCTCCGCCCGAATTTGTTCCCACACCTTGCCCTTTTC
>Ga0114922_10004356_pt1 | contig 13123 bp, 15 predicted proteins | sample AartaG_FD_100975 | JGI IMG/M metagenome (GOLD analysis project Ga0114922, IMG submission 100975) | Deep subsurface microbial communities from Aarhus Bay to uncover new lineages of life (NeLLi) - Aarhus_00045 metaG | ecosystem: Environmental > Aquatic > Marine > Oceanic > Sediment | place... | reverse complement strand
TGACATAATAAAATGCGATAGCGATACTCCTTGTTGCATAAAACAATTGATGGATTTGTTTGAGCAGTATGATGGGAATAACCCGATAATCGCCGTTGAAACGGTTCCGGAGGAGAAAATAAGTGACTATGGAATAATAAAAATAAAGGGTAAGGAAATAGATTTAGATAATTCCGTTTATCGTATTGAAGACATAATAGAAAAACCTTCTTTGGAGGAAGCACCGTCAAACATAGGAACTGTTGGAAGGTATATTCTCACGCCAGAGATATTTGATTGCATTAAGGAAACACCACCGGGAAAAGGGGATGAGATACAGCTTACGGATGCTATTAGACTGCTAATAGAGAAAGATAAAAAAGAGGTTTACGCATATAAATTCAGAGGTAAGAGATACGATGCAGGGGATAAGCTTGGGTATGTGAAAGCGATTGTAGATTTTGCTTTGGATAGGGTGGATTTAAAAGAAGAGATTGAGAGGTATCTACGGGAGATAGTAGGGGTATTACCACAAAGTTTTAAAGTGAAGTGATATAAAACTAAACATGGAGGTGAAAAGATAAAAAATGTCATCTGTAATTGAAAAGGAGATTGATTCTCTTGTTGGGATAGGGTACTATGAAACCGAAGGAGGGGTTATAGCAGATGCGGTAAGAGCATTATTAGAGAAAAAGCCAGAACTAAGGCGAGAAATTGCCATACATCTCTACAAAAACGGCGAGGTAAGCCTGTGGAAAGCTTCAGAGATTGCACGCATGAACCTTGAAGAGTTCAAGGGGGTTTTATCGCGCAGGGGAATAAAAATAAAGGTGAGCGGAACAAAAGAAGAGAGCGATAAGCGTTTAAAAGAGGTTTTTGATGTATAGCATTGTAGTTTTAGACTGTGATCTGATAAGCACCTTTGCAATAAAACTGATAAGGGATATAGAAGATAAGGACAGGACTATTATAATAGGGACTAATGACATCTTAGGTGGATACAAATAATTTTGGGAAGGAAAAATAAGGAATGAAAACCTTAGTAACCGGCTGCGCAGGTTTCATCGGAAGTCATTTAGTGGATAAGTTGTTAGAGCAGGGATACGAAGTGATAGGAATGGATTGCTTCACTGATTACTACCATCGAGAGATTAAAGAAAAAAACATAGAAAACGCTCTTAAAAACAACAATTTCAAACTTATCGAAGAAGACATTATGAATATGGATAATTTCCCTGAAGTGGACTATGTGTTCCATTTAGCGGCACAAGCAGGTGTAAGGGCTTCATGGGGCAAGAGCTTTGAGATATACACGAGGAATAATATAGAAGTAACGCAAAAATTATTGGAATTCTACAAAGACAGAAAAATCAAAAAATTCGTTTACGCTTCTTCATCTTCGGTATATGGCGATGCAGAACTGCCAATGAGGGATGATTCTTTACTAAAACCGGTCTCTCCGTATGGTGTTACAAAGTTAGCAGGAGAGAACTTGTGTTATTTATACTGGAAGAATTACAACGTTCCAACCGTTTCGTTAAGATATTTTACGGTTTACGGTCCAAGGCAAAGACCTGATATGGGGATTCATAAGTTTGTAAAGGCGATTTTGAACGAAGAAGAAATAACTGTTTATGGCGATGGAACGCAGACGAGAGATTTTACTTTTATGGATGATGTGACAGAAGCGAATATATTGGCGGCTAATAGTAAGATAGAAGGAGAAGTTTTTAATGTCGGTGGTGGAAGCAGGATAAGTGTTAACGAATTGATTGAATTATTGGAAAAAATAACAGAGAAAAATGCTAAAATTGACTACATAGAAAAACAAAAAGGGGATGTCCGGGATACGTTAGCAGATACGAATAAAATACGAGGGTTAGGTTGGAAGCCGAGGGTTAAGATAGAAGAAGGACTTAAACAATTTGTTAATTGGTTTAGGGCAGACGTGTGAAACCAAACCATGGAGATGAAAGAGCAGTTGATTAGGGACGAAGCAGTAGTTTGCGTGGTTGGATTAGGCTACGTAGGTCTGCCATTAGCAGAGGCGTTTTCGAAGAGTTTGAAGGTTATAGGATTTGACGTAGACGAAGATAAGATAAGAAAACTCAATGAAAACAGCAGTAATAACAACATGATTTACACAGCCGGCGCTTCTTTGATTGAACAGGCAGATTTTATCATAATTGCCGTTCCAACACCGGTAACGAAATCGAAAGAACCGGATTTGTCGTATGTGAAATCTGCTGCAATGACTGTTGGTAAGAATCTGAAAAAGGGTAGCGTGGTTGTTCTTGAATCAACCGTTTATCCCGGCGTTACGGAAGAAATAGTAAAGCCAATATTGGAGAAGAAATCAGGATTAAAATGTGGAGAAGACTTTAAGATAGGGTATTCGCCGGAGAGAATAAATCCTGGTGACGGAGGGCATTCTTTAGAGAAGATAACTAAAGTAGTTGCGGGGATGGATGAAGAGACAGCGGAGATAGTTACCGAATTGTATAAAAAAGTTGCATCTGATGTTTTTAGGGCAAAGGATATACGAACCGCAGAGGCGGCGAAGGTTATAGAAAATATCCAGCGGGATTTAAACATAGCGTTAATGAATGAATTGTCTTTAATTTTTGATAAGATGGGTTTAGATACAAAAGCAATCTTAGAAGCTGCGGGGACGAAATGGAATTTTCATAGATATAAGCCCGGTTTGGTTGGGGGTCATTGTATCCCGGTTGACCCTTATTATTTGGTTTACAAAGCGAAAGAAGTGGGTTACCACCCACAGGTGATTTTATCGGGCAGAGCGATAAACGATTACATGCCGAAACATGTTGCGGAGATGGCGATAAAGGGCTTGAACGAAGTGGAAAAAGTTATAAAGGGTTCTAAGGTTCTGATCATGGGTTTGGCATATAAGGAGAACGTGCCGGATACACGGGAATCGCCAGTAAGGAAGATGACGAAAGAGCTCAAGGAATTTGGAGCTGACATTTATGGATACGACCCTTTGTTGAGCAAAGAAAGGATAGAAGCATTCGGTATGAGAACGTTGGATAATCTGGATGCGAAGGGGGATTGCGTGATTGTAGCGGTGGCGCATGATGACTTTAAGAAGATGAAATTGGAAGATTTAACAAGGATGATGAATGACAAGCCCGTATTGATTGATGTAAGGGGTATGTTTGATGGGGAAGAAGCGAAAAGGAATGGATTTTATTATCAGAGGTTGTGAAATCAGAAAATCAAGGCAGAAACGAACAAAGTGGTTAAACTAATATTAGATGCAGATGCATCGATCAAACTAAGTAAAATAAGACTTATTTGGGAGCTTGCTAATGCATTTGAGATTATCTTAACAAAGGAGGTTTATGAGGAACAAGTCGTTGTTGGGCGTAAAAAGGGATTTCAAATGCTGAAGCCATAATTCTCTAAGAGCTGCTTCTAAAATCTCTGGTTGAATTTTGCCTAATTTATACAACTCCTCTACTTCCCATTCCATCTTTTTATCCTCCAAATCTTCCTTTCTCTTAATTTAATTTAATGAGTTGTGTGTAAATAAAGAATATGCAAAGTAAACAGGAGCAGAATCAATGCCAAACGAAGAATCTTATCTGGACGAATCGTTACGAAAAATAGCGAAAGGAGCTGGAGTAAGCTTTATCGGCGCTTTCATCGGGATGGCTTTAGGCTATCTTTCGAGGATGATTATAGCGAGATGGCTTGGCGCATCAGATTACGGCTTGATTTCGCTTGGCTATGCAGCGCTGACGATTGGTGCCACACTCTCTTTAGTTGGTCTGCCCGCAGGAATACAAAGATTTGTCTCTTTTTACAAGGGGAAAGGAGATAAAGGAAGAATAAAAGGTACGATTTTAGGTGCTTTGAGAATAAGCTTTCCATTGAGCATAATTTTTGCAATTTTCTTCTTCTTTTATGCAGACTGGATTTCCATTCATGTTTTCCACTCGCATGAACTAATACCTGTTTTACGGATTTTCGCGATTGCAATTCCTTTTTTGGTTTTAGCAGACAATATTATACATGCAACCATTGGATTTCAAGATGTAAAATATAGAGTTTATGTGACTGACTTATTCCAGAACATATTCAAGTTAGTGGCGATTGTAGCTCTTTTAGCTTTAGGATTTGGCGTTATAGGGGCGGCATGGGGCTGGGCTCTTGCCATCATTTTAACGCCGTTTTTAGCTTTTTATTTCCTGGAAAAGAAAGTCTTTCCAATTCTCAATACGAAAGTGAAGGCAATCTCTATAGATAAGGAACTTTTCTCCTTTTCTTGGCCGCTTATCTTCACTATGGTTGCAAGCATGATGATGGGCTGGATGGATACGCTTATGTTAGGATATTTTTTAACGGCATCAGCAGTGGGAATTTACAACGTTGCGCTGCCAACCGCGAGGTTATTAACGGCTGCGGCTAAATCCATAGGTGCTCTCTTTATACCCGTGGCTTCGGAATTATATGCGAGGAACAGAGAGCAAGAATTAAGTGGTATCTATAAAGTAGTAACGAAATGGACTCTCTCGCTCGCTCTTCCCGGTTTCTTGTTGATGGCTCTGTTTTCAGAATCAATTATAAGGATATTGTTTGGAGCTGAGTATATAGGGGGAGCGACCGCATTGAGTATTCTGGCATTTGCTTTTTTCCTTGCTTCGGTGCTTGGTCCTGCTAATTACGTGCTCCAAACTTATGGGAGAACAAGGATAATTATGAATGGTTATTTTATTGGTGCAGGCGTCAATTTCATTCTAAATCTTTTGCTTATCCCACTATATGGTATAAACGGAGCGGCAATTGCAACTGGATTTTCATTCTCGCTGGTGAGCGTCATTTATTTGGTCTCAGTTTGGCAAATCGGAAAGATACAGCCGTTTCGAATGAACCATCTTAAACCTGCGTTCGCATCTATAATATCTGTTTTGGTGGCTTATGGACTTGCAGAATGTATAGGCCCGACACTTCCGGTTTTAATAGCGATGCTTTTTGTATTTTTTGTTCTTTACTTCTTCCTGCTTTTGATCTTTAAATCATTTGAAGAGGAGGATTTGATGATAATGAGGGCGATAGATGAGCGGTTAGGAACAAAGTCAGATTGGATGAGGGAGATAATTAGAAGGTTTTTGTGAGTTTTTGTTTGTTGTACTTTCTAAAGAACTCTCTTCGTTTGGCTTCGACAAACGCAAAACATATAAGAAAACAATTCATTTTCATATTTCCTTCGTTTAAGAAAAGGATTAAATCCAAATAAACTAAAAATATTGAACAGGTATCTAAAGGGTAGCACTTTTTTAAACCAAATTTTGTATACTTTATTATATAAAAGAAAATATAACAAATCGCATGCCTGAAGTAATTCAACAGTGCTGAAGTATTTCGTTAATAACTCTTCAAATTCGTATGGAAAGAATTCGTAAACATGCATGGAATCTAACGGGTTTTCAGTATATTTTATGGGCGTGCCAATGACTAAAAAGCCATTTGGTTTAATTAATCTCTTAACTTCTTTAAGAAAAGTATCAGGCTCATTCAAATGTTCGATAACATCTGAAGATATAATTATATCAAACATCCCATGCTCAAAAGAAGTATTATAAACACCTTCTGCCTTAAAGAAAAATTTATTTTTCACATCCTTTTGCTCAAATTTATTTATTGCCGTCTTTATAGCAATATCTGACAAATCTATACCGTGCAACTCAATATTGGTTTTTTTAATTTTTTTACTTACCAAGTAGAGCAATACCCCATCTCCACAACCCATGTCTAAAATCCTAATGTTTTGTTCTCTGTTTTTATAATGTTTATCTATTATCGAATTCACATAGTCCATAATAATCGTATATCTCGCATGAACAAAAGCGTTATACTTCAGTAAATTCTTCTTGGATATCTGATGCCAATGATAATCCGCTCCTCGTGTTTTATACTTCTGAAAATCTATTTCTTTCATTCTATGCCCCTCTTCTTCTTTCTCTATTAATAATATCTTTACAAATACCCAACCATCTCTTTTTCTCTTTATATCCTCTTATCTTAATTATAGAGATCATAAAAAGATTCAATAATCTATTCCCTCTGTAATACTTAGCAGCACCCAGAGTAGCACCTCTACCGAAATGGCAAGCAAAAACCTCATCATAACCTTCAAGATAATATTCCGCACAAATAATATCCCTAAAAGGTCCTTCATTATAGTTACGTGTGCTTCTTGCCTCTAAAACTTTACACCGGTATCCATTCTTAAGGAATTTTTTCCGCATCTCCCAGGCGGTATCTTGTCCTTTTTCTATGGCTTCCTTCACACTTTTAAGTCGCATATCTATTTTTAACGATTTAAAAATTTCAGTCTCAAATAAGGTTGCATAAACAGAAGGAAAATCACTTGGCTTAATTGGATTCTTGACAGGTGGGCACCCTATAATCTTTGTTTTATCATCAAGCTGATTTATGAGGATGTCATCCCATCCATCCTTCAAAAAGGTGGCATCTGCATCTAAAATAACACCATACGGAGTATCTATCTTTTCGATTAGCAGATTTAAAGCCTCTCCATGACCCAAGCTTCCCCTCGCAGACTGCTTTCGGAATAATAACTTGACATTTGAGTATTCGCTTGCAATTCTTTTCAGTTTCATTTTATCAAAATAGCGAGAGCCGTTATCGCAAATGATCACTTTGTATTTGTTTTTTGTTAATTTTGGTAATCCGTAGAGACTCATTGCTATGAAGTCCGAGGTGTTGTAGTTTACAGTTACTACCGTTATCAGTTCTTCAGTCATGTGAAGCTACCTTCCTTGCTATTACGAAGAATCCTGTCGTAAAAGAACTTAAATATTTTGAGTTCTTAACAAGATTAAGATTGTCAAGTTTAACAAACAAATCCAATAGAGGGAACGTTAAATACAATATACGTTTGAACCGGGACTTAATGTTGGTTATTGCCTGCTTTAACATAAGTCCCAAAACGGTAAAAAAAAGACCTTGCTTTTTCATTATCTCTATTTCAAAATCATTTTCGAGCATTCTTTTGAGTTTATAATCAGTGAATCTCTGAAAATCATAAGGGTCGGCGTGTATAGGGAAATTAAAAGGCATAGAAAGGATTAACACTCCAGAATGGTTTAAAACTCGCGTAATTTCTTTAATAATCTTCCCTGGATTCTCCACGTGCTCTAAAAGCTCAGTGCACTTCACACAGTCAAAGACAAATTCTTTAAAAGGTAAATAATGAGCATCTCCTAAGACACTGGGACGAAAATCATTTTCTGCATCAAAGACAATCCAGGTAGCATTATTGGGCTCTTTAAAATAGCCTCTTCTCCGTCCACCTCCCAAGTCAAGAACTTTACTTTTCATATATTTCTTTGCTCTTTCTAAATCTTCATCGAGAATCATCCGGCGGTAGGAACGAAAATCTAATAACTTAACTCCTCTCATGGCTTCTCACCTATTGCAATTATACTCCTCATAAAGCCCGACCAAATCCTCACCAAAATCCTTTGCCATATCGGATCTCCTTTGTGACTCTTGTCAATTATCACCTTAAATCCTTTATCTTCAAGAGCGCTTTTTAAGTTTTTCGGCGTGTAATGCTTCACATCGTGCGTTAACGGAAATTTTCCAATCATTAGCAACAACCTATCTTTCACGAAGGCTACATTTGTAGTAGTAATAATTATGCACCCCCCCTCGTTTTAACACTCTGTAACTTTCTTCAAAGAATTGCCAAGGGTCAAAAAGATGCTCTATTACTGCCCTACAAAACACAACATCAAAATAATTATCTGGAAACGTTAACTCAGTATTAATGTTTGCCTTTACGCATTTTAATCCATTCTCCTCGCAGCGGTGTATTAATTCATCCGAAAGTTCTGCACAGATGACTTCGTTCCCTTTTTCTTCCATTAATTTAGCAAAGAGTCCATCTCCTGCACCAGCATCTAAAATCTTTTTGTTTTTTGGAATAAGATTTAATTCGTGTGGTGTTAAATGTGTATGAAACTCTTTATGTCTATCTTTCCCTTTTCTGCTTCCTCTTCTACCTAAATAAAACTCTTTTATAGCATCTACGTATCTTTCACTATTGTCCTTCATAAAATCACCTACATTCCTTCACATTTTTTCTCTCCTTAACAATCCTTTACCCGTTTCAATCTTATTCACAACTTTCCACTTAATAGCCTTTGCTTTTATTTTCATCAGCTCCGTTTTGTTTACTTGCTTTGGTCTGTATTTTCCACTTAAATAATCTCGGTAAATTCTATCTGCAAACTCATAATATCTCTTACCGATATCTTCTATCGTCAGCATTTTTATTCTATCCCGATAATACTCATAGTTCTGAGCGACTTTATCTATTGCATCAAGAACATCTCCCTCGTCTTCAAAAAGTCCTCCTGCCTCGCTCACAATCTCCGGATGTCCGCCATCGTTTCTCGCAACTACAGGCAAGCCGCAGTGCAAAGCTTCTATAAGTGCATTGGAACAAGGGTCATTAATGCTTGCAATAATAAAAATATCATGTTTCCTTAAAATTTCAGCTAATCTTTCACTCGGCTGAGGTGGAACATATTTAACTCGCTCAAATTTTATTGGGCTTCTGCCAACGAAGGTCATCTCATACCTATTGAAGTCAAGATTTCCGTCCAAGTATTTGTAAATATCAAATCCTTTCCTGAGATTAGGAGCCCAGCTCGTTGCAATAAGTTTGATTTTCCCTTCTCCTCGCACCTTGTTTTTTGGCGGATAAAATATCTCTGGGTCTGGAGCGTTCATAATTATAGTTCCAAATTTATTTTTTCTCATTCCAAGTTCAAAGTTTTTCGTTCTGCACCAATTCGATTGAAATATTGTTCCATCTGCACAGAACTTATTAAACATATAGGTAATCTCATCCACAAGCCTGTCTTTGCCTCTTACGTATGACACAGGACCATCTACTCGGTGTATCAGAATTTTATTTGGATACTTAATTTTGATTTTAAATATCGAATCAAAGAAATACTCACTGCCGAAGGGATAAGCATTAAATAAAATAACTTCTGCATCCTCTAAATTCTCTGTGTAAACACCCTTTTTCATGAAGTATTCTCGAAGCGCTTTTAAGAATTGATTTCCCCCTCCCCATGCCGCTTCTCGGAATTTGTATAAGATGTGTATTTTTGGTCGCATACTTTATTTTAAGTGATGAACTCCTTGAAACCTAAGTCTTTGTCTATATTTAAAATTTGTGATATCATGGCTATGCTCCAAAGGAATAAAACAGTCCCATGAATATCCGGTTCGTCAAGGCCTTTTGTGATTTTTGCACCATAATAATATTGATTTGCTCGATGTTTATAAAAGGAGAAGCCTCCTATATCAGGGAAATAATGCTCTTTGTAAGCTTCAAGCTGTTTATAGCAGAAATCCTCGATCTCGTTGTAACGGTAGTTTCCACCTGTTAATTTGTTAGCATAGTGCAAGACATAAATCTTATCAACACTATCACACGCATGCTCATCTTTATCAACAGACAAACAAAGGTCTATTAATTTTTCGGGGTATCTAAAATTTAATTTATCCACCGCACTCAATCCTGTAATAACCTTCATCGCACCATTGATTTTTTCATGCACAGAGACGTTATGTCCAACATACCAACTCCCATCATCAGGTGATTGTAATTTATTAACCCAGTCTATGACATATTCTATCAATTCTTCTGCATTCTCACAGACATTAAACTGTTTTTTATTCACATGCAGGAAAAACAGAAGCGTGCTGAAATGCGCTCCTGCAGCCCATGGTTTTTTCCAATTTAAGCTCCTCAAATATTTTTCCACTTCTTCACTTGTGCAAGGGATTTTCAAATACGGGCGTTTTGGCGTTGAGTTCATTAGCATCAAAGCGGAAAAAGCCTGTCTTGCCTCTGCTCTCTTCGTTTTCTCACCGAGAAAGTTAGAGAAATCGAGGTTTATTATTGAGCCTGCTTTGTTCCTGAAAGAGGCTTTATTATTCACTAAAGGGTCGAATATGCTTCCATCTTCTCTCGGGAAGCTCTTTATGAAATTTACCATGTCTTCTCGCTCTACCTCCGGTAAGGAATCGAGCATGTCCAATGTGTAGTATATTTTAACGGCGAAAACGGTATTTCCCAAACCCCAGTTTTTGTCTTGGGTATATAAGTCCCCTGTCAAAGAATAATGAAAGAAACCACTCTGTTTTTCACCCTTCAGTTTATCCAAAAACATCGGAACTTCGTTCTTTAATTTAAAAAGCCAGTCAATATTCTCTTGTGTCATCTCTCCTTTATTACTTTTATCAGCGTAAAACCTTTTTATATATCTCTTTGTAATACCTCGTGGCAATTTTTTCCCACGAATAATCTTTAACAATTTCCAGTCCGTTCTCCACCATTTTCTTTATCAATTTTTCATCATCTAAAATTCTTCTCGCTTTTTCCGATAGCATCTCTACATCATACACATCAGCTAGAAGACCATTGTATCCCTCCTTTATGACATCCGCAGCCATACCAACTTTTGTGCTTACAAGTGGAATCCCCGTAGCCATCGCTTCGAGCACCGCCTTTGGTCCTCCCTCTTCACGAGACGTTACTAAATATAAATCTAAAGCATTATAATAGTTTGAAATCTCTAAATAATTCTTTAAAAAGATGTGTTTGTAGGGGATACCTCTTTTATCTAATTCCCTTTTTACATACCCTCGTGCGGGACCCAAAAGCAAGATGAAAATATCATAATCCTTCTTCAACTTCTCTACAACTTTTACAAAAATATCGGGTCCTTTAACCCACTTGGGTTCTAAACCTTCCCCCCAGCCAGCACCATCTTTTTGGAACGAGCCGATAACTATTTTATCTTTTGGAATGCCAATCTCTTCTCTTATTTTCTGTTTTTCTTCAACCGATACAGGTTTGAATATGTTTAGGTCCACACCAAGCGGAACAACAGCTATTTTCTTCTCTGGGATACCTATCTCTATGAGCTTTACTCTCGTGATTGTAGAAGCGGTATGAATGACCTCAACATATTTCTGTGCCACCTTCGCAAATCTAATCCTCGGATCGTTTGGCACAACATGAAACCATGTTAAAACTACTTTAGTGGTTTTATGTGGCTTTTTAAAACCTTTTGAACCCAAAAAAGTATTTACGGATCCAAAATGGATTATTTGATTATGAATGCCTTTGTGAGTTGTTGTTATTAAGGTTTTTGGTAGTCCTTGAGTTTTCAGGTTTCTGGCTATATCATCCCCAATCTGCTTAATTACCCAGTCTGCCGGCTCTGTAACATAAAACAATAGCGAATGATGTTTCTCAATTTTAGAACATATGAGATTATTAAACCAATCACGTCCCATAACTGCAAGAGTCATCGGTTTCACATCTCACACCCGATTCGCCGTATTCATGAAATAGTTAAGTTGGTCTCTTATTATATCTTCTAATTTGTGCTCTATTCTAAAACCAAGATCTTGTATCTTTCTTGTATCTGACATTAATATAGGCACATCTGCCGCTCTAAATCTGCTTCGATTAAACTCTATGAGTATTTTACCCTTGTCGGTATAGACCCATATTCCGTTATCCTTAATCGTGAACTCCATTTCATCCTGAAGCATTAGTCTATCAACTTTTGTTTTCTCGAATTTCACACCAAACACTTCGGAGTTATCCATTTCTGCGGGCCTTTTTACTTCCTTATCATTTCGTATAGTTACTATTTTCTCCACTTCCCAACCCGCAAGTTCCAAACTCATCAATATATAACTTAGAACTGAGTTCATCCTCATAGAACCTTGATTATGTACATCTCCAACTTTCTCCTTTTCTGCAAGCAAGCAATAACCTTTAACTATATCTTTTACGTGACTCCAATCTCTAAAAGCATTTACGTTGCCTATTGTAATCTTCTCCGTTTCTCCTAATTTCAATTTCATTACTTGATTAGTAATCAATGAGGTGACAAACATTACGCCTCTACCCGCACCTTCATGATTAAATCCCCTTGAAATTATTGTCTTCATTCCATAAGAATAATAATAGTTTCTCATCAAATGCTCTCCTTGAACTTTGCTGAGCGCATAGGGGGACAAAGGTCTCAAAGGATTTTTTTCGTTAATAGGCAATTCTGGTATCTTATCCACTTCAGGATATATTTCCCCATATTTTTCCTTTACTCGCTCGTATTGTTTTTCAGAACTTATTACCAAACCGTATTCCTCACTTGAACCCGCAAATACTATTCTTGGGTCTAAGTCCTTTAATCTTACTGCTTCTAACAAATTAGCAGTACCCATGGAGTTACTATTCAAAGTTTCTAATGGATGAGTAAAACTTCTTGGAATAAAAGACTGTGAACCTAAATGAAATATTGTATCCGGAGCTGATTCATCAAGCGCAAAGGCTAAACTTGAAATATCGGTCAAATCTCCTTCTATTAACCTTATGTTATCCTTTATATTGCTCAAATTCTTAGACACAGTTCCATCCGCCCTTTTTCTTATCAGACCATATACGCTTGCTCCATGGTTTAATAAATGCTTAGCTATGTAAGGACCCACAAAACCACTTATCCCCGTTATCAACACATTTTTATTTTCCCACTTCATTTTAGCACCTCCAAAACAATCTTGTTATCTTTGAATTGAATACCCTTCGCTATTTCATAATCTCCCTTACAATATAAAGGTTTTATATATTCTTTCTGAGTAGTTTCATTGCACGCTTGTTTATTTTTTTAACAATCAGCCTCATCTCCAGATGCCTTGCGGAGAAGATTCTCAACCATGTATCCTCATAGATGACACGTGCTTTTGAATAATAGTTAGGGAATTTTGAATTTTTAGTAAAATGGTCAAAAGTCCTATAAGTAAAAAATCTCACATGTGTTGGGTCTCGAAAAGCTCCAACTCTATTCCAGTAAGGAACTAAAATCTGGTAGTGTCCTAATTCGAAATAGTTAATGGCTAGTAGAGAAATTCGTGCCACGTCCACAAGTGGTCTGTCAAACCTTCTAACATTGCAGGTGACTTTCTTCTCTTGAACTCGTTTATGAAATTCCAGTAGGGCTGGAACACCTGGAGTGAACATTCCAATCTCCATCTCCGTTTTGAGAAACACTTT
>Ga0114922_10004355_pt1 | contig 13125 bp, 1 predicted proteins | sample AartaG_FD_100975 | JGI IMG/M metagenome (GOLD analysis project Ga0114922, IMG submission 100975) | Deep subsurface microbial communities from Aarhus Bay to uncover new lineages of life (NeLLi) - Aarhus_00045 metaG | ecosystem: Environmental > Aquatic > Marine > Oceanic > Sediment | place: Aarhus... | reverse complement strand
CTCAAGCATGCCAAGGTCAATCACCCGATAGCGTGTTTGAGCAGCTCTGACGGCAGGTATCTCCGCGTCGCGCAGAGCTCGCGCATAGAGTCTGACATCATCGATTCTGCCATTGAAGTAATTGCCCTCCCAGTCACGCCCAATGTAAGCGTATGCGGCACTGTCCCAGGTATTGGTGTTGACGATGACAGACGGACCGCTGTTATCCAGCGTATAGGTATTCTGCCAGACGCCATCGAGGAATATCCTCACCTGGTTCGAGCGCTCAGCGCCATCAGGGAAGACCACAGCAATATGATGCCAGCCTGTGAGCGGGTAGAAGTTCTCCGCTCCAATTATGTGTGAGTTGGAGCCGATGGTGACAGCCAGGCGGGTAGAGGAGGCGGTAATCGCAAAACGTGAACCGGAGGCATTCGAGTCAGCGGTGCCGTAGTCGAAGAAGGTCGGATTTGGATTGTCACCGGCCTCGAACCAGCCCATTATCGTGCGGCCGTGCGAGCCACCGGGGAAGTATTTCACATTATTACTATCCCCATTTAAATCCACGTATTCATTATTGTCGGCTGAGAGATTTATCGCGCTACCGAGCTTGCCGCCGCTCCAGCAATTCGGTTCCTGTGCATTTACGACATTGGCATCAAATTCATTACCCGAGGAATCGTTGGGGTCCTGGTCGAATTTCCAGTGGGCCGTAAGGTCGCCAGAATCCAATGTACTCGGTATGCCCGTCACCGTCACCACAAAGGTATCGATACTGGTTTCGCCATCCTCGTCGGTCACCCAGAGCTCGATAGTATGAGTGCCGACGCTAAGTTCGACAGTGGGATTCTTCCCTTCCGCGATTAAAACGCCGTTCTCATACCATTGGTAAGTAAGATTATTACTGTCGTCGTAAGCATCACCAAGCAAGTTCACGTCGGCTTCTCCGTCCCAATCATTGTCTTCTTTAGTAAAGTCGGGCGGCGCATTCGGAGCAGGCGGTGAATTACGTCTTATACCGAGCCCGTACTTGTCAGACAGGTACAGGTCTAAATCGCGTCGTTGCTGCTCTGAAAGGGCCTTGTTGTAGTGAAGGATTTCCGCGATGTAACCACTGTAGGGCTTGTTTACATCGTTAGTGTCATCGTGGAACTTGGTGGGCTGGTTGGGATTGTTGCCAATAGCAATCCGGCTTTCCCGCGGGAAAAGCTTACCCGCTCCTGTCACCGCGTCAAAATAATCGCCGTTTAGGTACCCTTCAATCGTAGACTTGGTGTGGTCGTACACAAAATCAACCAGATAGGGCGTGTTAGATTCAACGGGCGTGCTAATGTGATTTGGCCCCCAGACGGTTTCCGGTCCGTTGCCATCACCGTCCTCAACGCTCCATGCGTTAAGGTACAATTCATTGGCATCTATATAGACATTAAAGCCGACATTATTCGGGTCACCCAATGCCCAGAGGACCTGCCGTGTGGATACATCTTCTTCGGTCTTAAAGACAAGGGAGAGCGTCTGTTTGGAGAAAATCTCGACAATCTCATAATATAGCTCGAGGAAGATGGCTTCAAGCTCCTTGGGCTCTGGAGTAGTGACAGACGAGCCCCCACCGGTCTCCGCCATATCCTCCAGGAACTCTTTGCGCGCTTCAACATAGCCAACGTGGTTGGGGTCAACAAACTTGCCCACGCCAACCGTGTTAAGCGTGATTCCATTTTCTGCCGCTGTTTCTACCCTTTCGAGAACAACCTGGTTATCGTCAGCGTCATCACAATCTGGACAGCAGTTCTGCCCATCCGTGACAAATTGACACACTCGGCTTTGACCCTCTGGGCTGCCATTCGCATCATCGTTGAATTCAGCCGTCATTAATTCTATTCCTGTTCTATAGCACGTCTTGCGATTAGTCAGCAGCCCGTTGATTGCGTCCTTAATATCGTTGAGGTCGCTGGTCAGCGGCTGGAATGTAAATGTTGTAACGTCGTTGGCGAAACCGATTAGACCTACCCTGTGACCGGATTCCGTGGGTGATACTGATTCGCCGCGGGCACTTTCAGCGGGGCCGTTGCCATCGGGCGTATAGTCCGGATTGGTTGTCAGTACAATCTTGTCGATTCTGAAGCCGTCGTCGTACATCCGGATGTTCACTGTATTAACGCCGGGCACATTCACATCGAACGTGGCGTTTGGTCCGTCAATCGTTTCATTGCTCCATACGTACTGGCCGAAAGTATCGAATTTGATTTTGTCGGCCGTTGGCGTCGGCTTTTTGTGCAGGCCCGCGTGGCAGTTGCTATCAGAATCATCCGCATACCCTCGGACCCAGACGTAGTGTGTACCGGTTTGGACAAAGTTAACATGGAAGTCCAAGCGGGGACTCTTACTGTAACAAGTAGGGCAGTTGTACGAGTCGCCATCGTCGTCCTTCGCCCACATAGCACCGTCGCCTGAATACCCGTTCTTCGACGTGTCGAGTTCCCATGCGTCTTCCCACTCGTGACCCGAGCGGTCACTGCCCTCCGTAATGTTGTCGTGAAAGTGCTCAGCTTCAATCGAGACGATATGGTTGGGACCGTTATCCTGCAGGAACGGCCCGGGCTCTCCACCCAACATCAAGACTGCATATACCCTCGCAGCATCCTTGGCAAAGTCAATTCTCCTCCTCGGGTCATCAGCATAATCACTGGAGGTGTCCATGCTACTGGACCTGTCCATAACAATGTAAGTATCAATGGAACCATAGACGGTATTCGTGTCGATGACGGACCCATCAAACAAAATAGCCGGCTGGCACTCAAATATGCCATCTTCCCATTTTGGTTGACGGCAGGGGTCATCCTGGGTCGCATCGTGTGGTGGTACGCTGGTGGACTGGTCCGCCCATTTCGAGACCATATCGTTTCCGTCCATGGTAACCCCGGCATCCGCCTTGTACCACAATGCCGGCTGTTCAATATTTGCGGGGCCGTAGAGCCGGTGCTTGGACGTGAGATAATCCTCCACCTGCTGTCGGTGGGTATCCGAGAGCGCTCCGGCGAATACAAGCACTTCGGCAACATCGTAATCCAGGAACTGGTCACCGTCTCTGTTCTTGCCGAGGATACAATGGGTGTACTTCTTCGCCTCATTTTGTCCAATCGCAGTGCCATTGATATTAAGCAATCGGCCGTTCTTGAAGAAGTCAACATTATTGCCATCAATGACAACCTCTAGTATCACCGACTCCGTAGCCTCGGTACTGATATCGTACGTATAGGGGATCGTGCCGGTGGATAACCGCAGATTGGCGTCGGCAACTTCAATCTCAAAGGCGTTTGGCTCGGTGTTCCCATCCTCACTGGCAAATAGAGTTCCGGTTTCCTGAGAGGAGGTTGCGACGGCCATGAAAATGGTGCTGTTGCCGTCGTGATCAGGAGTAAAGGCTGCACTCAGATAGTCATTGACTCCGTCGAACCTTATTGCAGGGTAGCAACATGGTATATCAGAGACCCACTCAGGCTGGTAATTAGCGTTGGCTTGCTCCAAGTCATGGCCGCTGTAGGTCTGGTCTATCCACTTGGCCACGAGGTTGGGGTCGCTTGCATTCTTGACCACTCCGGTATCAGCCCGCAGCCACAGTATCAGGTTGGGCTCGGTAACCGGGAACGGCAGCGGGTCCAGCCGGAATGCGTGGGTGTTGCCATCAATTGTACCAAATCCGACAATTTGTCCTTCCTCATTGATAGCATAAGCGTCCGTTAAGTTCCACCAGTTCGAGTCCTTCCCACCGCCTCCATCCTTTCGGTAGAACGCAAAATGGTTATTGAGGTTGTTTATCGCGCCATCCCGCCAGAGGAAGGCGTTGCCATCAGAAATACCAACTATATCGCGTGCGGCATTGATACCATAGGCCCAGGAATCGCCGGGGCCGAGGCTGTCAAGGGGAGTCAGACTCTTCTGTTTATACTGAACAGCCCTGTACGTGCCATCATCATCGTAGTAGCCTGCCGCCACTCGTTCTTCGTTGGGGTCGTTTATATCCTGTATGTCATGCAGGTAAGTGTCTTTACTCAAGTATTGCCCGACGTTTCGGATATCACGTTTGTAGCTAATGAAACCCTCTATTCCCTCGCTCTGCAGGTAACCGGCCAGGTCGCCGTAGTCGCTGATCGCGAATGCGACGCTGTTGGTATCAAAGAGCCCCCAGTCGTTCATGTCTTCCCAGTAGGGACTTTCATTCGGTGGATTATGCCACACGAAAGCGCGGGTTTCACCGCTACTCAATGTATAATATCCTGTCACCTGCCCCTGTATATTGATGCCGTATGCCTTGACTGGATAGGAATCGGGTGTTCCAAGGTCAATGAAGTTTCCATCCTCCCATACGTAGGCGTTTGCATCGGTAGATGCGGTATAATAATAGCCTGCGATCTGTTCGTAATCGCTAATCCCCCAGCCGACGCTGTTATGCTCCTGCTCAAGCACTTCAAGCTCGAGCATCTCGCCACATTTCCAGCAGAAGGCGTGGGAATTGCCGTCCACGTCTGCATAGCCGGTTGCATGGCCGTAATTGTTTAGTGCGTGACCATAGCTGTTGTCGTCTCCAATCGCACCAAGGTCGATAATGACATAATCGGGAGCTGTGCCGTTAGGTGGTTCGGGCTCGCCGGGGACGACTTCAAAAAACGCCGACCCCAGGAACAGCGGTTGGTCGCTGCACAGAGATTCCACGTACAGCTCCACAGCGTATTCATTAGGCTCCAGATTCATGGTAGAATACGACAGCTCGTCTGATGCGACTTCACCAGTGTTAAAAACAGGAATCAGAATATTATTAACGGTTTCGATAAGGGAAGGCTGCTGGGGATTGTTTATGTCGTACACCTCAAAAATCAGATTGACATCAGTTAGGTCGACATTACCTATGTTTTGCATGGCGTAGATGAACTGCACGCCGTTCGCGTCTCCCTCCGTAATCGAGTCCGGATTTACGTCGAATCGCTCGGGTTGAAAAATGCTTAGCTCCTCGCAGCTGTTCTCGATATCAAACGTCGTCGAATCGTTGGACTCCTCTATATTGTTCCTTGAGACCGTTAGAATAGCCCAGTAATTCGGCTCGGGTGTTAGGTCACGGCTGATTGTGAAAGTATCTTCAATCACCCGCACATTCTCCAGATAGCCGATGTTGTGGTCATAAGCTGCGAGTTCCTTCCACTTGCTCGGCGTCGACACCGCCACCTTTGCCTTGACCCCATAGATGGGGTAATTCACATCTGTGGTTACCGTTGAGGTGATGATCACATCCTCGCCAACGGCGTATGCATCGCGGACCTTGTCCACCGTAATACTTCCTGTAACGATGGGCACATTAGGCCCTGGAACTTCCGTTACTTCAAAGCCATCGACGGCCGTCCGGAGCTCGGCACCGGTACTATCGATGAGCGTAGCGACGGCGCTGTAATCTCCGGGTGCAAGGCTGTCGGTGCTGAAGGTCTCGTCAAAGTCGTTGCGCTGCCCCATGTGCTGGTCTTCTATCTGTATCTGGTCGAATCTGATGCTTGGCTTTTCCCAGCCGCTTGCGTCTTCGATTACCACGTTAATTGCCAGCCTGGCCGGGGTGTAGCCCACGGAAATCCATTCGAGCACGGGCGTAATCTTCGGGTCGGAGGCTCGCGTCAATAGGACCTGCAGTTCCAGGAATCGCGAGTTTTCAAGCTGGTTTCCGCCGGTTGGGTCTACGATATTGGGGTCCGTGAGAGACGTACCGGAATCCGTGATCCAGTTGGTCCATTCGGAAACCGCTACGTTCGGGTCGCTCACACCGGCCCAGCTGTTGGCATAAACGCTGCGGGCGCGGATGGAAACAGGCTCGCCTCCGAACAGGCTGCGCTTTAGCGCCATAAATCCGCTGTTAAGGCCCACCATCCCCTGGTCAAGTGAAGTTACCGTACCCGTGGGCAGGGCCGGTGTGGAGGTCCGAGTCAGGCCCTCTAAAAGCACATCGCTGGGAATATCGATAATTGAGAGGGCCCCAACCCTCTCATGCACGTCTGAAGTTCCGACCCAAAGCTCGTTAGCGTCGAGGTCCACGTACACCGCGGTGACGTTGTTGCCGTCGCCGGCCAATCTCTTCACATAATCCGGGTCGTCAGGCTCTCCGGTCCGATATGGCAGGTAGACCTTGCGGGCACCTGACGCCTTTGCACCCTGATCTTCCTGAATTTGTACCAGGCCCTTGGCGGTGGCTATATACAGCGTGTTGTCACCGGCAGACTCCGTACTGGTCCCGGCCGTTACAAACAGGTCTTTAATCTTATTGGACAACAGGAAAGGCCCGCTTGCATCGCCATAACCGTAGTTGGCGTTGGCATCAAAAGGACCAGTCGGGCTTGAGAGTATATCATAGACGGCATACAGAGTGTCTCCGCTTGTACCGGTGCTGACAAAATACAGGTCATTATTGTCGGTCAAAAAGACATGGTCCGCCCAGCCGGTGTTGCTGGAGTCGTACATGTCGTTTTCATCTTTTATCAGCCTGACCCCAGCTCTGGTACCAACGGCCACATAGTTGGCGTCGGCAGTTTTTATAGCCATCACGTCATAGACGTAGTCGTCGGGCAGGTTCACATCGGTCCCGGCGTCCAACTCGAAATTGACAAAGTCTGCGAACCTGTCTTTCAGCTTCAGCGCATTGTACGAGTACATGTCGCTGACTTCGGTGTCGCTCAAAGCGCGGTCGTAGACGCGGACCTCGTCGATTGTCCCCTGGAAACCATTTGGCCGGTGCTGTTCATAACCAATGTAAGCAGTATGCGTAACACCGCTGTAACCAGCGATGAGGTCATTGGCTTCGAGAACCCCGTTAACATAGAGTTTAAGGTAAGAACCATCGTATGTTCCGGCAATATGATACCACTCATTCGTATTAATTGAATTAGATGATGCCACATAGGCATTGTAATAGTCGACTAAAAACGAGGGTTTCGAAGCATCCACATAAAGAACGTAACCGTCCCAGGATGAGTTTGCTTGTGTCAGAATAGGATTTTCAAAACTAAGGTCATCCCCACGTATCAATGCTGCTATAGTCACAGTATTACCTTGTAAGGCAGTAATGGTTGGAATGGAAACATAGTCTTCTTCGCTGCTATCATCATCGAATCTCAACGCGCCGGCGACATAACCGCTTGTCCAGTTCGGCTCGCGTGGGCTGGCAGCGAGGGTCCCATCGTTGTTATCGGCCGAATCATATGCTGTCGTTCCGCCGCCCTCGTCGAGTTTCCAGTGTGCGACGAGACCTTGGGATGTTATGTTTTCAGATATCAGTCCGTACGGCCGATACGCGCCGTCGCTTCGGACGGTTCGGATTTCATCTTCCCTGAAGTCTATGATTGCCAAGCCCACGGCATGGTCGCCTTCGCCTACGTATATCTTGCCGTCAAGGGCAAAGACACTGCTCGGATTGCCGGAACTCGTGTCCCAAAGGAAGTTGCGGTCAAGGAGGAACCGCATCCATAGCGTATCATCTCTCGCGTCGATGATATCTATACTGTCAGTAGTGGCGACAATATAGCTCTCCAGCGGGAAATTCGGCTCGGAACTGCGCCCTGTAATTCGGCGCAGGCCATAGCTAATGCCATATCCAGGATAAGCTTTGGTAAACATCCCGCCCAATTCGGTGCCACTCTGGTCCTGCGGACCCGGGTCGAAATTCCAGTAACCCACCAGGTTATCGGTGACCGTCGACGGCAGGTGGTCCTCCCACACCTTGTAATTAAGCTCGATTTCATTCGCCTCAAGGGCACGGCTGTAGATGCTCACCTCATCTACCCTGCAAGGGACTGCGAGGAAATTATCGGTGTCCTGCGAGTTCGGCTCACCGCCAATTACAATTGGCATCTCCGCTAATACGGACATTACATTCTCACTATAGGTCCAGCTGTCGTTTACATCATTGCCGTCGATATAGAGTTTTGCGTTATAATCCGAAACTGTTAAGGCCACATAGCGCCAGGCATCCTCGCCTCCGCTTAGACCGACAAACCTGCTGTTTGAGTCGGTGGCAGAGTTATAGTCGACGAACAATGTGTCGGTCCCGCCGACATCCTGCTTGTAAATACATAAATAATTGCCGTCACCATCTCCCCTGTAGAACAGGACTGCGTTGGCATCTTCGATGTCCGAAGATATCCAGCCGTCAATGGTAAAGTCATTGGAATCTATTTTATCATCGAGCCTGGAAGTACCGGGGACAGAAACGACCCACCCCTCATCCGTAATCAGGGCGTGGTCGACAATAGTATCGTTCGCCTCGGCATACCAGCTTTTTGTACTGTCCTGCCACCATGGGTCGCCAGTCGTTTCACGCTCGTAGAAATAAAGGTCGCGTACATGGTTGGAGGCCAGGTAATTGCCCGTAAGCTCGAAGAACGGGGACTGGTAGCCACCGACGAAATCGACATTGCCCCAGTGCGAGCCGCTGCCCGCGTCGACAAACAATCCTGTCAATGTCCCCGAGTTCGCGTAATCGAGCGTTGCATCATTCATCTCGAGGATTACGTTGCCGGGGCTGGTCAAGGTATCGACGTTATTAGCCTCGCCCTCGTCGAAATCCTCCTGTGTCGAGAACAGGGCGTGTTCAAGGTCGATGGGCGTCTGGAACGTGACCGTCAATTGCGCCGGGTCGCCCTGCAGGTATTGGTCCTCGGCCACGTTGATATCCAGCACGGTAATATCATTTACCTCCACATACTGCGGACCGATTTCCAGATGGAGCAGCTCGTCCGCCTCGGCATTGTAGGCGTTGACATCAAGATGCTTGTTCACCATGCGGTACTCACCCGGTTCGAGGTCGTAGAGGTCCACCTCATAGCTGAACCAGGCCCACTCGCCGATTTCCATCGACGGCAGGTCCCATCTGATGGTCCACTCGCTCTCATTTACGTCAATAGACGTAGGCTGCGGCGTAATGCTGCCAATATTAAGAAGTATCAAATTGGGGTCGTTTGGGTCGCGGTTGACCTTGTCTATCAGACGGACATTTTCTACTGCTGTAGTGCTGATTTCTTCAGCGATATGCTCATACACTGCGCGCACTGTCGATGGAGTAGCGCGATAGAAAGAACCGCCCGTGATGTTGGCAATCATATTCATGTCTTCTATGGCGGTGCTTATCTGTAATTCGCAGGATTCCATACAATCACCTGGGTAGGAATTTCCGTATGTTTCACACCACCACTCACAATCTACGGTTATAAGGACTGTGAAAATTGTTATATTGTTATTGAGCGCTTCATTAGCTGCGCACCTGATACACCCACTCGACACACCATCGCTAATTAGGACCGCCACGCGCCTGCGGTCGAGAGGACTACCACTAAGTATTTCGTTGGCTTCAGCTATTCCTTTGGGGATTCTTGTGCTCGAGTAATTCCCATATATATTGTTAATATCATTTAAGAGGTCAGTGAGATAAGCTTCTTCCGTTAAATCTCTCACCGTATATCCGCTTCCTCCGAATTTGACAACAGCTACCTGATTACCGGTCATCCAATCCTGTAGTATGCCCTTTGCGAACACGTTAGCCGCCCCTTTGGCCGCGTTTATCTTACTCTCGCACGAACTATCTATACAACCTGTGTTGTACATGCTACCTGATGCGTCAACGATTAGGACTGCATCGAGTTTCTGTTCTTCGAAGACGACACCGGGTGTTGTGACGTTAATACGGACGTCGACCTGTTCGTGGTCGGTCGGATTCACCTTTTCCGGCGTAAGTGACTTGAATACGTCAAATCCCGTGTCAGGCAGGACAGGTATGAGTTTTTTTGCCGTCATTGTTTGTTCCGTTGCTTCCTCGTCAACGTAGGTAACGGTTGCGTAGATGGTGTAGGTGCCAGGCCGCGTGGTACCTGAATATGGGCCCAACGGCAGTTCAAATAGCTCGCCGGATTCTAATGTCTGGATGTGGGGATTGCTTGCGTCGGGCCAACCTGTTGTTACCGGGTCCCCGTTCGGGTCGTTCATATCGACAACTATATTGACGTCGACATCTGTATTTGACGAACTGGACACGATTATAGTAGGCTCAAGGCTGCTAAGTGCCTGAAGTCTCAGGAACCTGTCCCTGGTCTGGATGCCGACCGCACTGATTTCTATTTCTTCTTCGATATTGAATGACTCGGAGGCGGAATCCAGCAGGTTGAAAGGGGAGTACAGACTGTACACCTCTAATTTGACCTCGTAGTAGAGGCTGGAATTGCCTTCTGTTACCATCATGCTGCCGGTACCAAAGGTCCAGAGGTTGGGGTCGCCCTCGTCTCTGCCGGGCCAGAACCAACCCTCGTTCGGTGTCTCCACCCACACGTCTAAGTACACTGCATTGGCGTCGATGTTGGGGTCCAGACTGACGCCGATTTTTACCGTCTCGTAGGCGCCGAATATCGCGGGGTCAGCTTCGTTGCCATCGGCGTCATACAGTGTGATACTGGGAGGAATTGTGCTGTTGGAGATGGTAGTGTCCTTTTTGACCAGGTTGTTGAGGTTGTTCGGCTCCGGTATGTCATCATTTCGGTCGATCCAGACGTATATCGTGTAATTTACGTCCTGGCTGGGCTGCCAGTCGGGCCACCAGATGGTGCCGACATCGACCGCTGAGTTGCTCGCAATCCGCGGGACTGTGGCTCCTCCGAACGGATAGTAGTTTGAGTCACCCTCATAGCACAGACCAAACTCCACCGCCACGTCACACGCGTCAACCGCCCCGATATTGCGGACCATGGCCCATACTTCAACGGTTTGATTCTCCGCTAAATCCATGTGGGAGAACCTGATCTGGTCTGCCGATGTTGTCAGCTCCGCCAAGTCCGGAATATTGAGCTTCTTCGAGGCAATGTTGTTGTTCTTATCCTGCTCGAGCACATCTCCATTGGAGTCGGCCAGGACGAAAATCTCATTGCCGCTGGGGTTAAATTGCACCTCGTACTGTACAGATATGGTATTACTATCACCTACGGCGATACCGTCGGAGAGGAAGATAGAATCTACCAGGTACCACTCGCCGTAGGGGCTGCCATTGGAGATGAGCACATGAAAAGCGCCGCTTGCTGTCGAACCGCCGTTGTCTATGGTGGCGGTAATCGTGATTACATCGCCCGGCGACGCGTTAATATCTGAAATAATAATGTCGTCCTCAGATATCTGAAGGTCCGCCAAACTGCCGGGATAGGTACCCGGCCCGACGGAAATGACCCTTGTAGCGAAGTTGTTGTTTTCGTTACTCTCATGAATAGCGCCATTTGGCTCTCCTGCGGAGTTCGGGTCGGCCGTCACCTTAATCGTATGGTCCCCCTGGTCAGCAAACCATGTGTAACAGGTGAATATTGCCTTTTGGCCAAAGACGAGTGGCTCGACCGTGAAATCGTGTGCGAGGCCGGAGAAGCTTGTGTCCAGGAAGTTCACGTCGAAAGAGTTTGCGCAGTCCGCTCCTACGTTTTCCACAACAGCGACAATCGCTATCTGCTCATATGCGCACGGGTCCCGGGGCAGCTGATTTCCGTCGATGGTATAGAAGTTTATCTCGTTGCCGTCGACTTCGTTGATTACCAAATCCGCTTTGCCGCCGCTGAACATCAAGGTCCTTGACGCAAAGTTGTTGGCTGTCGTAGACTCGGGAACGTCGCCATTCGGGTCGACTAAGACGTCTATCCGCTGAGGGCCGAAAAGGTCGTTAGAGTGATTGTAGTCGACCGAAGCTATAACCGAGTCCCCGGCGGCCACGCCATCCGCGATGTTGCATTCCCCTATTTGCTCACCGTAGCTGCGGTTATAGAACTCAACAAAGAACTTATTGGCGTCCACGGTACCCTGGTTTGAAACAAGCGCGTTTATCGTAACCGTTTCGTTCGGGTCTGGATTGCAAGGGTCGAAACTGATATAGTTTGCGTCCACAACAAGGTCGGCCATATCGGGCAACACAGGAGGAGAGACGGCGGTGAGGGCCTGAAGAACCAAGGCGGTGGTGAAGACCTCGTCTACGTCATTCACATCATCATCCCAGGAGCCATCGTCATTCTGCCTGGCCAAAAGCTGGCCCGCTGAATCCGGAACCTCAGACGCATGTTTCACGCGCAAAAGTGCGCGATAGGCCAGCGCACTGTCGGCGCATGTTCCAAACCAGCCATTTGCATCGCTTTTATTTTCGAGATAGTTTTGGGCCTGCTTTACCGTCGTCTGAAGCGGTGTGTTGTTGAAACAGGTTCCGGTAGCACATTTTACGTTTGCTATGTCCTCCAGGGCAATCAGCGCCCTGGCTGTGCGTGCCACGTCCGACGGTGCTCCGTACTCATCGGCGAGGATCCAGCAACCATTTGAGCTCTGCTGAATAATAAAATCGCGGGCGGCGGGAAGTGCTGCTTTGAGGTCATCATCAAGAACGCCCTCAATTCCGCCGATATCCTGCAGGAGCGCGTCAACCACGAGAATGGTATCGACGACGTTGCTCTGCTTCTTTCCTCCCACACCCCATCCACCATCTTCGTTCTGCGCAGCTAAGAGAGCCGACCTGATGGCACTTGCATCAATGGTGGTATGTGCCAGCACCCAAAATTTCCGGGCGAGCACATCGTGGTTGGTTTCGCCAAGCGCGTCAATAAACGCCAGTGATGTATTAAGGGCATCGAGAACATCCGAATGCGTGCTTCCGCTATGCGGCAATAGCGCTTTTATCACTTCAACTGTATCTACAAGTGCCTGGTCTCCTTCGGACCAGTAACCAGCCGTCTGCTGAGATATTAGATAGTCAAGAGCATTATCAATCGCGCGATCGTAATCCGACGAGGCTGGCGATGAACCTGGCAAAAGGCACAAGAGAAAAAGACAGCTCCATAAACCGAAGCGGCAAATCACTCTTTTAAACCAATTACATTGTGTGCTATGTTCTGAAATCAACAATCCCATTATTGCCTCCTTGGTTTTTTGAGGTGGCGATTACGAGACCGGTGTGCCAAGGACCAAGGTTTGCGGCACACGCGGAAAGCTTTAGCGTACTGTCAAAAACTGCATTTTCTTGCCTTTCACGCAGTTGTGATTTTTCAAACACCATGTTATCGCTCATCAACATTGGAGGTTGCCCCTGCTGTCAGTTTAGCGAGGCTGTATCGTACTTCT
>Ga0114922_10004354_pt1 | contig 13125 bp, 12 predicted proteins | sample AartaG_FD_100975 | JGI IMG/M metagenome (GOLD analysis project Ga0114922, IMG submission 100975) | Deep subsurface microbial communities from Aarhus Bay to uncover new lineages of life (NeLLi) - Aarhus_00045 metaG | ecosystem: Environmental > Aquatic > Marine > Oceanic > Sediment | place... | reverse complement strand
TTAAGACCGGCGTTTCGGATTCTTTTTTATACGCTTTCATCAGGTTTATCCGCGTTAGGAGCTCATTGGCGGAATAGATCCCGACCAATTCCTCACCCGGAATCCCTAGAAAATAGGGTAGTCCAGCTCCAGCCCCTATGAAGGCTGCGTTATAACCTTCTTCAGTCATTAATTCACCCAATGTCAGGGTTTTCCCAATGACGATATTCTTTTCAAACCGTACACCCAACCGGCGTAAAACATCAATTTCATAGTTAACAATTGATTTTGGCAGACGGAATTCAGGAATACCAAATACCAGAACGCCGCCGAAGGCATGCAGCGCCTCAAACACCGTAACCGAATGACCATATCGCGCCAGATCACCAGCGCATGCCAGCGAAGATGGTCCGGAACCAACCAGCGCTACCTTTTTTCTGGTTGGGCCCGCGATGCCTTCCATTTCACGCTCCGAGCGCAGATCAGTAGTGGAATCCGCGGTGAAACGCTCCAGGTTCCCAATCGCGACCGGCTTTCCTTTCTTCGCCAGCACACAGACTGCTTCACACAGCGTTTCCTGAGGGCAGACCCGCCCACAGATAGCCGGCAGGAAATTATCGTTCAAGATCACATCCGCCGCAGCTAAAAGATCCCCTTCAATAATTTGGGAAAGAAATTCAGGAATATGCACATTAACAGGGCAGCCCTTTGTGCAGGGCGCGTCTTTACACTGAAGGCAGCGCTGCGCTTCTTTCTGCGCCATCTGGAGGGTATACCCTAGATTTACCTCATCGAAATTCTCAATCCGCTCCTCCGGCACCTGAGCTGGCATCGGATGACGGTCAATCTTCATACGTTCTTTAAGAGGAAGTTCATTCATTTGTCACACTTTTTGCGATGTGCGCATCCAAGCGGCAGGCATGTTCTTTTTCTTTTTCAATATCCCGATAAGCGTTATTACGCCGGATGAGGCTGTCGAAATCCACCTGATGGGCATCAAATTCCGGACCATCCACACACACAAAGACAATCTTGCCACCAACCACCGCGCGGCATCCGCCGCACATCCCGATCCCATCCACCATAATCGGGTTCAGGCTGACGATCGTCGGGGTTTTATGTTCACGGGTAATATCCGCAATGATGCGCATCATTACTATCGGGCCAGCCGTGATCACGCGGTCAAAAGTCTTTTTCTGCGCGTACAGTTCAATCAGCTGCTGGGTGACAAATCCTTTTTTTCCGTAGGATCCGTCATCCGTCATAACATACACTTCATCAGAGATCGACCGAAAATCACCTTCTAAGATCATGAAATCCTTATTGCGAGCGCCAATGATGGAAATGATCCGGTTGCCCGCATTTTTCAACGATTCCGCTACCGCGAAACACACCGCGGTGCCTACCCCTCCGCCAACGATCGCGACTGTGCCGAAGGAATCAATTTCTGACGGATGCCCTAACGGGCCAAGCAGGTCGGCGATAGCGTCCCCTACTTTTAAACCGCATAACTGTTTGGTGGACAACCCAATCGCCTTGACCACCAGCGTAATCGTTCCATTTTCAACATCTGCTCGCATAATGGTCAGAGGAACACGTTCGCTAGTCTCCAACGGACGCAGAACTATAAATTGTCCGGCGAGGAACTTCTTCGCGACCAATGGCGCGTAGACTTCTAAGTGATATATATCCGGCGCGATTTTCTTTTTATCTCTAATTTTGAACATGAGTTTCACCGGGACAAGTATAAACGATTTAACTTTTGCTTCTTAATGTTTGACATGGTCTTACCAAGTATGCCGCATTGATAATTAAAAAGAATCAGGATGAACCATGAGTAAAAGTCAATAGATCCTGTTAGTATGTGCTTCTGTTCTTCTATTATTACTCGAACCACAAAATATTCGATACCTACACAAACGCAATCCACTATATAAAAAAAGGGCAGCGGTTGCTGCTGCCCTTCCGATTTCATTGAATATGATCGGTTAAACTTTGCCGGATGCCACCAATTGGGAAAAATACTCAAATGAGCGGTTGAAAGTGCGTTCCGCGTCATCTGGGAAACAGCAAGCCGGGAGTTCACGCATGCGCAGATGGTAGCTGATGCACTCGCAGCAGATCCCCTTTCTCGCGCACGGTTCGTAGGTACAATTGCAATTTTGCAGATTGGATAATTGCTTACACTCCATAATGATCTCCTTGATTTTAAAAAAAATGATGTCCCTGTAAGGAACTATGATTTTAGCGTACTAAATTTTGGGTTAAGTAAAATTGCTTTAATGTTCATTGCCCCATCGGATGGGATAATTGGATGTTTAAGGTGAATATGTCTTGGGCTGCCTGTTCCATCCAGCGCGCATCCGTTTCATTATCCTCGACTAAAAGTATTGTTATTCTATCAACAATGAGTACTGTTCATCTATAAATATTTTCCAGCCCGAATGGGCTTCTTTCACCTGGTATAAAGCAATATCAGCCACTTTCATCAACTGCTCCATTTGTGTGCCGTGATTGGGATAAATGCTCGCGCCCATGCTGGCAGCCACATAGACCTGTTTTCCATCAATCGAGAACTCGGGTCCCAGGGAACCGGTTAGTTTTTCCATCACACGCAGCAGGTCCTTCTTGCTGTTTATTTCCTCCACGAGTACTGTGAATTCATCCCCGCCCATTCGGGCGCAGGTATCACTGGCGCGGACAGCTTCAGACAAGCGCCAGGCAACTTCGACCAGCACCTTGTCTCCGAAGGGATGTCCGTGGGCGTCATTGATACGCTTGAACTTATCCAGATCAATGATAACAATGCCGAATTTTTTTCCACTCCGCTCAGCTCGGGCAATGGCTAACGCAAAGCGATCTTCCAGTAGCATACGGTTTGGCAAATTGGTCAGGTAATCGTGGGTTGCCAGATACGTTAACCTGATTTCCATGTCCTTTCGCGCGACCGCAGCCCCGATGATCTTCGCGGCTGTTCTTAGGGCATCCACTTCAACGGATGACCATTTCTTATCATAACGGCACTTATCATAACCGACGAACCCCCACCACAGCTGGTCTGTAAATATCGGGACTACTGCCAGCGATTGGACATCCATCTTCAACAAATAGGCTTGCTCTTCCGATGGCAGTTCCTGCACGCTGCCGTGGATGATCTCTCCTTTTTTTAACACTTCCAGCCAGCGGTGCAAGCCGGATGCCTGATACTCAATTCTGCTTGCTCCTGGAAAATCCTTCAGTGGTTGAACTCCATCCGCGGTCCATTCCGCCTGCAGCACGGAAACCAGGCCGATCTCCTGGTGCATTTCATTTTTATAGATATAAACCCTATCCAACTCCGTCACGCCCCCTAAACGCGCCATCACTTCAATGATACGGGATTCCCAATCCAACTGTGAAAGAAACACCTCCGCCGCGAAGTTGACCGTTTGCAGGATCGCGTCCCGCGTGCGAAGTTCATTTTCAACACGTTTCTGTTCAATTGCAGCAGGGATGACTTGCATGAGAGATATCTTGTTAATATGGTCTGGTTGAATCACATAGTGAATGCCTTTTATCATCATGGGCTGGGAAGTGCGATGATCAGCGGTCATGATCAGGATCACTGGTACACGAGGGTGTTTTTCCTGCATATATCCCGAAAAATCTATTGCCTTATTCTTCCTATTCACATGCATCAGAACAATGTAAGGTTCACCCATCAATAAAGCGTTCTTCGCTTTTTGAACAGAAGGAAAATGGATATATTCAAAATCAGTTAAATCACACAGTTCCAGCAATGCGGAGATCCGAGTTTTTCTAATCCGATCCTGCCCGATCAGGACTATTTTTCGGCCCATTAACCGCACCCATGCAATTTGTTTCTGTGTTTGATGATGCGTATAGATAAAATAAACCGCCGCATTTATTTTATACCCTCCGAACTTTATATATACTGAAAGATAATAATTCTTTCAGGCGTTGTATTAATTATAATACTGATTTTCAGAATTAATACAAATCTTTTTACTAAAAATCACTGAAAATGATATGGAATAATGAGAAGAAAGTTATTCAGAGGGCACGCTTTTGGTTGAAACCAACGCGAGAGAAGGCACAATTTTTTCCTTTGGTTACCAAGAATCGCGGTAATAAAATAAGGATTATTTAATTAATCATCATTATTTAATGGAAATCGGAGTATATTGATAGAGAGAAGAAAGCTAACAATAATGGAGAGATGTTTTGAATAAACATCCACTGCGCATCTTAGTCATTGATGACGATGAAAATTTACGCAAGACATTAGAAGATACCCTCCGCATACGAGGATTTGAACCAATCGGCATGGACAGCGGTAAAGAATCGATTGAATACATTGAAAAGGAAGCTCTTCCGCTTGTCTTGATTGATCTGCACCTGGAGGATATGCCCGGCTTAGATGTTCTAAAAGCCATTAAGGAGGTTTCCCCGGAAACGGAATGCATCGTCATGACCGGTTTCGTATCCGCTGAATCCGCTATTCAATCGGTGAACCTGGGCGCGTATTCTTACGTTCAAAAACCGTACGACATGGAACAGTTGGTACTGACGATCAATCGCGCGCTTGAAAAAAATGAAACCAGCCAAGCATTAACCAACGCCAAAGAACACTACGCGCAATTATTCAACAGCACCCAGGACGGTTTAGTAACCGTTACGTTTGAAGGGAAGATACTGGATTTCAACGCGTCTTTCCAGAGGATGGTTGGATATTCCATGGAAGAATTGCGCAAGATGTCATTTTGGGACCTCACTCCGGAAAAATGGCACTCAATGGAAGAAAAGATTGTAAAGAAACAGGTCATTGGCCGTGGGTATTCTGATCTGTATGAAAAAGAATATAAACGTAAAGACGGCACCATAATCCCGATCGAAGTATCTGCTTACCTCTCCAAAGACAGCGGAGGAAAAGCGGAAACCATGTGGGCATTCGTGCGCGATATCAGCAAACGCAAACGGTCAGAAGCAGCCTTGCGCCGCCAACTGCAAGAAGTAACGATATTACAAGACCTGACTTCAGCCGGTATGGTCGCCACAGATATTGATACTCTGCTCCAGGCAGCAATAGTTATTTTGGGGCAATCCCTCTATCCGGAATATTTCGGTATCTTTTTATACAACGCAGAAAAAGAAATCCTGCACCGCCACTACTCCTATAAAACTAATATAGAGGATGATCAATTTGAAGGATATAACCAATCTATTAACATTGGCATCTTGGGGCGCGCGGTTCGAACCCGCCTTCCGCAAAGAGTAATCGATGTCAAAAAGGATATGGATTATCACGAAGCATACAGCGAGATCCGTTCAGAACTTGCGGTTCCGATCATCGTGAATGATAAAATTTTCGGCGTGATCAACACGGAAAGCCCAGTAATCGGGCACTTCACAGAAGAAGATGAAAAATTACTTACTACTCTTGCCAACCATTTATCCACCAGCGTCACGAAGATTCAGCTTGATAAATCCGAAAAGCAGCGTATCAAAGAGATCACCGCGCTGTACAATACTGCTGTCGCCACCAGCAGCATCCTAGATATCGAATCACTGTACAAAAAGATCTACGAGCAGGTGCGGGAATTATTCCCTCTAGATACATGCTTGCTTATGGAATACGACGGGCAGAATGAGACCAGCAAGATTGCACTCGTGATGGAGGAAGGGAAACCACTAAAAGAGTGGTTGGGCAGGACATTGGAGAAATCCGAAAGCGGTCTGATTGGATGGGTAATCCAGCAGCGCAAACCCTTTCTTTCCCGCGATCTCTCCACGGATACCATTCCTGTGGAATTGCTCTTCAGCGAAAAACTAACCCGCTCGTGGCTGGGTGTACCGCTGATCGCGAAGGGGAAAGTCGTCGGCGGACTGTCAGTGCAGGCATTCGACCCAAACGTATTTGATGAGAACCATCAGCATCTGCTTGAATCTTTGGCCGCACAGTTAGCCAGCGCAGTTGATAATGCCCAATTAACAGAAAAATCCAGGCGCCAAATCGAGCGATTGAAGGCACTCCACGATATTGACCTGGTGATCAATTCTAGTTTGGATCTGCGTGCAACTCTAAATATCTTATTAGATCAGGTGATTGAAAAGCTACAGGTAGATGCCGTAGTTGTGCTGCTGTTGAATCCAAAATCGAATATGCTGGAATATACAGCCAGCCGGGGGTTCCGCACACGGACGATCGAACAATATTCGCTGCGTATGGGAAAAGGGCTTTCTGGAAAGAAAGCCATGGAACACCATTTGGTGCAGGCGCTCAACCTGATCGAGGTGGACGATAATCTTGCTTATACCAACCTAATGCAGAAGGAAGATTTCGTCAGCTATTACAACGTACCCCTGGTCGCAAAAGGGCAGGTGAAAGGCATGCTGGATATCTTCAACCGTACCCCACTGAACCCCGACCGGGAGTGGTACAACTTCCTGGAAACATTGGGCGGGCAAGCGGCAATCGCAATCGATAACACCAGCTTACTGGAAGACCTGCACCGCTCGAATGTGGAACTCACACTGGCATATGACACTACACTCGAGGGTTGGTCAAAAGCCCTCGACCTACGGGATAAGGAAACGGAAGGCCATACGCAGCGCGTTGTTGAAATGACACTGCAAATCGCGCAAGTATTGGGAATACAGAAAGAAGAACTGATCCACTCACGGCGCGGTGCCCTGCTGCATGATATTGGTAAAATGGGCATTCCCGACTCTATCCTTCTCAAACCCGGTCCGCTGACCAATAAGGAATGGGAGATCATGCGCCGCCACCCGGTATATGCATATGAAATGCTGTATCCCATCGCATACCTGCGGCCCGCACTCGATATCCCCTACTGCCACCATGAACACTGGAATGGCGCTGGGTATCCCCGTAAATTAATGGGGAAAGAAATACCTCTCGCCGGGCGTATCTTTGCGGTGGTGGACGTGTGGGATGCACTCACTTCCGACCGCCCTTACCGAAAGGCATGGACCGCTAAGAAAGCCCTCGATCATATCCAGAGCCAGAGCGGAAAACACTTTGACCCGCAAATCGTGGACATCTTCATGACACTGATCAAGAACGAATTGAGCAACCACTATAAATGATATATTTATAATAATCAGCACAAGAATTGGGAGGAATAAATTTCTATGAAAACCAAGCTCCTGTTATTTTTTTCTATATTATTTATCGCTGCCTCCTGTGTAGGATCAGAATCTACCATTGATCCAGTTGATACAGCCCCCACTTCAACATCAACAGCAGATATACCAGCGCCCAAATCTTCTGAAACTACAGAGAAGCTGCTCGAACTGCCCACACCCGTAGTCGGGACAGTCGCGCTGGATTTCACCGATCAGCCGTGCAGCGCGTCCTGGTCCAATAACGGCGAATACCTGCCCTGCCCAGGAAACCTGGAGGAGATCAGCGGTGGATACGCTGACCGCTTTGACGCGATCGTGATCGAAGGGAATATCCACATCAACCAGCCAGGTCTTCTAACCATCCCTGCCCAGAAGGGCAGCGATTTCTACGCAATTTTCGGTAAATATCCACCATTCACTGTTCAACCCGGAGACCGCTTCCACGCGGTCCTTGCCTGCGCGGAGGGTTTTCTTAATTGTGATGTCAGTTTCTCTCTGGAATATTACGCATCCAGCAGTACCATCCTGCAGGTTCCAGATGCAAAATGGGACAAACAGTATGACCCTGAAGGCAGCTACATCTACGCGGATGCCAACCTGGATCCTCTGGCAGGACAGACCGTGCAGTTCCTGCTAACAGTCCGGGATAACGGTGACGCGGACGGTGACCATGCGGTATGGATCATGCCGCATATCGCCCGCCTTGGCTCTGCTGCAACAGATGCAATCCCTCCTCATCAGCTGAATATAACGAATATCGAATTGGTGAATATCTCAGGGTTCGTGGATATGAGCAGCGCTCCGCCGTACTTATATGACGATCACCCACCCGGTTCTCCAGCTTCTGTGGTTCTTTTCGATCTAGATAGCGATATGTTCTTTACCGTGTCCACCATGAATACCCACCCTTATTTCTCTTTGGATGTCGATCCAGGGCAGTATTACGTTCTAGCATATTCCTTTGGAGTTCAAGATGTGCCGTATGTGAGTGGGGCATTCACCGGTGTGGAACCATCCTGCGGACAGCCGATGGCTGTGCTAAACGTTCTGCCGGATACACCGATTACAAATCTAATGATCAACGACTGGAACTGGTCCTGCGAAGGGACAGCTGAACGCCTGGAAAAACCCGAAGAGATTTCCATTCCATAATTAATTGACATGAATATGAGGAAAATTGCGCGGATCTTGATCCTATTACCTGGGCTGCTCCTGTGTTATGCCTGTCAATCCGCTCAACCCCCAACCGACTCTCACAAAGAAATCCCCTCCCGATATGACCTGATCAATATCGAAAAGGTTCTTCCAGAACAGGACTATCATCCACCAATCTTGCATTCCCGCGAATGGAAAACACCATATCCCATCAATGGGGCTGTCATTTCTGCCGGGTTGGAAGATAGTCCATTCATCACTCCTGACGGACGTACTCTGTTCTTTTTCTACACACCTTCAGCAGATATCCCCGCCGAACAGCAAATCTACGATCAGGTAACTGGTATCTACCGCTCAGAAATTGTGGGTGGTGTGTGGCAAGAGCCTGAACGGGTGGTGCTCACCCAAGGCAACAACCTAGCCTTGGACGGCTGTCCATTCTTTCAGGATAATACGCTCTGGTTCTGCTCGATCCGGACAGGGAACTTGCGCGACATCGATATATGGACAGTCTCGTGGGACGATACTCGTTGGACAGATATCACCAATGTGGGGGCCTACCTGAATCAGGACCTGCAGATCGGGGAAATGCATCTCAGCTCAGATGGGTCAACACTTATCTATCACCGCCCGGACGAGAACCACAGCAGCGGGTATGATCTCTGGGAAATCCATTGGGATGAAGATAAATGGGGGCTACCAAGAAAATTAGACAACCTCAACTCCATAGATGATGATTCCCATCCCGCGCTCCTACCAGATGGGCATGAGTTGTGGTTCACACGAACATATTCCGGCACTCCAGCGATTTTCCGCTCGCAGTGGGGGGACGGGGAATGGGGGGCGCCCGAACTAATCCTTTCCCAGTTTGCGGGTGAACCCTCCATTGATAGCGCCGGAAATATTTACTTTACCCATCACTTTTATCAAGCGGGTAAAATGATGGAAGCAGATATTTATATTGCAGAAAAGAAATAATTACAGGAGTAAAATGTTGAAAGAATTCAAGGAATTTGCCATGCGCGGGAATGTAATTGACCTCGCTGTCGGAGTGATCATCGGCACCACTTTTGGGAAGATCATCACTTCACTGGTCAATGATATTCTTATGCCCCTGATCGGGCTGCTGTTGGGGAAAGTGGACCTTCGCAACCTGTTCATCACTTTAAGCGGCGAAAAATATGCCACCCTTGCTCAAGCACAAGAAGCTGGTTCAGTAACTTTGAACGTTGGTATATTTCTCAATACCATCATCGATTTTCTTATCGTCGCATTGGTCATCTTTCTGCTTATCCGCCAGTTGAACAAACTGAAAAAGAAAGATGAGAAACTGGCTGAAGTGACGATGAAAACATGCCCGTATTGTCTGACCGAAATTCCTGTTAAAGCCAATCGCTGCCCTGCCTGCACATCGGACCTGAAATAGATCGTAAAGCTAAAAATTTTATTTTTTACTGAAAGCCCCCGCACAGATAATACACAGTAGGCCACCTACTTGCCAGGTTATTCTTTTTTCTCAACATCCCCCCTGTTTTTTTCCAGATTATTTATTAATAAATTTTCTTATTTTCATCTAATTTATTAATCAACTCTACCTTTGGCAAAGACCTGCCACCTTGGAATTCATTTTCCAATTCGGTAATCATGTTCCATCTATTCTAATTGTACTCAAATTCAACCTGTATCAGAATTCCCAATAATGATGAAAACACCTATTCATATTGATATCATTACATATCGCTTCCTTTTCTAAGGGAAAGCCTCCAATTTAACAGTATGCTGGTAACCTCTATTTCCATGAAAATAGAACCGATGGATTTCAATCCTGGCAATATTTCAAGATATCGTCTAAAAACGGTTATTTTGGAAATTTTCCTTTTACACTTTAATGATAATACCGTTTCAGCACAGATAACGCACGGTAGGTCACCCACTTACTGAGCTGTCCTTTTTCCTCAATATCCACCCAGGTTTTTCCATTGTAGGTATATTCCATCTTCCATCTGCCTGCATCATCCTGCTTGCTCTCTACCAATTCGATCGCATTTCGCAAGCGCTGATCTCCAGCCAATCCTAAGCCTAATAGCGCTGACAAATTCTGAAGTACATCTGTCACATAAAACATCGGAAAACCGAATTTAAACCAGCTGCCGCTTGGTTTTTTCGCGTAAGGATGTGGGTAATCAGCAGCGGCAGGGTCTTTGCTTAGCAAAAAATCTTTGCAAGCAGTGATGGCACTGTTTACCTGAGGAGATCTTTTTTCAGGTGGAATTTTTGATAGCGCCAATGCTACTTTAACCGCACCCCAGGCACATGGCTTGTGGTCATTGGCTGAACACAGTAAGCCGGGTCCACTAATCCCGCTGCGGATATAGTGAGGATTTACATCTTTCTCACCAACACTTCCGAACCCTTCACCAGTTGCACTGCGCGCCATCCAATCAATCGCCTCGGTTAGGCGGGGATCGTTGATCATCCCCAGGTCAATCAAGGCAGCGGCTAAATTCCCCTGCAGGCAGTGCACTGCGCCAGCCTGGGTAGCATAAACACTGAAACAGCCCATCTTTCCCCGAGTGTGATCAAGGACATAATCACATGCCCTCTGTATGAACGGCTCACAACCATCAGCGCCTAACTGGGCGAGCATAATGAGCGACCAGACAGTTGATGTATATTTAGGGCGGTATCCTGCCCCAGGCTCAACCCAATACCCATCAGCGTGCTGTTTTAATAAGATCTCGGGAACAGGACCGCAGTTCATCAATTTACCCCATGCCTGGACTACTTTCCGCGACTCTGGTTTTTCCCCAAGTAGATCTACCAATGTGAAATAACGAATGGATGGATTATTCTCATCTTCTTCCAGCAACCAATCGATTACGCTTTGTGAAATTTTTTTATCCCAAACCATATGATCACCAAAAATCTTTATGCCCATTATTACATTAATATATTTAAAATATCAAGATGAAAATGTGAGATGGCAGATTATTTTTCATAACCAACAATCCCAATCATATCCGCTTTACTATAAGCACATTGAACTCAAGGGCAGTTCAGCAATATTTGTTCTCTGAATTGAAAAAGCACGAAATTTCTAAGATTACTAGCAATAATTTTTCTTTACTAAAACTTCACAAATTTATCTCATCTTCTTTATAAGGATCAGGTAAATTTATTTAAAGTTAATGGGTGACTTAATACCCAGTATTTATTATATAGAAATAACTCTGCGATTACCATGCATTGAGCGTATACTATTGAATAAGCAAGCGTAATAGAATTTTCATTTTACGAACAGGATAAAACATGCCGAATGCCAAGATTTTAGTAGTTGATGATGAACCAAGTATCTTAAAATTAGTAACCGCCTATTTGCAATCTGAAGGGTATGACTTTATGACCGCAGAAGACGGCATTTCCGCACTTAAAGCAGTGCGGTCATACCGGCCTGATATTATCATTCTGGACATCATGCTGCCAGGTATGGATGGTATCGAAGTGCTCGGACAGCTGCGCCGCGAGTCCGATGCGTATGTGATTATGCTGACTGCTCGTTCAGAAGAAACAGACAAGATCATTGGCTTATCCGTAGGAGCAGATGACTACCTCACCAAACCGTTCAGTCCGCGGGAGTTAATGGCCCGCATCAAATCCGTCCTCCGGCGATTGCACACTTCATCCCCACTAGACAGCCGGAGCGTGATCGCCCTGGAACATATCCGAATTGATAACGGCCGTCGCCGTATGTGGGTTGACGATCTGGAGATAGAGCTAACCACATTAGAGTTCAACTTACTGCACACACTTGCCGACCATCACGGGATGGTACTCTCCCGGGAGCAACTGCTTGAAAAAGTGTGGGGATATGATTATTTTGGAGACCTGCGCGTTGTTGATGTCCATATTGGGCACCTCCGCAAAAAAGTAGGTGAGGATTATATTGAGACAGTGCGCGGTGCAGGTTACCGCCTGCAGGACAGCGAGACACAATAAATGATCAAGACAATCCGCAAACATTTTGCGTTTAAAATCCTAATAGCTTTTTTTCTGGTTGCCATTTTATCCGGTGTGATCCTGGCTGTCGTGATGAATATATCTATTAGATCCACCTACGAAAAGCATATTGGCAGATTAATGGCTAATGAAGGGCTGCAGCAGGGTGGACAAAGTGGAAACAGGGGAAGCACATTATATGAAAATTTCAAAGCCGCGGTGAATGAATCCCTGCTCTTCTCAAGCATCGCTGCTTTTATTATCGCGGGAATCTCAAGCGTTCTGATCAGCAGGCAGATCACTAAACCGCTACGGTCCATCACTGGGGCCAGTCAGGAGATCGCAAAAGGTAATTACACCCAACGTGTCCAGGTGAACGGTGAAGATGGAGATGAGCTTTCCCGGCTTGGGCATAGCTTCAACCGCATGGCTGATCAGCTTGAACAAACGGAGAACATGCGCCGCCAGTTGATCGGTGATATCAGCCATGAACTGCGCACACCCCTGACCGCTATCAAAGGTTCAATGGAAGGATTGATCGACGGTGTTCTTACCAGTGATGAGACCACGTATCAACACATTTATCGGGAAGCGGATCGCCTCCAGCGCCTGGTGGAAGACCTGCAGGAATTAAGCCGGGTGGAAGGCGGCGCCTTCAGACTCAATAAGGAAAAAGTAAATGTCGATGAACTGCTTCACAATGCGCTCGCCCCATTACAGAATACCTTCAATACAAAAGGGATACAAGTATCTATTCATAGTGAGAAGAATCTACCATCAGTGATGGCAGATCATGTCCGCATCCTCCAGGTGCTTCAGAATTTATTAGGTAATGCCTTACAGTTT
>Ga0114922_10004353_pt1 | contig 13125 bp, 12 predicted proteins | sample AartaG_FD_100975 | JGI IMG/M metagenome (GOLD analysis project Ga0114922, IMG submission 100975) | Deep subsurface microbial communities from Aarhus Bay to uncover new lineages of life (NeLLi) - Aarhus_00045 metaG | ecosystem: Environmental > Aquatic > Marine > Oceanic > Sediment | place... | reverse complement strand
GTCTGGGACAGCAACGACACCAAGTGGCGCAAGTTCGCTACCCACACGAACTTCTCCATCGAGCACCATCAGCAGGGCTACGACTACATTCAGAGTGACAAGTGGGGCGAGCAGCCGTGGCAAAGCGTCAAGTGCTGGGAATGCCACGATCCACACAATAGCGGCGTCAAGGGCACGGCGCAGCTGTTGATGTCCGTCGATGACAATGAGCTCTGCCTCAGCTGTCACGCGGCCCACGGTTTCGCCGACGACACGGAAATCCTGGCCCACACCGGTCACCTGTCGGTAAATTCCGTGCATTGCGTCGACTGCCATATGCCCAAGACCACGAAGTCGCAGGCCTGGTGGACGGAATCCGGAGGAGACATCCATGCCCACACCTTCGAGGCGATCAATCCCAACCTCACTAAGCTGATGGCCAAGAAGAACAAGGGCACGGTTGCCGACGGCAAGGCCATCACCAACGGCTGCTACAAGTGCCATCGCGACAGCGACTACGGAGCAGCCCGCTGGGGGCGTTGGAAATAGGCGATTCTCCTTATCGATTGACCGCAAGCGGCCTTTTACGAGGCCGCTTTTTTCATGTTTCTACGCTTACCATTTGACCCTAACCTCTGCTCCCCGCTACCATTAACAAGGACCATGCCAGCCAGGAGATACCGATCGGGGGAGAAAGTGGCCGAGCAGATACTGGTAGTCAGAACAGCAGAGCTGAAAAGCCATTACGATTTCCAAGGCTTCCTGCCACTTGATGCCCAAAGCGTGTACAAGCTCTATGAGCAAATCGAAGTGTTGCCGCTGGAAAGAAATCTCGCGGAGGAAGATCCATCCTACAAGCAATTTGTCGCCTACAACGTCGTTCGCTGCGGAGACTTTTACCTTACTTACCTGCGCGGCAAGGGCCAGGGTGAGGCCCGGCTCAGGGGAAACCGCTCGGTTGGCGTCGGCGGCCACATTAACAGCGGCGACCAGGCGACACTGTTTCTCGACGACCATCTCAAGGCCGCCGCGTTCAGGGAGCTTCACGAGGAGATCCAGGTGCCGAATGGTCTGGATTTGCGATTCGCCGGCCTGCTCAACGACGACAGCAACGAGGTCGGCAGCGTGCACTTGGGTTTGGTTTATCTGGCCGAGCTCCCCGAATCGGCTCGGGATGCCAAGACGCTCAAACGCCAGCAGTCGGTGGCGCAGCTTTCGTTCTCGACAGCGGAAGAGCTGCAACGCGATCGGGAGCAGTTTGAGACCTGGAGCCGGATTCTGATCGATAATTTGGATGAACTGGAATAGCCGGTGAATCTTACCAGCTGGCTCTCTTATAAACGAGAAGGAGGCCAACCGATGAGCAAAGCTGTTGTCGCCGCCTTGATTATTTTCTTCCTTGTCATCCCTCCGGCGGTTGCAGAAGATCTGGGCGACTATTCGGTCCGCTGGACCCACGGTGGAAAGACGGACTACGGTCGGCTCACTATCACCGACCAGGAATTTATCTTCGAAGGCGACGAAGGCGATGTCCGTCGCCTGCCGTTCATCTGGATCGACGAGGTCAAGATCGTCGACGATCAGTGGATCCAGGTGCGGGCGAATGTCGAAACGGGTGTGAGCCTCGGATTAAACGATGTCTACAATTTCGGTGTGATCGGCGGCGAGCCGGATCCGGAGTTGATCGCAACCGTCAATGAATTGCTGTTTGAGGCCAAGAAACTGCGCCTGGATAAGATGGCGAAGCTTCCGGGCGAGGTAACCCGCTACATGGCGGCCAAGGCCGAGCGGATCGGCGACGACATCGGGTTGCTGATTATTACCGAGACCAAGCTGATATTCCGTAGTGACACGGGCGGCAAGAGTCATGAATGGACTTATGATGAAGTGAAAGGCATCGAGCTCATCGAGCCGGACGTGCTGAAAGTTCAGACAGACGAGCGCTCGGTTCTCAAGCTCGGCGGCCGCCGTGCCTACCGTTTCATCTCGCAGACGGGACCTTTCCGCGCCGAAGACCTCGCGTTCCTGATCACCAAGATCGCCGAGGCGAAGCAGTCCCAGGAGCAGAAGTAACTGCTCCGCAGCGGTGGACCTTGCTTCGGCCCGCCTGCAGTGTTAGTTTTGTCGGAGATCCGCTTGGCACAAGCGGTTTCCGGCGAGGAGGTAACCATGGTCTGGCGTTGTACTGTTTGCGGATTTATCCATCATGGCGATTCGCCACCCGATTTCTGCCCCCAATGCTCCGCTCCCAAGGATAAGTTTGAAAAGGTGGAGTCCGGCAAGTCGAGCTGATCGGCCCGGCTACTTTCTGAGAAGATGTTATTGCCCGGCTGCTGTCAGCCCTAAAGCCGGTATCTTTAGCAGAGGAATTAAGCCTTGATCGTTAAGCTAGGAAGCCATTCCAAAGATCCGATCATCGCTTCGCTTTGCGAGCGCCTTTCGCGGATCGAAGGAGTCGGCAAGCGCGACACTCCGCAGCGCTGTTTTCTCAAGTTCGGCAATGAAACCCTAGCCTCGCTGGGGATTGAGGCAGGGCACCCGGTCGTCGAGTTCCGCACTTCGGGGTCGGATTATGCCGCGGCCCATGGTTCCAGCTTCGTCGTTCCACACCCGCAAGGCCCGATGGCCGAGAAGGGCTGGCTCCAGGCTAGACCCGCCGATGAGGGCGAAGCCGACAAGCTCTACGCTTGGATCGCCGGCTTTGCTCAGAGCTTGTTAAAGCCCCGCAAGAACAAATAAAAACGGGCGGCTTTTGCCGCCCGTAAGATCTGTCATCGTCGGTGGATTCAAGCAGCGGATTCGACAGATAAACTCTTAGAACCTCTTGTAATACGTTAAATCCGGTCGAATTCTTTCATCTGATTATCTGAACAATCGGGGCGAACGGCCGCGGCGCCCGCTCAAGACGCGGAAGGTCACCCTTATTGCCTGATTCCGGGGCGTCTTTATTCACCACTAGCTCGGCCAGCAGCTCGCCGGCGCCTCGCTGGTAGCCGCTTTCGTCGCGCCACCGGCACTCGCGTGATCTCAACCTGATCTTGAACGGCGAGTCGTTCCAGTCGGCCTCGAGGTAGCCGTTGTCCGAGGCCGAGGCCGGTTGGCTCGCGATCTTCTCCGGATCCACGCGGTAACCGTTCAGCCTCTTTCGCAACTCAGGGATCATCTTGAAGGCTAGGCGTTTTCCCAGCCACTCATAGCCTTCGCCGTGCTGGATGTCCTGTAAATGGTCGTCCTTGAGATTCAGACGGGCCGACAGCGGCTCGCCCGGTTTGATCTCATCGATCGAGGCCACCCTCTCGCCGTCGCTCCACTCGAGGTGGTCCCGCAGGTTCCTAATCATCCGTTCAGCCACTGCTTTCAGCTTTTCACTGTTGAACGCTCTCATATCAGCAACTCCTTCGCGCCCTGATGTCGGCACTTCAGTGAGTGTTGTCGATTATTTGCTATTTATTACGGATTGGCGGCGGGAGATTATTTCTCGTGCGGAAACAATCTTCTGTCGGGCCGGGCCCGGCCGCTATCAGGAAGCGACGATTTCCTTCACAGCGCTAATCAGCCGCTCCGGGGCATCGTTGTCCGACAGGAAGGAAAAGGAGGCCCTGACGGTTCCTTCGAGGCCTGTGCCGATCTTCTCGTGGCAGAGCGGAGCACAATGGAGTCCCGACCTGGTGATGATGCCGTAGTGGTAGCGCAGTATCTCTCCAACCTCTTCCACGCCGTGATCCTTAAGCGTAAATGAAACAACCGCTCCCTTTTCGACATCCGGTCCGGGGCCGTAGACGGTTATTCCATCCAGGGCGCGCAGTCCATTTTCGCATTCCGAGCGCAGCTTGCGGACACGCTCGCGGATCCTCGGCAAACCGTTTTCCTCGATGAAGTCAATCCCGGCGTCCAACCCGACGATGCCGACGTAATTCACCGTGCCCGCCTCGTAACGTGTGGGAAGCTCCTGGGGTTGAAGCGGGAATTCGCTGTTGACGCCTGTGCCGCCTTGTTTGCGCGGATCGAGTTCGATGCCCTCGCCGAGGATCAATCCGCCGATGCCTGTGGGCCCGTAGAGGTACTTGTGACCGGTGAATGCCAGCAGGTCGATACCGGCGGCGTCGACGTTTATGTCGAGGAGACCAGCGCTTTGGGCTGCATCCACAAGCAAAATCACGCCGCGCTCGCGGCAGACGGCTGCCAACTCGGCGATCGGGGAGATGGTCCCGACAACATTGGAGAGGCTATTAACCGCCAACAGCTTTGTGTTGTCGCGGATAGCGCTGGCAATGTCGTCGGAGTTTAATACTCCATCGCCGTTGCTTGGGACGATTGTCAGTTCGACAATTCCCTTCTCTTCGAGCGTCCGCAGTGGACGCAGGACGGAGTTGTGGTCGTTGGTTGTAGTTACTGCGTGGCCCCCGTTCTCTCCCAGGAGGCCGTGGATCGCCAGATTGAGTCCGTCGGTGGCGTTCGAACAGAAAATCAGGCGCGAAGGGTCGCTGCAGCCGAAGAAACGGGCGATTCGGTCGCGCGACTGCCGCACACGGTCCTTGACTCCCGCTTCTTCGCCGCGTCCGCTCATTTCGGGAGGGCCGCTAAGCGCGCGGTTGACCACCTCCGCCACCCGCGGCGGCTTGGGGTAGCTGGTTGCCGAATTATTGATGTAGATAATCTTCCGCGCCTCGCTCATCGTGCCTCCTTTTCACCAGTGCAATTAATTTAGTGCGGGGGTGGCTTTCGATCAAGGAAAAGAAGGCTGAGCTTCAGCGCCATTGTCTTGCGTACGCCAAACCGGCAGCGCGCCTGCCGATAAGCCGGGCGTGCTGCCGGAATGGTTTCAGAGACTAAGTGAAACCTACATGTTTAGGGTGATCATTTTTGTCGTGTTGTCGAACTTGGGCTCGAATTTTCTCGCTTTGGGCACCGAGATAGTGAAGTGCTTCAAGAAAGCGCTGCCGCTGATCAGCGCGGTACCTCCGAGCATCGTGATCTTGCGGGCACCTTTGTCTTTCTTGTTGCTCAACTCAATCCCGATTCTGCCGCGGCCGCTCTTGTCGTAATAGAGATAAGCATAGCTGGAAGACTTGATGTTAAAGCTCTGAACGGATTTGGAGTTGAATGCGATCTGACCGTTCTTGCGAATGCTGACCACATCCTTAGTCCCGCGGGGGCGTTGACCTTCATACTTTTCGAATGCCATATTGAACTCCTCTCTAAGTAATTTGCCTTTATACTCTTAGTCTAGGCACCTTATTTTGATCTGTCAACATAATTTGTAATAATCCATCATAGGCAATTTGTTGTGTTTCGAGCAGCACGCCTCAAGGTCCTGAGTATCTTAAGTGTGACATTTTTAGACATGTTTAGCTTTTAATGTTGGCATTGGACCGCGTTAATTAACGTTACAAGTAACAAGCCCCCTCTGGTTTCAAGTAGCTGAAGGCTGGTTGAATTCGATTTCATTCTGCGGGACCGATCTTTCTCATCCAGTCTATCGCGTAATCGCCCTCACAGTTATTATCAATTATAAACAAACATTTCGCTGCACGGCGGCTCCCGAAGGCACATTGTGTAATTCCGGCAAGCACTTGAGGAGCAAATTGGCCTGTTGATAGAGGGTCGCGGAGAAACTAAACTCTAGTGGTATTCGCTCCCGGAGGGACGGAATGGCTAGATTGTTTGAATACCAGGGAAAAGAAATTCTGCGGAATGCAGGAGTGCAGATACCGCGCGGCAAGGTAGCCGACAGCCCGGAAGCCGCCGGTGCGGCCGCCGCCGAGTTGGCTTGCCCTGTGGTCGTCAAGGCCCAGGCGTGGGTGACCGGCCGGGCGGGAGTCGGGGGCATCCGTTTCGCCGATACTCCCGACCAGGCAGCCGAAGCGGCTAAGGCGATTCTCGGTCTCAGCCTCAAGGGCTTCAAGGTCGGATATGTTCTTGTGGAGGAAAAACTCAACATCGAACGCGAGTGCTTCGCGGGAATTATCATAGACGACACAGCGCGCAAGCCGATGCTGATCGTCAGCTCTATCGGCGGTTCCGGCATCGAGGAGATCGCGCGCGAGCATCCCAGAGCGGTGGCCCGCACCCACATCGATATCGACACCGGGCTTAGGGATTACACCGCGCGCAACCTGCTGCGCTCGGTCGGCATCAAAGGCAAGGACCAAATGCAGTTCGGCGACCTGCTGGTCAAGCTCTGGCAAGCCGCTCGCAAGGCCGAGGCGCGTGCCGCCGAGATCAATCCGATCGTCAAGACAGCCGACGGCCGCTGGCTCGCCGCCGACTGCCACATGGCTATTGACGACTATGCCGTCTTCCGCCACCCGGAGCTGGGCATCGAGATCGCGCGCGAGTTCGACCGCCCCGCCACCGAGCTTGAAAAGATTGCCTACCGCGTCGAGGAGAAGGACTACCGCGGCACTTTCTACTTCATTCAGCTCGAAACCGACTTCGGGCCCGGCAAGGGCGTTATCGGCTTCCACGGCTCCGGCGGTGGAGGAAGTATGATGAGCATGGATGCCCTGCTCGACCAGGGCTACAAGCTCGCCAACTTTTGCGACACCTCGGGCAACCCGGCGGCCTCCAAGGTCTATCGCGCCGCGCGCATCATCCTTAATCAGGGGCCGGTCGACGGCTACTTCCTCAGCGGCAGCGGTGTCGCCAGCCAGGAGCAGTTCCACAGCGCCCGCGGTCTGGTGAAGGCCTTTCGCGAAGAATGGCTCAGCATACCGGCCGTCATCCGCCCCGGCGGCAACGGCGAGGACAAGGCGGTCGAAATTCTCACCAGGCAGACCGCCGACCTGCCCGCGCCGGTCGAGGGGTACAAGAAGCACGACACACCGGCTTTCTGCGCGTCCCGGATGAAGGAACTGCTCAGCAAACCGGTCGAGCCAAAGGAGCGCCCCGAGCCCGAGCCGTTCAGCACCGCTTACGAGTTCGACTCGCCCACCGGCAAGGTGCTGTTCGACTACGACAAGTGTCGCGCCTGCGAAAGCAAGGCCTGCGTTGAAGAGTGCATCCCCAAGATCCTCAAGCTGGAGGATGGCGTGCCGGTCCTCGCCGTAACGCGCGAGGAAGCTGCTCGCAACAAGTGCATCGAGTGCCTCGCCTGTGAGCTTGAGTGCCTGGCGCAGGGCGAGCGCGGCTGCCGCATCGAGTTGCCGATACCGGGTCTCGACGAGTGGATCGCTTCGCGCGATGAGGGGGAGAACTGAGATGTCCATCCTGATTGACGAGAAGACCAGAACGGTGGTGCAGGGGATAACCGGGCGCGAGGGCCAGGCGCGCGCGAAGCTGATGATCGACTACGGCACCAACGTCGTCGCTGGCTGCACTCCCGGCAAAGGCGGCCAGGAGACGCTTGGCGTGCCGGTCTATGACACGGTTCGGGAAGCAGTCGAGGAAGTCGGGCAGATCGACCTGTCGGCCGTGTTCGTGCCCGCGCCGATGGTCAAGGGCGCTGCGCTGGAGGCTATCGACGCCGGAGTGAAGACGCTCGTTCTTGTGCCCGACCGCGTGCCGATCTACGACGTGCTCGAGATCGCCGAGGCAGCCAAGGCCGCTGGAGCCCGCTTCCTCGGACCCAACACGCTGGGCGTGCTCAGCCCCGACAAGGCGGTCGCGGGGATGATCGGCGGGAGGGCCAAGTCGGCGCGCGAGTGGTTCAAGCCCGGCCCCGTCGGCGTCTCCAGCCGCAGCGGGGGCATCACCTCGGCCATCTCCTATTACCTCAACCAGGCTGGCATCGGCCAGACTACCATCGTCCACGTCGGCGGCGACGCCGTCGTCGGGCTGCCCCATCCCGACATCGCGCTCGAGTTCGAAGCCGACCCCGATACCAAGGCTATCGTCTTCTTCGGCGAGATCGGCGGCACCCAGGAGGAGCGCCTCGCGGCCCTGATGCATGAGGGCAGGGTCACCAAACCGGTGATCGCCTTCATCGGCGGCAAGGCGGCCAAGGAAGGCACCCGCTTCAGCCACGCAGGGGCGATTGTCGAGGGCGGCCGCGGCACCCACGCCGGAAAGGTCAAAGCGCTGAAAGAAGCCGGGGCCCACATCGTCGAGAACTTCGGCGACATCCCGGCCGTGACCAAGGAAGTGCTGGCAAGCATAGGCCTTTAGCGTAACAGGAGTGTTCTGATACAGAACGGAAAATCCAAGTTATTCTGAGCCTGCTTCGGCATGTCCGCTGCTTGGGATTCGAGACACGTGTCCTGGTGATTTGAAAATTTATCATCGACGGGCAATAATTGCTTCAGGTAATTCAACTATCAATTTCCGCATCGTGGCTGATTGCGTTTTTAGGCGCTTAAAACCTCAGGAGGGGGTAATGAGATTAAAAGCCGCATCCATGTTTGCCTTGCTTTTTTCGGTGCCTTTACTGTTTGGCGCCTGCGGGGGTGGCGGTGGCGCCGCGGGCGTGATGACCTTCGCACCCGAGGGAGATTTCAATATGATCGTCGGGGCTGCTCCGGCGAGGATATTTACCTCGGAACTCTTCAAGGAGGCTGTTGATGAAATCGATGCTTTTAAGGATGGCTACGAGAAGTTAGAAGAGACTGCGTCGGATGCGGGCATCGAGCTCGAGGAACTGCTGAGTGTCGTAGTCCTGTCCGCAATTAATGGAAAAGGAGGTATCGCCTACCTCCGTGGCAGCAAGCCGATCGATCCCGAGGATTATGTCGACTACATGGAAGAGACGAACATGTTAATCGAGTACAAGGAGGAGGAAACCGACGGCCAGACCTACTGGGTGCACGAGCAGGCAGGCGCCGTCACCGAAATCGCCGGCGGCATGGCTCTTTTCTCGAATGAGGACCTGCTGGAAGACGCCCTCGACGCGATGAAAAAGGGCAAGAACAAGCTGTCGGCCAGCAAAGAATTTAACGAGTCGTTGCGGCTGGTCGATCTCAATGCCGATGCCTATATGCTTATCTGGGATGGTATCGAGATCAAAGCTTCTGATGTCGAGCCCGTGCTGAGGATGGTTGTCGACGACGAGGACGCAGTTGCGGACGCCGCCGAGGCCTTCGAGGAGATCGAGGCTTTCAGCCTCTACGGTTACCTTCGCAATGGGATCGAACTCCATGTGAAAATCCGCTTTGGTGATGAGGACGACGCGAAGGCTCTCAAGGATTTTTATGACGAGCACGGCGACGACGTGATCGAGAAGATCGTACCGCAGCTGGGATCGTTCGCAAGGGCTTTTAATATCGGCATCGAGCCGGATGATATCGAGGACATCCTCAAGGAGATTGAGGTCGAGCAGAGGGGTAATGAGCTCGATGTCAGCCTGAGGATGGAAGACGATGATGTTATCGACTTGCTCAAGAAGGCCTACAAGCAAGGCGAGGATGAAGAAGAGACAGTCGATTCACGTTATACAGGGTCGTCAATCGAACGCGATCGACAGGCCAGGACAGTTGAGCACATCCGCAACCTCGGCCAATCAATCGAGCTGTATATTATGGACCGACCCCGGTTTGGCCCGCCGAGGACCGCTGATGTCGAAACGCTGGCCGACATCCTGATCGAGCTTGAGATTATCAATAATAGAAATGTAATTTATGACGGTTGGGGCAACTTGCTGGTCTTTGATTACGACGAGTCGGGCGAAACGCGTAGCTACACCATTACCTCTTACGGTGCAGACGGCAGGCTCGGTCCGCCGGTGGAAGCGGACGAATCGGCCATACGTTTCGAGCATGACATTATCTGGAGCAGCGGCAGGTTCGTTCAGCACCCCGAAGGTGAAGTGACTGGGGCTGCGACGCAGACCGATGGCATTCATGCTGAAGAGGAACCTGTGCTCGATGACTTGTACGATTCGCAGAATCCGCCGGGAGTGGTCGAATTCACCGATCCCTTCCTGATCCGTTTGAGCAGCTCGCCCGGCCAGGCGCGCAGGGATGTCTATCTCAAGGTCGGTCTCACGCTCGAGGTCGGCAGTGCCGAGATAAAGGCCGAGATGGAAAGCAATGAAGCTGTGATGTCATATATCAAGGACACGGTAATCACTTACCTGTCGAGCAAGCATCCCGATGAGGTTGAGACGCCGGCATGGGGCAGGTTGAAGGAGGACCTGCGGGCGGGGATAAACAGCCGGCTCCCTGAGAAATACCATGTCCAGCGGATTAATTTCCGTGAATTCGTTGTGCAGTCGAGATAGACGAGAGCATCGGAACAAGAAGGGGTGTGAGCGCGATTCGACGGCAGGGAACATACGTTCCCGCATCCGGCTTCAATTCATGGAATGATCGGCCTCGAATTTATTCCTGGCTTTCCTTACTGCCCTTTTGACGGACATCGGCGTTGATCGCCGCAATGTTCGGCTCATTGCGAAGCAGGGCGACCGCGTCGACGGCGGCGATGATCGACCCGGGGCGGTAGAGCCGCTCGTAGATCCGCTTCATCTGCTCGTAGTCTTCCTTGGTGTCCACCGTCAGGCGGAATCCTCCTTCAAGCTCAGCGGGAGGGCTGATCCAGAGGCAGTCGAAGATTGCCTTGTTTTCGTAAAAATAGGGTGTGACGTGCTCCCGCTGGTGCGGCTCCTTCGCCTCGTTGTTGGCGCGCCCCAGCGCTTCCTTCGTGAATATCTCGATTCCGAGGCCGAGCGGCAGATGCTCGGTGTAAGAGATGTAGTCGCAGCTTTCCTCGACGATGTGGCGTCCCAGGTGGGCGACGGCGCCTTCCCAGATCAGCGGGTTATCGGCCGTGGCGCGGATAATATATTTGACGTCTAGTTTCTCGGCAGCGCTGTGGAAGCGGAGCAACACATCTCGCTCGCTGCCGCGATAGCATTGCACTCCCGCCCCCTTCGACCACGATAAAATGAAATCGTCGGAGGGTTCGACCGAGGTGGCGACGATCAGCGGACCGCTGACAGGCGCATCCTGAAAGCGGCTTACTACGTGCGCCAGCATTCTCCGTCCGGCGAGCGGTAGCATGGTCTTGCCCGGCAGGCGGGTCGAGCTCATGCGCGCCTGGATAAAAATCGCGGCGCTCAGCTGCTTATTCGCCATCCGGCAAGTCCTCCGCGCGCGCCTCCAGCAACTCCTGTGCTGCCTCCATGTCTTCCGGCCGAACCAGTAACTTGTAGGGAACCCGCTTGGCGGTCTTGCCGAAAACCGAGCGTTGCGAAAAGATTATTGTCGAGTCCGTGGCGGCGACGATCGTGCCCTCAATACCGCCGCTCTGCAGTAGGCCGCGCACAATCTCGGCCTCAGGCAGCGTCTCGCACTCCGCCACTAATTCGAGATCTTCCGGTTTCTCCCAGGCCAATTCTCTATCTCCAAAAGAATGAGAGAGTATAGTGGCGATCAATGGAGCATGCAATCTTGAGTGGCGTCACGCCCTGCTTGTCATTCTATTTTGCTGATGCCGGGAAGGCAGTGATAGCTGAACCGGACAGAGAACATATGCGTAAAAAAATCGCGGGAGAGAAGGAGTTGGCAGGGGACGTGACAGCCTACTCCCCACTCCCTCCCGCGAGTAGGGTTACTTTTTAAGCAGTTCTACCAAGAAGTTTACAGCCCGCTCGTCGCCGCTCTGCGATATCCAGAAAATCGCTTGCTTGCGCACAGTCGGGCTCTTGTTCGTGCGGGCGATGCGCATCAGCGACTCGAGGGCGTCGCGGCCATCCATCTGGCTGAGCGCAAAAACCGCCTGCTTCTTGATCTCGACATCGGGGTCGTCTTCGATTGCGCGCTCGAGCTCGGCTTTCGCCTTGGCGTTGGCCAGCTGTCCCATCCAGAAGATAGCCTGCTTGCGCACATCCCTGCTGGTGTCATTGCGGGCCAAATAGATCATGCGGTCGGTGGCGCGGTCGTCTTTCATCAGGTAGTAGATGAATGTCAGTTGCTTACGCAGCTCCGGGTTTTTCAGATCCTTCTCGAGCGCGACAAGCATGCCGAGATCATCCTTCTCCACGGTGTAACCGAGCCAGAAAAGGGCGTCCTTGCGAAAGTCGGCGGAATCATTTCCCCTGACGATCCTCTCAAGAATTTTTCGCGGCTCATCACCCTGGTGCAGTGCCACTGCCGCAAGTGCGCCTTCGCGCGCTTTGAGCATCTCGCCGCCATTGAGCACAGTTCTGAGGGCGGAGAGGCTTCTGTCGTTGTCGACGCCGCTCATCAGCAGCAGGGGCAACTCGAAGTAGTATCGCTCGCTCATGTCGAGCACGACGATACGTGTGAGCTTGGTAGCGCCGTTAGTGTCGGCGAACAAGTAGAGAATTGCCTTGCGCTCGGAGCCGGCGGGGAGGATGCCCTTTTCTGGATAGCTGATGACGATGCCGTTGACCATGGAGATACCGTGGCTGAAGTGTGTGGATCCGCTGCTGCGGCTGAAGCTGCTGCGCAACCGCAAACGCGCTGTTACGTCGTAACCAAGCCATACCTCCCGCGCATCACCGGCGGAGAAGAACCGCTTCGCGTTGTCCCGCATGCTCTCCAGTAGCGGGCGGGCCGTGTCGTCGGCGACAGTGCGGACGTCGCCCTGGAACACTGTTTCCTGCGCCGCCGCGGAAGCTACGAAGATCAACGTCAAAACAACCGCCGGCAGAATTGCTCTTGTCGCTCTCATTTCTCCAGCACCTCCGTAATCAGGTCGGCGGCAAGGTCAGTGTCGATGTCGCCGATACAGCGGATAGCCTTCTTGCGCAGGTCGGTGTTCTTCTCGGCCTTGGCGATGGCCGCGAGCGCCCTGAGAGCATCGATGGTCTCGATGTCCGCGAGCGCATTCAATACCTTCGACTTGAGGTTGTAGTTGCCGGTAGAGTCGTAGATTTCGCGCAACACAGGCACGGCGCGGTCCTCCCACTCGTCGGCGATAGCGTAAAGGGCCTTCTTGCGCAGCTCGAGGTTGGGATCGCTCTTCGCCACATCCACGAGAAAGTTGAAGGCGTCCTCGCACTCGGTGTCGGCGGCGGCATAGAGAACCGTCTTGCGGAACTCGAAATTGTCGGTCGTCGAGTAGGCCTCCCTGAGGGCGGGCATCGCGCGCGATTCCCACTCGTCGGCGAGGCAGGCGATCGCTTTGCGCCTGAGCTCGAGGTCGGGATCGGTTTTAGCGACCTGCAGGATGAATGCGAAGCCCTCTTCGCTCTCGGTTTCGGCGACGGCGTAGAGAGCTTTCTTGCGGAATTCGTAGTTGTCGCTGGAG
>Ga0114922_10004352_pt1 | contig 13126 bp, 7 predicted proteins | sample AartaG_FD_100975 | JGI IMG/M metagenome (GOLD analysis project Ga0114922, IMG submission 100975) | Deep subsurface microbial communities from Aarhus Bay to uncover new lineages of life (NeLLi) - Aarhus_00045 metaG | ecosystem: Environmental > Aquatic > Marine > Oceanic > Sediment | place: Aarhus... | reverse complement strand
GGAAAGTCTATGTGTTATGAGAATTGTAGTTCTATCTTTAAGAATATTTCGAATTGCTCGTTGTATTTTGTCCTCAGTATTTGAATCGATTGCTGAAGTTGAATCATCTAAAATGAGAATTTTTGGATCAGAGAGAAAAGCGCGGGCTATTGCTATTCTTTGCCGTTCACCCCCACTTAATTGAACTCCCCTTTCTCCTACATCTGATTGATATTGATTTGAAAATTGACTAATAAAATCATTAGCTTGGGCTTCGTTAGCAACTTGAATGATTTCATCCATTGAGGAAGTTCTCCCAAAGGATATATTATTGAATATGGTATCAGAAAATAAGAAAATATCTTGCTCAATAAATGAAATCTGACTTCTTAATGATTCTAATGCATATTCTCGTATATCTAAATTATCAATCAAAATTTTCCCTTCATTCACATCATACAAGCGAGAAATCAATTTAGTTAAGGTTGATTTTCCAGACCCAGTAGTTCCCACAAGTGCCACAGTTTGACCAGGTTGAACTTTAAAAGTAATATTTTTTAATATTGGTTTTTTACTTTCAGGATAGGTAAATGATACGTTTTCAAACTGGATTTCCCCTTTTATTACTCTTGTAAAACCTTTTATATTTTCATCAATTTCAGTTTCTCTATTCATTAATTCAAGTAATCTTTCAGAGCTTGTAATGGCTAGTCGAATGATCGCAAATACAAAAATAGAGATAAAAGTTGGAAAACGTAATTGTACTATTAATCCATAATAAGCAATGATTTCTCCTATACTCATTAAATTTAAAAAATTCAAAATGATGGCATGAGCAAATCCAAAGGTGATAACTATAGATAATACTAGGATTGGAAGATATTTTGCTTGAACTCTTCCTTGATCGATGTATGCATCTCGATACCATTTAGCCTTTGAATAATATTTTTCTATTTCCTTAGCTTCCTGAACGGTAGCTTTAACCACTTCTATTCCAGTGAGAGTTTCATTTAATGTGGCATTCATCATTCCAAATGATCCTCTCAATCTTCCTGTGATTGGTCCTAATTTACGAACATATGATCTTAAGAGGAATAAAAAGAGTACAGAAAATAATAAAGGGGCAAGTATTAATTGAGGCGGATAAAATATGATAATATAAATAAGAGGTACAATTAAAGAGGTAAATGATTCAAAAATCAAAGAAAGTGCGGGACTTATCAAAAAATTAAGCATCCTAACATCATCTGTCACTCTTGCCATTAAATCTCCAATTTTTTGTTGCTCATGAAATGATTGACTCTTTCCTAAGAGATTTGTATAAAATTCTCTCCTACAATCTCTCTCCATTCTTTGCGCGATGACTTCTCGTAACATGTAATTTGCCAACCTCATTATAGGTGTTCCCACACTTAATAGTAAGATAATTGCAGTGTAAAAAGATAACGTAGAATAATTACCGATTAAAAAATCTGATATAGCATTTCCAATTATTACCATTATAATGGAAGATAGATTTGAAGTAATTATAGTTGTAAACAAAACAATGATAAATAGGAGTTTATTTGAACCATGAAAAATATGCTTCAATATCCATCTTCGAGAACCTTTTCGACGAGCTTTCTCAAAAGGATCTTTTCCCGGAGAAAATTCAACATGTCTAGAGGTATTTGCTGGAAAAATTTTAGTAGTCATTAATTTATTTTATGGTGTTTTGACGCTATAAATTGTTTTAAAATTAGAATTAATTAATATTTAAGAGATTTTAGTTTATAATTTATTTCCAAACCACCAAATCCTTTCATAAAATGGTGTGATAATCTAATTTATATAGAAAAAATTTTTCTCGTAAGACAAAATGAACTTGAAGAGCTTAAAAATTCGATAAATTGGTTAAATTACGAAGGATTAAATATAACAAAAAAAGGAGAATTAAATAAGTCGCTTGAAAAATTCAAAAAGATAAGAGCCCTGCTAAGGAACTATTTTAAGTAATTTATTGTTTTTTAGTAAAAATCTGAGTAGGATGAATAATCCGTCGTGGAATCCTTTCCAAAAATTCATTTTATATTTCAGTATATTAACCCATTAATAATACTCCTTGATACCTATGAAATATTAAAGATAAATTTTAATATAATTAGTTTTATTAGATAATTGTGTCGGATAAAGATATTGCTTATGACGTCAGGTTGGAAGAAAAATTAGAGCTCATAAAATTACAAATATGGATTAACGAAGAGCTACAGCTTCAGCCTCGCCAATTTCATGAACTTATTATCCAAAACTATGTCAAAAAAGGTTAAAAAAATTAATTTTAAGAAATTTTTGATCATAAATTTCCCACTTCTTATAAAAATTTAATAATGGATTCATTTATTGTCAAAATGGATAATTCTTCTTAGTACTAATTAGAGTAGTCGTTGCCTCAATCCATTGAGATAATTCTAATTCAGTTCTACAGAATGAAACAATTTTATCTAAATCCTCAAGATTGTTAAAGAAGCACTCTACTAATAAATCCCAGCCCCCATATACTGGAGTAACATAATTAATCTGCCAATCTTCATTTGAATTGCTAGATTTTAAATCTTTTAGTTTTTCTGTAACTTTCCATTGCGTACCAATGATTTTCAATCGAATTAAAATGTATCCACGATAATAGATAAGTATTACACCTAATTTAATAAATGACTCAATAACTAAGAGAATTTCATAATAGAGATGATTTGAAATTTAATTTTTAAAATTTTTCAAGATTATTATTAATAATTAATTTAAAGATTCTAAAACTTCATTTTTATTTTCTTTTCAATTTATATTACCAATACACTTCTTTTAATGTTTCATGGTACTCATTAAGAGATTTAATCTCAACTTTTTTCTTACGAACATTTTCAATAGCATCAATAATAGCTTTAGCAAGTTGTAGATTAATTATAACAGGAATATTATAATCTACGGCCATTCTCCTTATTTTATATTCATCTTCTATTATTGTTTTAAATAGTTCTTCTACTTTAGTAGGCATTGGAATATTAATTACCATATCTATATGGCCTTCTTGTAAGCACGCCATTATATTGGGTTCTTTTCCATACTCATGGACTTTATATAATTTTACTGCTTCAATTCCATTATTCTTCAAAGTTAAAGCTGTATCTTCTGTAGCAAAAATACTAAATCCAAGAGTTTTTAATTTTTTAGCAAGAGGAATAACTTGTTTCTTCAATTCATCTCCTCCTACAGAAATCAATACATTCCCTCCTTCGATTGGAATGTCCATTTCTGTAGCTTCTAAAGCTTTTACAAGTGCATCTTGAAAATTATCTCCGATGATTCCGATCTCGCCCGTTGATGCCATTTCGACACCAAGCAGAAAATCAGCCTTGTCTAATCTCATAAATGAGAACATAGGGGCTTTTATACCAACAAATTCTCCATAAGGGAGTTTTAGAAGCCTTTCTGGAATTTTATTACCCATAATTACCTCAGCTGCTAATCTCATTAAGTTAATTCCTCTTGTTTTTGATACATAAGGCATACTACGACTTGAACGCAAATTACATTCAATTACATAAACGTCTCCATTTTTTACTAAATATTGGACATTAAATGGTCCTTGTATTTTAAGTGCTAAAGCAATCTGATTTGTATATTTCTCTATTACCTCGATAACCTCTTTAGAAACCGTTTGAGGAGGAATTACCATAGTAGCATCTCCACTATGGATACCTGCATTTTCTATATGTTCAACAATAGCACCTATTAATACATTTTCTCCGTCAGAAATACCATCACATTCAATTTCTCTGGCGTTAGTGAAAAATTTAGTTATAACAACAGGATATTCGCTCGAAACAGAAGCAGCAAGATCAAGCGTATCCCTAAGTGTTTTTTCATCATAAGAAACTCTCATAGCAGCACCACTTAACACGTAAGAAGGTCTAACTAATACAGGATAACCTACTTCTGTAGCGAATTGTAAGGCATCATTTTTATCCGTTAATGTCTTCCATTCTGGTTGTTTTATATTTAATTGATCTAACAATGCACTAAATTTACTTCTATCTTCTGCCATATCAATTCTCGAGCCATGAGTTCCAAGAATTTTGAGATTTGTTTTTCTAAAAAATTCGGAGTATTTTGAAATTTTAGCTGCTAAATTATTTGCGATTTGGCCACCCGCAGATACGACAATACCAGTTGCTTTTTCAAGTTCACAAATGTCAAGTACTCTTTCACCAGAAATTTCTTCAAAATATAATTTATCAGATATATCATAATCGGTAGACACAGTTTCAGGATTATAATTAATCATTATTGCTTGATCAATACCAAGTTTTTTTAAACCCCATAAACAGTTAACAGATCCCCAATCAAACTCAACTGAAGCTCCGATACGATAAGTTCCTGAACCTAATACAATTACTTTTCTGAGACTTGAGTCATTTTCTTTTTCGAAATCAATATCATGTTCCGAAGCACCATAAGTTAAGTATAAATAGTTAGTAATAGCAGGCCATTCAGCAGCTAAAGTATCAATTCGTTTAACATATGGTTTAATCCCCAACCTTCTTCTCATTTGTCTTATGAATATTGTATCAACACTCATAATTTTTGCAATTTGACCATCAGAAAATCCATATCGTTTAGCTCTTTCTAACCAGTATCGTTTTTCATCGTTCCTAGTCTCTAATAAATCAAGATCTTGAAGTTGACGTTCAATGTCAATAATATTTTTCAGTTTATATAAAAACCACTTATCTACTCGTGATAAGCGATATATTTCATCAAGAGAAATACCTCTTTTTATTGCTTCAGTAATCCTAAATACTCGTAAATCTGTAGGATTTCTTAAAGCATATTTTAATTCATTTATATCTTCAATTGGATCTAAATCATTTGCTACAAAACCTTTCATACCGATATCAAGCATTCTAATGGCTTTTTGTAAAACTTCTTCAAAAGTTCTCCCAATTGCCATTACTTCACCTACACTTTTCATCTGAGAACCTATTCTACGATCGACTCTTTGAAATTTTGTCAAGTCCCATCTCGGAATTTTAAGTACTAAATAATCTAATGCAGGTTCGAAACAAGCGGTTGTAATTCCAGTAATCTTATTTTTTAATTCTGGTAATGTGTATCCAATTGCTAGCTTTGCTGCTATATATGCTAATGGATACCCTGTTGCTTTAGATGCAAGTGCGGAAGATCTTGAAAGCCGAGCGTTTACTTCTATTGCTCTAAACTCTTTAGAAAAGGGATCTAGCCCGTATTGAATATTGCATTCTCCTATAATACCAAGGTTTCGAATGACTCTTATAGAAGCTGAACGGAGCATATGGTACTCCTCATTTGTGAGGGTTTGGCTAGGACTTACAACAAGCGATTCTCCTGTATGAATTCCAACCGGATCGAAGTTTTCCATATTACAATTAATAAAACAGTTATCTTCAGAGTCTCTTACGACTTCATATTCTATCTCTTTCCAACCCCATATACTTTCTTCTATTAAAATCTGATGTATTCTTGATTGAGCTAATCCTTTTTTTGCCATTCTTTCGAATTCTTTTATATTATCAACAATACCAGATCCCCTTCCACCCAATGTATACGCTACTCGTATCATACATGGAAATCCGATTTTTTTTACTGCTTTTAGTGCTTCACTATAAGAATTTACCGCCTGACTTTTACACACTTTAACATTTGATCCTTCCATTGCTTTTACAAAAAGATCTCTATCTTCAGTAACTTCAATAGCTTCGATTGGTGTTCCAAGTACTCTTACATTATATTTCTCTAAAACTCCTGCTTCATTTAATTCAACACCTACATTTAAAGCAGTTTGACCTCCAAATGCTAATAAAACACCATCTGGCTTTTCTTTTTTTATTACTTCCTCTACGTATTTAACATTTATTGGCAATAGGTAAACTTTATCAGATAATTCTGGATCTGTTTGGATTGTAGCAATATTTGGGTTAATTAGAATAGTCTCAATTCCTTCTTCTTTAAGTGCTTTTAATACTTGACTTCCAGAATAATCAAATTCCCCGGCTTGACCGATACGGATTCCTCCAGATCCTAAGACCAATGCCTTTTTTATTGTTTTATCTAATGGCATCAATCTATAACTCCATAAATTCAACAAATTTATCAAATAGATATAAAGAATCTAAAGGTCCAGGGCAAGCCTCAGGATGGAATTGAACCGCAAAAATGGGTTTGGTTTTATGAATTAATCCTTCATTAGAATTATCATCAATATTTTTAAGGAATTCCTTAAAACCCCCCTTTTCAAAATCCTTAACACAGAATCCATGATTCTGAGATGTGATATAACACTGATGAGTTTCTGGGTTTATAACTGTTTTATTTCCTCCCCTATGACCATATTTTAATTTATATGAAGAGCCACCTGCTCCTAACCCAATGATTTGATTGCCTAAACAAATTCCCATAGTTGGAATATTGTTTTTAATCAAATTTCTAGCAACTTCTATCGCACCTTTATACATTGCAGGATCTCCTGGTCCGTTAGAAATGAACACACCATCTGGATTATATTTCATGATTTGATTATAATCATAGTTAAAGGGTACAAGAATGACTTCAATCCCTCTACCCACAAAATTTCTGAGAATATTGTTTTTAACTCCCAAATCTAACACAACAACTTTCCCTTTTGACTTTGGAGGTATAAATCTCTTAATATTATTAGTTGACACCTCGCTTGCTAAATGTCTAAGATTTGGATCTTGAACTTTTTTGACTTCTTCTCTCAATTTATTTATATCAGGCTTTTCCCCTGGATTATAAACAGCAAGTAACCCTACTTGAACACCCTCTTCCCTTAAAATTTTGGTTAATGCTCTAGTGTCAATCCATTCAATTCCAGGAACATCTTCTTCAAGAAGAAATTCATTCAGAGTTTTTACACTTTCATAATGGCTTGGATTTTTACAACATTCATTAACTATATACCCACTTATTTTAATTGAATCTGATTCAAAATTTTTGTGAATTCCAAATTCATCTTTTTCCCAAGCGGGAACTCCATAATTCCCAACAAGAGGGTGAGTCATAACAACAATTTGGCCATGATATGAGGGATCTGTTAAAGTTTCATTATATCCAGCACCGGTAATTGTGGTGAAAACAATTTCTCCCCCTGCTTTTTTCGTCGCTCCAAAGCCGACGCCTTCAAAATACCTTCCGTCTTGAAGCATCAAAATAGCTGGTCTTTCTTTCTTATAAAGCATTGACTCTTTTGTAATGTTCTTCTTTTAAATCCTTAAAATAAAGATAGCTAATCCTTTTTTTTAAGATTATTTATTAACTAGTTAAATAAAGTATAGTTTAAATAGAGCTACTTGGTGGTGGTGAGTAAGAAGAATATAATTCTTTTTTAATACTCTCCCCCTTTGCTTTAAGAAATTCTTGTATAGTGGTTTTTATTGATTGAATTATTGATTCCAGATTAATTTCCTCATAAGTATTAAACCATGAATAGTTTTGAGTTTTGAACTTTTCTAAATCTTTGGATTCTTGTAAAATTATTATATTCTGGTCAATTAAAAATGATGGATCTAATATATTCTCCTCTCCATCCTCTAGTTTTTTCACATTTAGGAGCATACACTCAAGTAAATCATCATAGAAAAGAAGTGGAATGTACTTTAACAATTTTGGTTTTATATTATCTAAAGATGAGTCTAGTTTTTCTAAGTTATCTGGTAAGCCAATTTCAGAAAGATCAAACACATCAAGATTTATGAGTTCTGGATGAAATTGTACCTGTTCTATTTTTTTCATTTTTTTACGGTATGTTGCTATTTTTTTAGTATACAATTTAACATGGATCTGTAAATGTGTTGTTTCAATTAATATTGAGTTTTCTTCTATTCTCTTTTCACAAAGATATTGAATATTTTTGCAATAGTTTGTTGCCGCAGTTATTAGATCTTCATCATTAAGTTTTGCTTTCAATAAATTATCAACATATGACTTTAAAAATGCTGAGAAATCATTCTCAAGATCTAATAATTTAGCATACAGAAATTTTGTAGAATCCCACCATTTTTGTGCTTTTTTGGATGTAAGAGAAAGAGCAAATGTATCAAAAGCACGAATTTCTGTGAAATTAATCAACTGTTCCACCCCATATTGAAGAAACATAGTAGGATTGATTATAGCATTGAGATCATCCATAAGCGAAAAAGAAAGGGGTTCTCTGGGACGAATTAAAAGAGATTGTTCACCATTAAATACACGATCCACTCTCATGGGGAGAGGCATAATTGGATTAGTAATGATCTTCTTTAATAGTGCCACATCGCGTTCCGATTCAAAACCTGTGAGATCAGGAGGAAAAACTTCTAAATAAAAGAAAAAAGGGGCAGCGTCATATTTGAACGTTTTAAATTTATTAATTGGTTTAAAAGAGATCACCTACGTTATTTGGTGCTTAAATCTTTTTGAGCTAAAGATGAATCTGTTAATGATTTTTCCAATTTACTTAAAACAAAATTTTGAAAATCTTTTCTAGAAAAGTCTGCTTGATCAAACTGGATTATTTCACTTGCAAGATTACCATTAAAGTTTTCACTTTGCTCGATTATTCTCATATGTCTATCTACAATAGCAGCACCCAAAATTAGACTATAAGTATAGAAAGATAGCATTCCTGCATTAGACTCTTTAATTTCGTTATCATTAATTCCATTCTGTATAACTTTTGCTGTACCCTTTAAAAAATTGAATTTTCGATATTCCTTTTCAAAAGGACCCATTTTATCAGAAGAAGGAGCCTCAATAAAATGCATCATACTAAAAGCTCCAAAATCTTTATCAGCAAACTGTAAAAAGTTTTCAAAAATCTTCATTAAAAGATCGATTGTTGATGTTTTATGATTTTTAATAATTTCGATATTTTCATCTCTATATTGATTAAAAAATTTATTCCGGATCGCAATCCACAATTCTCTCTTACTTTCTACATAATTATATAAATTATTCTGGTTCATTCCGAGGTTTTTTGCTAATCCTCGTAGACTGAAGCCATCTCTTCCCTTTTCTAAAAATAAGTCCTTTCCTGCTTTCAAAATCCGTTCAAATTGAGCTGCTTTTTTCTCAGGTGAACGACTTCGAGATTTTTTTTTTTTAGTCTTTACGCTCATCTTAAACTTCCATAAATTTCATTTAGAAAGATTCAATTAATAAAATAATCGAAAATTAGTTTAAATTACATTTTTAATTAATTCATAACAAATTATTAAGATTAGCACATTGAAAAGAATATTTTCAGTATTAAATCATCAGAAAAAAAATATTATTTATCAAGATTAAAAATTGTTATTAAGAGAGAAAAGTGAGAAGGGAATCATGAAACAGATAAAAATTAAAAGGTGATCATCTTCTCTTTTTTCTCTCTACTGAATAGATAAAATAGTGATCAATAAGAAATTTCATAAAAAATATTTAAACTTCGCAGATTTTTTCTAATTAAAATTTAATTTAAAAATAAAAAAGAGTAGTGGATTAAAAATAGAAATAAAACAAAATGATGTCAAAATAATTAAAACTGGTTGTTGTCATGATTGCGGTGGGCGATGTGTTTTAAAAGCACATGTAAAAGATGGAAAAATTTTAAGATTTGAAACAGATAATGAGGAACTACCGCAATTAAGAGCCTGTTTGCGAGGAAGGGCATATAGACAACGGGTCTACTCAGACGATAGACTTAGATCTCCGTTACGTCGAGTGGGTAATCGTGGTGAAGGTATATTTGAAAGAATATCTTGGGATGAAGCATTAAATGAAGTGGCTAATAAGATTAAAGAGATAAAGCAAAAACATGGTAATTCTGCAATTTTACTTGTCCCTGGTGGAGGTAATCAAGGAATGCTACATGGCATTATCCCTCATGCCTTAATGCTTCATCAAATCGGTGGGTATACTCGAATGTGGGGTGCTCCTTCTTACGAAGGGGCTCTTTTTGCTTCTATGGCAACCTATGGAACAATGATGACAGGGAATGCACGTGAAGATTTACTTAATTCTAAACTAATCATAATGTGGGGTTGGAATCCAGCAAATACTATTTGGGATCCTGGAACCAGCTTATGGTTGGCTAAAGCCCGAGAACAAGGAATTAAAATTGTGTCAATTGATCCAATTTTTACAGATTCAGCTGCAGTTTTAGCTGATGAATGGATTCCTATTCGCCCCGGTACCGATACTGCTGCTCTTATTGCTATATCTTATGTTATAATAAGTGAAAACCTTCATGATATGGATTTTATAAAAAATTATACTATTGGTTTTGAAAAATTTAGGGATTATGTACTTGGATTGGAAGATGATCAACCCAAAACACCTGAATGGGCAGAAGAAATAACTATGATTTCTGCAGAAACTATTAGAAATTTGGCACGAGAGTATGCCATAAACAAACCAGCAGCGCTTATTGCAGGCTGGGGACCTGCTCGGACTGCTTTTGGAGAACAATATTCTCGAGCAGCAAATGTGTTATGTACAATAACGGGTAATATTGGAATTAATGGAGGATATGCCGCTGGTTTTATGAGATCGTATTATAGCCGTGAGAGAATTTTAACGGGAAGTAAAAAAAAATCTGGCCCTTTCAAGCCTGATGATGAAACTCCTAAAAGACCAAGACTTCAAGATAATCCTGTTGATTTTGGAGCAGCTCCCCGCGAAGAAAGTTTATATAAATTAAAAGGTGGAACCAATCCCGCAAATACTCGTATTCACTATAATGATTATTATAATGCAATATTAAAAGGTTGTAAAGGGGGTTATCCTACTGATATTAAAATGGCTTATATTGCAGGAACTAATCGATTAAACCAGTTTCCCAATGTAAATAAAGGAGTCAAAGCGTTAAAATCTCTTGATTTTATTGTAATTTATGAACAATTTATGACTCCAACAGCTCAATTAGCAGATATTGTTTTACCTGTAAACACTTTCATGGAACGCAATGATGTAGCAGTTCCTTGGCTAGGAGCACCCTATTATATCTATTTAAATAAAGCTATTGATTCTTTATATGAATCAAAATCTGATTTGGAAATATGTAAGGAATTATCTAAGAAATTAGATATTGAACAAAGTCTATTAGATTTACCTGAAGAACAAATCTTAAAGCTTTTTACAGCTCCTCGTAAAGATATAAAAAGTTATAATAAAATGAAAAGAGACGGATATTTTAAAGTTAAAGTAGATGAGCCTTTTATTGCTTTTAAGGATCAAATTGAAGACTTTGAAAAAAATCCTTTTCCTACTCTATCAGGTAAGATTGAGATTTATTGTGAACATATAGCTGAGAAAAATAATCCATTAATGCCTCCAATTCCTAAATATTTAACCCATGATGAGCATTATGACTCTCCCATAGCAAAGAAGTATTCATTACAATTACTCACACCCCATAATAAAAGGAGAACTCATTCTAGTTTACATAATATCCCTTGGTTAGAAGAAATTGAGCCTCATGCTGTTTGGATTAATCCAGTTGATGCATCGAAACGAAATATAAATAATGGGGATTTGGTAGATATTTTCAACGATCGAGGTAGAATGAGAATTCCCGCTAAGGTTACTGAACGTATAATACCGGGAGCAGTTTGTGTGTATCAAGGAGCATGGTATAATCCTGATAAGGACGGTGTGGATCTCGGAGGATGTGCTAATATCTTAACAAAGGATGTCTATTCTCCGGGAGGAGCCTTTCCTTTGAATAGTTCTTTAGTGGAAATAGAATTGTCTCCGAATAATAAATTGGAGGAGATTCAATGAATCAGATGGGATTTTATTTCGATCAAACACGTTGTATAGGTTGTTATACATGTTCTGTTGCGTGTAAAGACTGGCACAATATTCCAGAGAAAGTAAATTGGAGACAAATCAAAGTTTTAGAAGATGGAAAATTTCCTAATTTATATCTAGCTTATCTTTCTTCTTCTTGTTATCATTGTAAAGAACCACCTTGTATTAAAGTTTGTCCCGTGGGCGCAATAAAGAAGAGAGAAAAAGATGGTATTGTCATTGTTGAATCTAGTAAATGTTTAGGTAATGAAGAATGTGATTCGAAATGTCTAAAGGCTTGTCCTTATGATATTCCGCAGTTTGGTCCTGAAAGAGGAGGAAAAATGCAAAAATGTGATTTTTGTTTAGAACGTTTAGAAAAAGGACAACAAACTATTTGTGTTGAGGCTTGTCCCATGTTTGCTCTTGATGCGGGCCCTTTAGATGAGTTAAAGGATAAATATGGAGATGTAGTTGAAGCAGAAGGTTTTAAGTATTTTGAGAAATTTAAACCATCTATATTACATAAACCTAAATTAAAAAACTTAGATTAATAAATTATTCAAATTTTTAAATAAAATATCTTAATTTTTTATTTTATTAGATAATTTCATTATATTATAGAATTTTAAAGAAGTGAAAATGAATTGGAACTAAAGGAAGTATGGTTAATTGATTATGCCCGGACCGCGTTTTCTCGTTCTAGGCCAAATCAACCTGAAAGAGATGTGTTTGGTGAAATTCGTGGAGACGAATTACTTGCTAGACTCATTATGAAATTTTTTGATAGAAAGTTAGCTGATAAAGGAATAACAAAGAAAGATATTGAGGAAGTCTCTGTAGGAGTTGCTTCAGGGGTTCTTGAAAACTGGACTTACGGGGCGAAAATTCCTCTTTACTTATCGGGATTTCCAAATGAAGTTTCTTCCTTCTTTATAGATAAACAATGTGCTTCAGCAGGTGCCGGAATGCATATGTTAACAATGGAAATCATGACAGGGAATACTAAGTGTGCATTAGCAACTGGTTTTGAACATATGACCCGTATTAGAAGAATTGGTATAGACCCCGCAATAGAGAGATATGAAGATGAGAATAGCATCTTTTATCATCCAGAATATGATATGGTTAATTCAACTAACATGCTACAAACAGCACAAAGATTATATGAAGAAGAAGTACCTAAATTTACAAAAGAAGATATGGATAAATTTGGAGTGAGATCGCATAATTTAACTATTAAAAGCCAAGAAGAAAAATGGTTCACATCTGGTGTGAATGGTGGGGAAATTATTCCAATTGAAGC
>Ga0114922_10004351_pt1 | contig 13128 bp, 14 predicted proteins | sample AartaG_FD_100975 | JGI IMG/M metagenome (GOLD analysis project Ga0114922, IMG submission 100975) | Deep subsurface microbial communities from Aarhus Bay to uncover new lineages of life (NeLLi) - Aarhus_00045 metaG | ecosystem: Environmental > Aquatic > Marine > Oceanic > Sediment | place... | reverse complement strand
TCGTGAATTCGGCAGATGTACTTGTTCTTTTTTGGTAGCTTTCTCAACCATGGGCACCTATTGACATCATCTCCTGTTCTTGGACTAATCCAGATATCATAAACAAATTGACCACCACCTAATGATATTGGGTCAACCCATTCCAATATATCTTCTCTCCCTTCTTGCTCCCAGAGTTGGACATCGTCATCAGTTGCACATGTCTCAAAAGCATCATAGAGATTTAAGCAGCAGTTCCCGCATTGTCTACACTTAAAGTTTTCAGGGGGCATATGACCTCTGAACTTTTTGCATACCTTTACTCAAAAAGACCCCTCTGCGGATCAGGAGGCACCTGCTCTTTATCCATTTCCTTTTTCACCCACGTCAAAACCTTCTCTGCAATTTCTATTGCCTTGAAATAATCGTCTTCATCCACCGGCTCATAGTCTCCGGGGTAACGAGTTTCTACTGCGTAACCTGTCAGTATCTTAGCGTTCTGCACGTCCTCGGGTACGGTTACGTTCTTTTCTTCCAGCAGTTCAATAAGGTAAGCTATATCATGGGTTTTGGGAAAGACGATCTCATAAATAACGCACAGAGATTTCAACGCTTTTTCCACGGCTTGTTGAGCGTCAAAACAAAGGTCTTCATAAAGGATCTCGGATGAAGCCCTGCCCGCCTTTGCGCGAGCCATGTTGCTCTTTGCCCTTTTCAACCATGTATTTGCCGCTTCAGGATTTCTCATAGACCATCCTTCCATTCTTTGCCGCTTCAGAATAAATGAGGTAGGGGTCCGTCTTCAAATGCTCATACTTATCTAAATCAGCTACAATCACGTCTACGGGGGCTCCAACGTTCTTAAAGCTCAGGTATATCTTTTGGGTTAATGCGCGTCGTTTTCTCACACCTCTTTTCAACACAAGAAGGTCATAATCGCTACCTGGTTTGTCATCCCCTCTTGCATGAGAACCAAACAAGATAATCTTGTCAGGTTCGGCCACCCGGACAATTGTCTTTATTGCCTTTTCTAATGGATCCTTCATTGAACACCCCACTCCTTGCGGATCGCTCCGTCGCTGTTTAGGTCACTGGAGAGCACTGCATATCCGTGAGCCCTTAGATCCTCAAATCGGACGGCCAGGCGACAACCGGCTCAAATATTTGTCGAAGGGCTGCATCTGCTGAAACCAACACCTCAGCTTCCAGGCGCAAGGCAGTGGCAAGCACCACAGAGTCATTTGTCAAGAGACCGTATTTTCTTTGAAGCTCAAAGGCGTCCTCAAGGAGGTCTTTACGTGTGCAAGGTTCAAATCCGAGGCCCAGGTCCTGTAGTGCGGCAATCTTTTCTTGGTATATCGAAAGGATTTTGACCACATCAGGCTTTTGAGCAAGCTGTTTAGCGGGATATCGACCGCTAATCCGGCCGAGCATCACGGCCTCGGCAAGCATTAGTTTGTGGGTAAGCTCCTGCCACACAGTTTGGGGCAATACGCCGATCAGTTCCCCGGTAGAACAACGCCGCAGTAACCTCTGGGCTTGGGCTGAAAGACCTTGTTCCGCGTAAAGGAGCACATTGGTATCAATGACGCACAGGCTGCCGCTTTGAATATCGTCAAGGTTCATACGTCCCAAGCGTCCTCCTCAATGATTTGCTGAAACTGCTCCTTTGAAAGCTTGAGAGGCCGCTCGCAAAAAATCTGGTATGCTGCATCGCGCTCTCTTGGCTTGGGAACGCCTTTGCTTAGATAGGAAACGAGAGCGTCCTGGATGAGACCACTCAAGGGCCTTCCTTCATCTGCTGCCTTATGCTTGGCAAGTTTGATCACCTCTTCTTCAATGAGTGTGCCGATCTTCCTTTTCATGGTATTTATCCTCTTTTGATTCTCCCCCTCCCCCAGCCCCTCCCGCCAGGGGAGGGGAAATATGGCCAAGGAATAGCTCTGGAGAGCGTAGATGAAATGAGCTATTCCTCCATAGGTGCAAGTACCAACCATGGTGTAAGTACTTCCATTAAAGAGATCCCGCCGTGTCGGTATAATGACTGTGATGCGGAAGGGGCCTGGGGCCTATTGTGACAACGGCCCTTAATTGCGCCAAGTCGCCGTGTTCGGTCAACCCAGATATGAGGATTGTTCTCAGGTAATGCTTCGTCGTCTGAAAACTTCCTATAGCGTTTCCCTTTCAGAGGGCGATCAAAGCCTTCGAGACTTTGATCACTAAGGCCGGCACCTAAGAATACATAACCGTGATCACTTGTGATCAAGATGGTTCGTTCCGGAGGGATCGCTTGAACAGTATTTCTCCAGACAAGATCAAACCCATCCCATATGCCGTCAAACATGTCTGCGTTGCGAGCAGAGCTGTCCATGAACCTCAGGTCTGGGAACCGAGACCACAGCATGATAGCTGATGATTCCCTTGAAATGGTTTGAACCTCGTTTGGTGTTTGAAAATAATGGTAAGAAATGCCCTGCTCCTGAAATTCATGCCTTTGAACCAATCGAGATGGTCCCGCGGCCGGCAGTTTAAAGCCAAGCCGATCACCGATAAAGTGTTCTGTTGAGCTGGGTATGGCTGATCGTGCACAGCAGACTGAAACTACAGGCCTCCTGGACGTCTCTGCAAGGCTTCGTAATCGCGGCATCTCCCTGAGGGAACACCCGTCAAAGATGACTACTCCTCCATCAGGATGCTCTGAGAAAAAACTGGAAATGCTCATCGGATTTGCAGGGTTTGCAATGAGTTCATCAAAGATGGAATCAGCGGCTGAAGAGAGCAGAGCTTCCCTTTCGTTGACAAGCTTTTCTCCTGACTTCAAATAGCGTGATGGAGAAGATCCACACTCGTTGAAGCGGTCAACCGTCCAAACAGCGTTGAGCAGCCAATCTTCGATCTCTGGAAGCCGTGAGCCTGGCTGCGTCAACTGATCAAGGAGATCTCTGCCTAATCCGCTCATAAGTCATTTTCCATATTGTTGGAATTGCCCATTTGCGATGAAGTCTTGGTTTCGACGCTAAGCCTTGCACGATAGGTCGCATTGTCAAATTTCGGCAACGATTCGCACCTGGTTTCCACCTCAGCCTTATCCATGGGACCCTGACAAGTAATTTTGAGTTGGACGTCAAGACTTCCGGGACCTGTCAACGCACCACGTAGCGAGCTCGGATACCCCATCAATTCCACATCTTGATAATTTGCGAAGATATTGAAGGTGGCATTTTGGATGTCTGGCCCTTCAATATCTTGGATTCTAGTAGCAATTTCCTTGCGTAGCTCCTCAGGTGAACGGCAAGCAATTGTACTCCTTTCTTCAGTGGACACTGATGGCATAGGAACAATAGGCCCTGGTTCCGGCTCAACAGGAGCTGGAATGGTCGGTGGTGCCTCAGGTGATCCAGAAGCAGGGGGCGGTGGTGTTGTTTCGGGCCAGGGTTCGGCCAAAATGGCCAGTGGGAGCTCTCCTGCACCAAGCATCACATGCCCACCGCAAAAGTTGCGGCGTGTATGCCGGAGTCCGAGAACACGGTTGCGGTCCTCAACAAGACCAACAAGAGCACCTGAAATGGCAGGTACGGAAAGGGGAACAGGATATCCAAGGGTACTTCGGTACAGGTCCTCCACCTGGGAAAAGGTCTTTCCAACAAGCGAATCCGTCCGCTCAAGGATGTGCTCTTGAATAAGGGGCTCAGGATAGATATGAGTCCTCAAATACCTCAGCACGTCTTCTTTGTTCCATGCCTGGCCAAGGGATTCCAGCTCGAAAGCAGTATCTTCAGGGCAGTTGGACCATTTTTCAATACGAACATACATGAGACTGGATGCCTTAATGGTATCCCGTACATTCCTGCGTTCTTTACCTGCTATGGTCTCGTAGCGTTTCCTACGTTCCGCTGATGCAGCTGATGGTGCAAGATCATCGGCAGCTATTGATTTCTTGGCAAATGCAAGTAGATCGGGATTCGTGAAGTGGTTGGCATTATCATCCCTTGGTTCAAAGAGGAGGATCTGATTTCTCTTCTCGGCGCCAAAGTAAAGGCCATGCCGTTCCACATCAGACAGGCGCCGCGGAGAAAGTACATAACGCAGAGAATTCTTAGAGAGGCCATCCAAGGCCAGCTTCGTTGTGTCCGGGTTTGAAAAGAAGACGGTCTGCTTTGTGTCGCCGAAGAGATCCTGCTTCCAGATCTTTTGTATCTCATCCCTGGCTCGTTCGTCTTGAATATGTATGGTGGCAAGAGCAACCTTTGCATATTCATTTTCTTCCAAATCAAAGAAGAACCTGCCTTCACGTTCATGAAAAAATGAACCATAAGTACGAAATGCCTGGAGGCTGCTTTCAAATTGATTTGGATCACACCCGGGCGCTACCACATGGCGGACCAGCTCTTCACGCGAGACTCCTCGCATGCGGCCTGCTGGTGCCAGACTGGCGAGCATGACGGCTGAAGCCAGGGACTCGGCATGGGGCTGACTGGATAGGTCACGGAGGTTTGAAGCAGCACAATTGATTAAGGTGGCTGAAGGGTCGAGATCCTGTAAACGATCTGCACAAGCGTGGTCGGTAAGCTTGCAATGAGCCGCTGTAAGCAGAAATGACCCAGACGGCATGGCGTCTAACATGGCGGCGAGCATGCCTAGGGCACCGCGCGTCCCCTGAAAGCCGCTGGATTCTGTAATACGCTCGAAGATCAGCTCGATGAGCTCAGGTAAAAAAGGATAGGCACTCTTCAATCTGGAAAGGTATTCGTCAGAAGTATCCACACCGAGTCGTTTCCAGATGTTGACATAAGAGCCGATCAGTGCGTCAGCAGCCCCCTGGTCATAGGTGTCGGCATCTGCAAAAAGTCTGTGGCGTACAACTGCTGCACGATCATCAGGACTTCGAAACCGCAGCTCAAGGCGTGGAACACGCTTCAAAGTGGCCCCAGGTTCATTGGTGCCGTTATAAATAGCGGCAAACAAGCTGACCTGTGGATTCCGATTAGCCTCCTCTGATACCATTTGGAGAAAACTCAAGTTTTGGCTTTTCCGGGCAGGGTCACCGATATTCGAAATACCTCTTTCCAACTCATCAAAAATGAGGATAAGCGGTCTGTCTGACAGGGCCTTTCGAAATTCATCGAGGGACGGCGGTCGACTTGATTTCCAATCAGCACCTATTTTCTGGCCAAGTGCTGTCCACAACGAATCAAAGGGAAGCGTTTGATCGGTAAATTTCTCAACAATAACGATGGGGTCTTTTGGGGGGGACCAGGAGAACCCCAGAGATTCCATCCACGCACGGGCTTGTTCAGGGTGTGCGAAAAGATGATATCCGGTCAGTAGACCATGAGATTTGCCCAATCCTTTTACAGATTCAGCCAGGAAGACGCCAGTTTCGCTGCGATCTGAATGACTTGTGTCATAACGGCGACTCAATGCTCGAAGCATTGCGCGAATATCAGAGGAGGGGTAGGTCAGACCGAAGAAGGCCTCGGGATTGCGCTCCATGCAGTTTTTTGGCCCTGATCGGATTTTTTCGAGGTCTATAACACTATCAATTTGTCGGGCTGATTTGTATCGTTTTTTCATAATGTGGAAGACTAAGACAGAATTCTTGCAATGTCAAGAAAAATATGACATATATTTTTAAAAACATTAATTACAGCGGAAAACAGTATGTTACAGCATCACTTGGGCAGCTTCTATCCATCGTGAAAGCGGATGGCCCTTTTGTGGCAGGCTGAACGGGGGAAATCGGTCCTTCCTGGAACGTTAACGGGGGCGGTGAACGGGGTGAACGCGTGAATGTCCTAAATGGGTCCCCTATTATGAAGTTTGCCTTTCTTTTTCGGCTTGGGAATGGGAACGAAATACGAGCTTACGCGCCGGGCATCCACGATCTCATTGGTGATGCCGTCTTCGGAAAAGAGAAAGTGCCTTTTTGGTTCTTCAAAGGGTGAATTGATGACCGGGTTCTCTATGACAACCTGTTTCATTCATCCTTACCCTATGTTTGTGTGGTGGGTACAGCGGGCTGGTCCTTGCCCTTACGATTGCCCGTTGGCACGGCGAAAGATATGTAACAAGACCAGTCGGAAAGGTCAAGGGTGAAGGGTTGATTGGAGGTGGTTGTGGATTGGGCATAGTAGCCCAGCGCAAGGTTGGAGATAACGCCTGGAAGTGCTATACCAGCCTGTAAGTGGCCGCAGGCTGGTTTGCTATTGCCTGAACGAAAACTAGCCAAAGCTGTCATTTCGAGCGGAGCGAGAAAGCTTATGCTATTGAAAATACAGAGTTAATAGATTTCTCCCTTCGGTCGAAATGACAAAAAAAAAGGTTTTCGTTCAAGCACTAACTGAAGGTTCAAGCAGGTGGCTAAATCCTCACGAGATCATAGGCCCTGGTTCCCAGTCCGATTGCTTCGGCATATTCTAACTGGATCTCCCAGTCTACGTTCGGATAGATCGCGCGGAACTTATCCTCTCCAGGCTTGAAGTTTTTGGTAAGACAGGAGCTTTTCAGCCCCTCTGCGTTATTGACCAAGTCGGCCGAGGCCTGGTCGATAGCTACCGGGTCGGTTGAGGCCAGGATACCGATATCGGGTACAATGGGGGCATCGTTATAGCCATAACAGTCGCATGCAGGCGACACCTGGGTGATGAAGTTAAGAAACATGGCCGAGTCTTTTTTCCCTTTCAACACACCGGCCGTATATTCCACCATGTTTTCCAAAAACACGGGGATCGCCTGGTTCCATTGAATCTGAATGGCTTGATTCGGACAGATAACTATACACTCCCCGCACCCCACACACTTTTTGCGGTCGATCTTCGCCTTTTCATCAACCAGGGAAATGGCCTCCTGGGCGCAATATTCCACACATTCCCCGCACCCCTCACACTTTTTTCTCTTTACCTTAGGGGAAACTGTCGAATGCTGGGCCAATTTTCCTTTTCGAGAAGCGCACCCCATCCCAAGATTCTTGATGGTGCCCCCGAACCCTGAAAGCTCATGGCCTTTAAAATGGGCCACACTCACGATAGCGTCAGCGCGGACAATCTCAGAGCCGATATAGACCCTCTTGAAGCGTTTCAAGTTCACTGTCACGGCTGTTTCATTGCCACCCCGAAGCCCATCGGCAATGATCAGGGGTGCATCCACCACAGCGTATGTGAACCCATTGAGAATGGCAGTTGTCAGATGGTCAACCGAGTGACTCCGGCTCCCCACGTACAGGGTGTTCGCGTCGGTCAAAAAGGGACGCCCCCCCACTTCCTTTATCATATCAACAATCCTGCGGAGAAAAACAGGTCGAACGTAGGCTGTGTTTCCTGCCTCCCCAAAATGGAGCTTTACGGCCACCATGGCCCTTTCCTTGACCCTAATTGCCAGGCCCACTACCTCGAGCAGGCCCTTAACCTTGTCTACAAGATTCTCACTCACCTTCGTCCTGAGGTCCGCAAAGTAGACAGTGCTCTTCATAGTCTTTCCCCAATCACAGTAATCAATGACCAAGATGAGAGGTAGTGCGTTGCTTTATTGGTCCTGAAAGGTACCATTATTCAAGTGAGCTAAAGTGCCTAAAGTGTCTAAAGTGAGCTAAAGTTAAGGGATGGACATGATCGACTTGTCATCCTTGTTTCGTCTTTTGATTCAAGCACCTTAGTTCATGGAGTAAATAGAGCCAAGAGTAGGAAAGGAGCATAATTGACTTATATTTTTTGGTTCTTAACTTTAGGCACTTTAGTTCACTTTAGGCACTTTAGGCACTTGTCTCCACTCACTTTAGTTCACTTTAGGCACTCTTCTTTATATCTTCATATCTTCCAACCGCTGAATAATAAGCTCCGCAGCCTTTTTCCCGGAAAGGAGCATCCCTCCGAAGATGGGACCCATCCGGTAAGAGCCAAATGTGGCATTGGCAGCCATGCCTGCCACATACACTCCCGGAAATGCCTCACGGGTATTTTCAAGGGTTGTATGTTCTGCCACCTCGGCCCACAGAGATTTCTCACCCATTACCTTGCCTGTTTTCGTCAAGAGCCTTGATCCGGATTTTCTCTCTATGATATGCATCAATTCAGTGCTGTGCCCCGTGACATCAATGGTGTAGCGGGCATGCACAGTTAGAGGATCTACATGGAGGTGAGCCGTTTCAACCGCTGTCCAGTTAACTACTAAACCAACGACCCTTGCTGATTCCGGGCCATCTGTCTGGCGGATGATGACGTCCTCCACACACATGAGGTTGAAAACTCTTGCCCCAGCCTGGCAGGCCCTGGAGGCTAAAGTCGTGGTGGCCTCCACCGCATCCGCTGTGTAGTATCCTGTTTGAAAGGGGTGTGTGGAAATGCCCAGCTCATCAAGAACCTTTTTCCCTTCATCCTGAACCACAATCTCATTGAACATCATCCCGCCACCCCACATTCCACCTCCGATGCTCAGCTTGCGCTCAAAAAGCGCCACCTTCTTTGCCTTCTTGGCCAGGTAGTAGGCTGCCACCAACCCGGATGGCCCCCCGCCCACAATGGCAACATCAACGTCTAGATGATCTATCCATTTTTCAGTGAAACGCTCTATGATGGCCCTGGTTATAACCTGCTCGTCTAATTTCATCGTCCGACCTCTCAATACTGACAGATATTGGAATTGAGGAATTATGGCGACTTTCACAAAAAAAGCCAACTTCAAAACAAGAAATTGGCAAAACCACTAACAAAAAAGTTATGAATGCATACTGCTGGGTAGCAACTAAGCTCTTAAAAGTCAAGAATTTTGTCCTGTCGAGAATATGCTTGACAGTGATCCCGGCGAGGCGGTATTTATAAAATTTTTGGTAACACTTCACCACGAATTCTTACGGAATTACAGCATTGCCACCCTTGCTCCGGTGCTGTGGGAGAATCGGGGCTATTAACATCCATAAGGAGGAGCTATGAGAAGGTATGAAACTGTGTTTGTTGTGAATCCCGAACTTTCCGAGGAACAACGCCAACCGTTCTTCGACAAGTTGAAGGGCCTCTTGTCCGAGGACCAGGGGATGCTTGTTGAATTTGACGAGTGGGGCCACAAAAGGCTTGCCTATGAGATCAAGAAGCACACCCGGGGATACTACGTGCTGATGGATTTCTGCGGGGATGGAGCTTTGGTCAAGGAGATTGAGCGTAACATGCGCCTGGATGACCGAGTCCTCAAATACATGACGGTTCTGAAAGACAAGACCGTTGATGTGGAAGCAATCAAGGCAGAGATAGAGGCAGCCAAAGAACAGGAATCAAAACCCGAATCTACCGAACAAGCGGCAGGTGAAGTTGAAGACAAAGGAGACTCAGAATCAACTGAGACTGAAGAAGCTCCGGTGAGCGAAACCGAAGTGCCAGAAGAGACTCCAGAAACCAGCGAGCAGGAGGAACCAGAGAATGAGACAACAGAGAACGGTACCAGATAAGCGCAAACGGGTGTTTCGCAGGAGAAAGGTTTGCCGGTTCTGTAGTGATACCAGCATCATGATCGACTACAAGGATCCGCGCACGCTTAGGTTTTTTACCACAGAACGTGGCAAGATTATCCCGAGGCGGGTATCTGGGAATTGCGCCAAACACCAGCGAAAGCTGACCGTTGCCATCAAACGTGCACGCACCATTGCCCTGATGCCTTATGCAGCGACCATGAGCCATTATTGATTGAGATTGAGGGATTCAGGGATTCAGGGATTGAGGGATTCAGGGATTCAGGGATTCAGGGATTCAGGGATTAGCGGATCGAGGGTTCCTGAATTCCTCAATTCCTAAATCCCTAAATTCCTAAATTCGTATCGAATTCGGGATTTATTCATAGCGGGTATTCCCTGCCGAGACGAGACGCACGTCCATGTATATTGCCCGTAGCCAAATCCACAAAGACGTCATCGTGGGGATAGCCATCACGGCCCTTATTTCCATGGCAGCCTTATACCTCCGGGTGCTGGGGCCTTTCGTGGGCCTGTTTATTCCGGTGCCAATCCTTTTTTACCGGTTCAAACTGGGGCGATCATCGGGCCTGTTGATCCTGGCCGTAGTCACCCTGATTGTTACCTCTGTAGTCGGCTGGAATTCTATAGGTGCAGTGGTATTCCTCTTTGAACTGGGGCTGGTGGGGCTGATTCTGCCGGAGGCATTTGAGATGAACCTGTCTGTGGAAAAGACGGTCGGAATTACCACCGGTGCGGTTCTGACAACGGGTGCTGTGATGTTGGCACTTTACAGCTTGCTTTCGACAACCAGCCCGTGGGCCGTGGTATCCGATTTCCTGGAAAAGAGTGCGAAGCTCGCCCTTGCCATGTACAGGGAGATGGACGCATCTGAGGAGAACATCGGCATACTTGCCGAGTCCCTGGAGGGAATCGTGTACGTTATACTTCGCACGATCCCTGCCATTGTAATTGTCATAACCCTCTTTGTGGTCTGGAGTAACCTCCTTTTGGCTCGCTTTGTGTTACGAAGCAAACAGCTTTCCTGTCCTGATTTTGGCAGGCTAAACCAGTGGAAGGCACCGGAGCCACTGGTTTGGGTTGCCATTGCATCGGGGGGCTTGCTCATATTTGGTCATCCAGGCATCAAGATGCTCGGTATCAATGGCCTGATAGTTATCATGATGATATACTTTTTCCAGGGGATTGCCATTGTCTCTTTCTATTTTGAGAAAAAACAGTTTCCTAAGGTACTGCGAGGCCTTCTCTATGGTCTGATCGCCATGCAGCAGCTTTTGCTTCTGGTGGTGATTGCAGTGGGCTTCTTTGACATGTGGATCGATTTCAGACGCACAAGAAAGGTGGAGTCCTAACATGAAAGTGATATTGACAGAAATGATCGAATCGCTCGGAACTGTTGGCGATGAGGTCAATGTAGCCAAAGGTTATGTCAGAAACTACCTGATTCCCCAAAAAAAGGCCATCCTGGCCACACCGAGTAATCGCAAGATCTTCGAGCGCCAGCGGACACAGCTCGAACAACGGCTGGCCAAAGACCAAACCAGGGCTGAGGTGATGGCTGAAAAGATCCGTGGCGCTGTCTGTACTATTGTGGCGAAGGTATCTGAGGGCGACAGGCTCTATGGTTCGGTCTCAACGCGAGATATTGCCGAACAATTGAAATCGCAGGGGTTTGATGTGGACAAGGGGATGGTCATGCTCTCTGAACCTATTAAGACCCTGGGATCTTATATCGTGCCCATTCGTCTCTATACTGATATCGCATCGGAGATCACAGTCAGAGTGGTCCCCGAACAGGAAGCCCCATGAGCAACAAAGATCCGTGGTTGCAAAGGGTTCCGCCTCAAAACATTGAGGTCGAACAATCAATCCTGAGCGCCATACTGATTCAGAACAATACGCTGCCAGAAGTCCTGGAAATCCTTTCTGAAAAAGACTTCTACCGTGAGGCCCACCGGAAGATCTTCACGGCTATGGTGGATCTCTTTGAGCGAAACGAACCCGCTGATCTGATTACCATAACAAATATCCTCAAAGAACGGGGCCAGCTTGAATCGGTTGGGGGTGCATCCTATCTGGCTGAACTGGTCGATACAATCCCCATGGCGACCAATGCGTCCCACTATGGCAAGATTATCCATGAAAAAGCGACCTTGAGGTGTCTTATTGAGCGGGCAACCTCCATCACCACCCGGTGTTTTGAGGACCGCGGAAACATAGAGGAGATACTCGATTTTGCCGAACGGTCCATCTTTGATATCTCCGAAGACAAGGTAAGGCCGGCCTTTCATTCTCTGGCCGATATTCTCACTGATACATACAAAGCTGTAGAAGATGCCTATGAAAACAAGGTCCTTGTCACGGGTGTCCCCACGGGCTATAGCAGCCTTGACCAGAAAACCTCTGGATTGCAGCCCGGAGACCTTATCGTGATTGCAGGTCGGCCCAGCATGGGCAAGACCGCCCTTGCCCTGAACATCGCTCAAAATGCCAGCATTCAAACCGGAATGCCCGTAGGCATTTTTTCCCTGGAGATGTCCAAGGAACAGCTCTCCTTGCGCATGCTTTCCGCAGAAGCCCGAATCGATTCATTCCGAATGAGAGGTGGATACCTGAGTGAGAGTGACCTGGCCCGCATTAACCGCGCAGCAGGCGCCCTCTATGACCTTTCCATCTACATCGATGACTCACCAGCCATATCAGCTCTGGAAATACGTGCCAAGGCTCGGCGCATGAAAATGGAAAAGGGTCTGGGTCTGATTATCGTAGACTATCTACAGCTTATGAGAGGGCGGGCCTCGGCCGAACGGCGGGATCTGGAGATATCCGAGATCTCCAGATCGCTCAAGGCATTGGCCAAGGAGTTGAGCATTCCGGTGGTGGCCCTTTCGCAGCTCAACCGCAAGGTGGAGGATCGAACCAGCAAGCGACCGGTGCTCTCTGACCTGCGTGAGTCTGGCGCGATCGAACAGGACGCTGACGTTATTGTCTTCATCTATCGCGACGAGGTGTACAACAAGGACGAAAACAATCCCAACAAGGGAACTGCGGAAATTATTGTGGCCAAACAGCGCAACGGCCCTATAGGCACGGTGAAGCTCACCTTTTTGGAACACTGCACCCGGTTTGAGGATCAGGCGCTGGAGGTGGAACCCTCAGTGGTTTAGCCACACGCGGTAAGCTGACACATCTCCTCGGTAGCAACGATATAGGCAAAACCGTAGGCCAAATTTTTCCCAATCAACTCCTATTCAGGGGATCCGAACATTATCAGGTCGCCCCACCATCTCCTCAGCATACCACCGTCTCTAACCGGGTCGCGATGGCCATGGCGGGTAAAAAGGATGCTTATGCCGCTGCTTCTTCAAGCCTCAACTAAAGAAAAAACAATGCGCAGAACAGGTCCAGCCAGAACACTGAAATAATTTGGACCTGTGCGGTTAGTGGATTCGTCGTCTTATCAATACCATCTAAATCCCCCCTAACCCCCCTTTTTCAAAGGGGGAAAACCACTTTTGGCCAAAAAGTCACCCTTTATTAAAGGGGGACCCGCCTGCCAACGCCTGGCTCCTAGCAGACCTACAGTGCCGGCGCTCACGGCAACCTGCCCGCCATTGCCAGAGATGCCAGCATATAAGCTCAATGCTGTCTCAGGCGTTGGCAGGCGGGTGGCGGGCAGGTTTAGGGGGATTTCT
>Ga0114922_10004349_pt1 | contig 13133 bp, 12 predicted proteins | sample AartaG_FD_100975 | JGI IMG/M metagenome (GOLD analysis project Ga0114922, IMG submission 100975) | Deep subsurface microbial communities from Aarhus Bay to uncover new lineages of life (NeLLi) - Aarhus_00045 metaG | ecosystem: Environmental > Aquatic > Marine > Oceanic > Sediment | place... | reverse complement strand
GTTGACTGCCGTGCTTGTAAGCAAAAGGATTACAGATGTGTCATCGAAGACGGTATGCGGGAAATTTATCCGAAAATGGAGCAGGCTGATTTGCTTATCTTCGGCACGCCCGTTTACTGGTACGGCCCTACGGGCAAGATGAAGCTTCTTATAGATCGGATGCGTCCCTTCATTGCCGACAAGAAATTGCGAGGCAAAAGAGCTGTAGTTGTGGTCCCTTCTGAAGAAGGCCCGGCTGCCTGCTCGGCTTTACTCGAGATGTTTCGGATGTCATTCGCCTACCTGGGGATGGAATTTAGCGGCGACCTCTTAGCCACTGCCTACGAGAAGGCGGAGATTGCCGACAAGCATGAGGAATTACAAAAAGCATACGCACTCGGGCTTTCACTGTAGCCCTCGACTTTTTACCCACCGGCCAAAAATGGCAAAAGCCTTCCTGAAAAAATAGGTATTCGCTTAACTATGGAGTCATTCCGAGCGCAACCAAGGAATCAGTTAGAGATAAAATTCTACTGAAGCCTTTATCAAAGGGTTTGCTTCTCGTATTTCAGCTTATGACTCGTCGCCTTCTAAGCCACTCGATAAGACCAACTCCTATACTGCCAAGCAGCAATGCACCAGGAGCAGGAATCATCACCAGCATGTCCTGATTAAGCCCTTGCCCGTCATACAAATTCAATATCCGGACGTTACCGATAGTAGTCCAGCCATCAGCATAAGCAGTGTCCGCTAAAGTCACAAAGGCCTCTGCTTCGGGACTTAACATAGCCAAGGTGGTATAGTAGTCTTCGTATTCAAGGTACCAGATGGCCGTCTGTAGATCCAAAGCAGAGCCCGGGCGTCCAGGGCCATATTCATAGCCGCTTAGAGTCCCCGCACGGAACTGCGTATAGAGAAACGCTGTTCTTGGATCTAACAAATCGCCGCCGTCGGGACCAGCAGGCTCTCCGCCGGGGTAGTAAGAAGAACCAATGGGCCAGCGCCCATCTCCAGTTATTGCTTCATCGTTGAGAACAACTTCATAATCAGTAAGACCGTCGTCATTGACGAATTCGCTAATCTCAATGCAGAACGATTGAAACGGTCCGGTCTCGGCTGTGATAGCCATAAGTTCCCCGTTTGGAGTCAAGGTAAGCTCACCACTAAAAGGACCGGGTGGGATGGGCGGATAAGTACCGGGTGTACGGCTTACTGTGACCGTCGGTACCGCAACGGCGGGTGAGGCTATTAGGCCAACGAACAATGTTATCAAAATCAACTTTTTCATAACAACTCCTTTCCAATTTCGCTTCTTCTAAATCCTGCCAGGGGGCAGGGTAAAAAACCTTTCTTCTAAAGCTTCCCAATGGCAGGACTTTTGCCCTGCCATTGGCTGCATATACTACTCTTCTTCTACAAAGTCCTTCTTCGCAGCCAGCCGGCAAGACCTTAAAATAGTGCTGCCGGCCACAACCGCGGTGTTCACCGCTTCTCCATTCGTAACATAATTGGAGTTCAAACCCTACTTCTGAACGAAGTCCACAACGAACCAGTTCGGAGACGGGTCACCTTTAATACCCCTGCCGTCCAGCGGCGCTGGTTGACCACTGACAAAAGGTGTAGAACAACTGGTATGGATTTTTTCCTCGACCCCGTTGATTCGGATGCTCACCTTAGCTCCCAGCTCACTCTGGCCGTGTGCAGTGGCATCAATGGTCCAATCATTCTCCGCGACCGACGAAAGAATAGTTCCAGGAACCAAGTTACCACCAAAGGTGTAGCTAACCAGGTCCTCCTTGAACTTGTCCGCCTTGATTGTCACAGTCACAGGCCCTGACACATCCGGCCCGATGTATTCGAGGAGCATTGCCTGAACCTTGGTCGTACACTTAGGCGGTTCCGGGGGGGCCTTGGTGATTGTCGCGGTTGCCTCCGCACTGCAGCCTTCGGCAGCCGTAACGTCTACGATGTTCGTTGTCTCGTCACTGAGAAATACAGTTAGCGTCAGGACTACGCTTTCGCCAGCCAGAATAGACGGGATCGGGCTACCTGGAACCACACCGAACACATCGTCGATGACGGTCACGCCCGTGACGGTGGTGGGACCGGTGTTCGTAATTGTATAGGTATACTCAACGTCAGCCCCTGTCGCCGGAATTTCCGTGCTACAGGTATCTTCCGAGCCCACTGTGCCACCTTCGGTTGTGGTGAGGGATGTCAGTAGCATGCTGCCAAACTGGTCACCGACGGCCAAGGGTTGCGAGCAAGAGGTGTGGAAACTGACTTCCTGAATCACGTCACCAACGGGATTGGTGATTATGACCTTCGTTTCCGCATCGAGGTTATTTTTCCCTTCGTTCGCCGCGTCAACCAATATATGCCCTCCGATCGGGATATCGAAGGCCGACCCCCAATTCTTCTTGAGTTTTTTGTCGGTGGCTGAGATGTCTACTGGTTCTGCAGCGCTCGGATCGCCGTCACATTTAACCTTGTCTGCCTTCTGAGAATGGCTGCTGGCGCCGCATCCATCGCCCGTATATTCAAGGATCATACTCTTAATTTTATTACCCTTGTAGCACTGGTTTCCGCCGGGTGTGACCACGCAAGCTTCCTTAATAACCTCCAGATCACACTCGGGGGGAGGGGGGGGAGGGGCCATCACCAGCATGTCTTGCGCAACTAGCTTGGGGTTATCCAAATCGTATACATTCAATACACGGACGTTATCAATGTCAGTCCAGCCTTCTGCGTCGGCTAAGTCGACAAAAGCTTGAGCCTCTTCTGACAGTTCGCCATAGGCCTGATAGCCGGTTTCACATTCAAGGTGCCAGATAGCCGTCTGTAGAGCCAAGGCAGAGGCTGGCCTTGTACCACCGGGACCTGGAACATAATCGTAGCCGTCGAGTGTCACCGCACGGAACTGGCTATAGAGATACGCGGTTCTTGGATCCAGCAAGTCGCCGAGGGAGCCTGGGGGTTCATCATCACAACGCCCGTCTCCCAGTATCGCTTCATTGTTGAGAAAGACACCATAAGTAGAATCGATAGCAACGCCAATTCCTTCGTGCACCTCAACGCAGAACGATTGAAATGGTCCGGTTTCACCTGTGATAGCCATAAGTTCCCCGTTTGGAGTCAAGGTAAACTCACCACTAAAAGGACCGGGTGGGATGGGCGGATAAGTACCGGGTGTACGGCTTACTGTTATTGTCGGATCTGCGAACGCATGAGTTCCCATTGCCATCAGAATTATCGCCAAAATTATTGTTTTTTTGTACATTTTTTTCCTTTCTTTTTCATCACGACTCGGCCGAGATGGGTTACGCCCAGCATTGCAGAGACCCGGAAGGCACCCAATGTCGGCAGAGTAGTTAATAACATCCCCATCTTCATATTGACCTTTTCCGCAAGCTTACAAAAGGCAGGACGAAAGCCCCGCTCTTAGTCGTTTTTTCTCCTTTCTTACCCTGTCCGTCGCCTGCGAAGCCAGCCGAAAAGGCATACACCAATCTGACATTTAAGCGTACAAAAGGCACGATGAAAGCCCCGCTCTTAGTCGCTTTACCTCCTTTCTTACCCTGTCCGTCGCTTGTGAAGCCAGTTGATTACACCAATCTGACATTTCTCATTTAAACGCTTAAAAAAATAAATCACTCCTGTCAGTATCGATAATCTTATCAATTAAAATTGAACCTCGAACATTTAAATAAACCCCTGCAATCCATAGCATGAATGTGTGTGGGTGACTGCCCTCCTGGCAATGCAACTACACATAATACCTTTTATTAAAACGTAAGTCAAATAAAAAATTTTTTTTTTGCACAATATACTACTCAAATTCGTGGAATTGAGTGTTTTTCCTGCTTTTGACCTGATTTAAGTTATCTATTACGTCTTTTCCGGCTATGCATTAGCTGAATTTCTACTCCCCTTCATCTCCCGGATGACTTGATTCTGAATCTGCCTTGCCAATACTTTATGCCTCTGTGCCTCTGCAACTGTTTCTATCGCTCATCAAACAATGGAGTTTGCTGCGGTGTGTCTTTTTTCTTATGGTATTTCAGGCCGAGGTGGTCGCAGGCTGGTTTTGTTACTTCTCTGCCTCGTTTTGTCCTGCGTACAAAACCAATCTGCAGCAGATACGGTTCGACTACGTCTTCCAACGTGTCTTTCTCCTCGCCTAATGTTGCTGCAATCGCCTCAATTCCGGCAGGGCCGCCTTCATACACATTGATAAGTGCACGCAGAAATGACCTGTCTAATTCATCCAAACCGAACTTGTCAATCTGCTCCATCTTGAGTGCTCTTTCGACGATATCGGTTGTAAGTTTGCCCTGGCCTTTTACCTGCGCATAGTCGCGGACTCGCTTCAGCAGTCTATTAGCCACGCGAGGTGTGCCGCGGGAGCGGGCAGCTATCAATTCAAGGGCACTATCGACGCATTCAAGCTCTAAGAGCTTTGCCGACCTTGCGGCTATTTGGCCAAGCTGGCCGGGCGTGTAAAAATCCAGATGAAAGAGCATCCCGAACCTGCCCCGGAGCGGTGCGGTAACAAGCCCCGCCCGCGTGGTTGCCCCAATCAGCGTGAACCGCCTCAGCGGAAAGTTAATCGTTTTTGCATGAAGGCCGCTATCGACGGTGAAGTCCACCTTAAAATCTTCCATCGCAGGATACATAAACTCCTCAACCGGGGCGCTTAGCCGGTGAACCTCGTCGATAAAAAGTATATCGCCCGTACCGATATTGCTCAAAAGACCCATCACATCACCCTGCTTGGTAAGCGCCGGACCGCTCGACACTCTGATTGCCGCGCCCATCTCATTTGCGATAACGTGCGCCAGCGTTGTCTTTCCCAATCCCGGCGGGCCGTAAAAAAGGATATGCTCTAACGGCTCTCCTCGCTGTTTCGCCGCGGTTATGGCGATATTGAGTTTGGCTTTGACGTTCTCCTGGCCGATGCACTCGCTCAATTTCTTCGGACGAAGCGCAAGGTTGAAGCCCTCTTCCTGCAAGCCGCCCGAATCCGAACTTAACACCCTGCTTATAGCCATCTTGTTTTTGCCCTATACTTCTATTCCCTGCTTAATTTTGTAAACCAGAGGCACAAGCTCCTCAGCCGACTTTATAACCGGGTGTTTTCTGCACGCCAATTCAATCAGTTCCATAGCTTCTACCCTTTTCTCACCCCAGGCGATAAGAATCTCCATCGCCTCAACCTGAAACGTTTCAAACACCGCGCCGGCCCTTGAAGCCGCCTCCGCTCCAATCGCAAAGTCACCGAGTTTGCCTTTCAGCTCTGCAATGATATGCTGGGCAAGCCTCTTGCCCACCCCGGAAAGAGATATCAACAGCTTCTCATCGCCTGCCTCAACCGCGTCCGCTATAGTCGCTATAGGTATCGTCAGAGACTTAAGCCCCTTCTTAATGCCCATGCCCTTAACGCTCGTGTATTTCCTGAAGAAATCCTTCTCGGCCTGGCTGAGGAACCCCACCATCCTCGGCACAAGATTACCTCCGCCCGGCGTACCCTCATAATACTCCATCGTGCAAAGCGTAACTTCGGCCCCGATTTTACCGCCAAGCGCACTTATTGCATAACCCGGCAGCAGAACCTCGTAGCACACGCTGCCCACCTGGATAAGCCCGCTGTCCGCGCCCAAACTAACAAGTTTTCCTTCAATCTGTGCTATCATAATCCGTCATTCTGAGTCCCGATGTATCCCCGAGGTGTCGGGACACGCGGGACGAAGAATCTCTTTCCTGACTGTTCAAAACGTCAACTCATTCCCGCAGCAAAGCGCCACCGCTATCGCATCCGCCACGTCCGCAGGCTCCGGCAATTTACCCAGGCCGAATGTCGATTGTATCGCCCTTTGCATCTGCCCTTTGGACGCTCTGCCGTTGCCGGTAAGAGACTTTTTTATCCGCGTCGCCGCAAAGCTTTTCACCTCGGCTTCAGCCATCGCCGCCGTCTGCAGTATAACGCCTCTTGCGTGCCCCATCAATATCGCCGTCTTCGGATGCTTGTAGTGCGAATACAACTGCTCAACCGCAACAACGTCCGGCCCGAACTTTTCCAACAGGCTCGTTATATCATCGGCTATTTGATTCAGCCGGCCGGCCAACCCGGCCGATTCACCCGTACGAACCACACCCGCCTCGATAAGTTCCTTGCCTCCCGGATTCACCTCGACAGCGGCGTATCCACATACCTGCAAACCAGGATCAACTCCCAAAATTATCATTCCCACCTCCAGGTAGTTACTTCGTTCTGGTCGTCTTCCAATAGGATTCCTATGTTTGCTAACTTGTCCCGGATTGAATCTGCGGAAAAGAAGTCCTTCTTCAAACGGGCTTGCTGCCGTTGTTCGATCAAAATGTCCATCACCTTTCCAAGCCTATCCTCGTCCCCCACCATAGCTTCAGGGTATTCATTTTTGACAATTCCCAAGACATCGCCACCGAGTACGTCGAGCTGTTTCTCGATAGCCTTCCAGGTACCACGAGTCACACAAAAATCGGCTTCTCTATCTTCACTATATATCAGACGGTTTACAATTCTAACATCTTTGAATATAACAGAAAGTGCAACAGAGGTGTTCAGGTCGTCATTCATCGCTTCTTCGAACTCTTTTTTGTTCTCGTCAATTGCTTTAGATACGAACCCTGCGACCTTTCCCACGGGTGCTTGGAGTGCCCTTCTTCTTACTTCAATTACCGCCTCGCTTATCTTGTCGAAACCGCTTTGGGCTGCCGTTAGGGCGGCATCTGAAAAATCAATCGGGCTCCGGTAATGGCTTTGCAGTATCAACTGCCGAACCGCCAGCGGGTCATAATTTCTGCTGAGTAGCTCATGGGCGCCGCTGAACAGTTCTTTAAGGGTAATAAAATTATTCAGGCTCTTGCCCATCTTCTGTCCGTTGACCGTCACCATGTTATTGTGCAGCCAGTACCGCACGAACTGCACACCGTTAGCCGCCTCCGATTGCGCTATCTCGCATTCATGATGTGGAAACTTGTTCTCAATCCCGCCGCCGTGGATATCGATTGTTTTGCCAAGATACTTCATGCTCATCACCGAACATTCTAAGTGCCAACCCGGAAAACCCTTCCCCCACGGGCTTTTCCACTGCATGATATGGTTGGGCTCAGCCTTTTTCCAAAGCGCAAAATCGGCCGGGTGCTTTTTATCCGGCGCGACCTCCACACGCGCACCGGCCTGCATATCTTCGACGTTACGCCCGGATAGCTTTCCATAATCTGAAAACTTGCTCACATCAAAATACACCGAGCCGTTTACCTCGTACGCAAAGCCCCTCTCCAGGAGTATTTTAACAAGCTCAATCTGCTCCGGTATATGTCCGCTCGCCCGCGGGCTGATGTCAGGCCGAACACAGTTGAGCTTATCCATATCCTCAAAGTAGCTCCTCGTATAGTACTCAGCCAGGGCCATCGGGTGTTTCTTTTCCTTCCTGGCCGCCACAACTAACTTGTCCTCACCTTCATCCGCATCGTCGGTCAGGTGCCCCACGTCGGTAATATTTTGCACGTATGTAACTGCGTAACCAAGATACCGAAGATACCTCACTAAAATATCGAAGCTGACATAGCTTTTTGCATGCCCCAGATGCGCATCGCCGTAAACCGTCGGACCGCATACATAAATCCCCACCTTACCTTTCGACAGCGCCTTAAAATCTTCTACATTTCTGCTGAGTGTATTGTAAAACTTCAATCCCATTAGCATTTCCCTTACGACACCGATTTACAACGTTCTTTTTATCCTTCTTCGCAAAAGCGCCGTTGCCGTCGCCGCCATAGCCAGCCCTGTGCCGATTTCTCCTAAGCCCTCGTTTGTCTTGGCCTTGACATTTACGTTGCTGAAGTCAATTTCCAAAATCCCGGAGATGCACCGTTTCATCTGGCCCTTGAACGACGCCAGTTTCGGCTCCTCGGCATGCACTATCAAATCAACGTTGACCACTTCCCAATGTTTCTCGGCTAACAGCTCCTTGACAATCAGCAGCAACTCCTTGCTGTCGGCACCTTTCCATTCCTCATCGGTGTCCGGAAAGAGTGCCCCGATATCGCCCAGAGATGCCGCACCCAAAAGTGCATCTATAACCGCGTGCAGAACAACGTCACCATCGCTGTGTCCAGCCAGACCCGACCGATACGGCACTAACACCCAGCCTAACACAAGGTCCCGTCCGCCCACCAGCCGGTGGATGTCCGTCCCTATCCCTGTGCGATATTCGTAGTTGGTCTCGTAACTCACAGCGAACCTTTGGTACTCGGCACATCCGTACCCACTATCTTAACCGCCAAAGCCAGCGACTGGCCCAGCGCCTTGAAAATCGCCTCCGTTATATGGTGGCTGTTCGTGCCGTAAGGCACGCTCACGTGCAGGTTCAGCTTGCCCGCATTGGCGAAACTTCTCAGGAATTCCTCGATGCACTCAACATCAAAATCGCCTATCTTTTCCGTGTGATATTTCACATCGCAAACACAAAATGCCCTGCCCGACAGGTCCACCGCCACCTCCGCCTTGGCATCTTCCATCGGAAGTACGCTGCTGCCGAACCGCGAGATACCCCTCTTGTCACCGAGAGCCTCAGCTAAACAACTGCCGATACATATCCCCACATCCTCGACCGTATGATGAGCATCGACATCAAGATCGCCCCGCGCCTTGACCGTAAGGTCTGTCTTGCCGTGCTTGGCCACGTGCGTAAGCATGTGATCCAAAAAAGCGACGCCCGTATCGATCTCGTACTTACCCCGGCCGTCAAGATTCATCTCGACCAGGATATCCGTCTCTCTGGTCTTGCGCTCGGTTTTAGCCTGTCTCTTTGCCATAATAAAATCCTCACCGCGAGATTATTTCTTGTACCGCACTGATTAACTTGTCGTTCTGTTCTTTCGTTCCAACCGTTATTCGCAATTTATCCGCCACGTTGGGCAAATCAAAATACCTTACGTAAATACTCCGTTGTGCAAGGTCCTTGTAAATCTCACTTGCGCTGAAGTTATCGCACTGTGCCAACAAAAAATTCGCCTGGCTGTCCGTTACGGTAAAGCCCAATTTCCTCAATTCGCCGGTCAGCCTTGTTCTTTCGTTCTTTATTTTTTCAACATTCTTTCTGAAGTAATCCTGGTCTTTTATCGCCGCCGTCGCCGCCAAAACACTCACTGCATCAACGTTGTAAGAATCCTTCAGCTTCATCAGCCCTGAGATTAACTCTTCACACGCAATCCCATATCCGAACCTCAGCCCCGCCAATGAATACCCCTTGCTCAGCGACCGGAGAATTATCACATTGTCAAAGTCGCCCGCAAGCTCGACACAGTTGGCCTCGGAAAAGTCCACGTAAGCCTCGTCAATCAAAAAGATGCTCTTGCCTTCGAGTTTCTTAGCTAACGAGCCTAACTGCTCAGGCAGTATGAAGGACCCTGTCGGCGCGTTCGGATTGCACACTATTGTAAGTGCGGCATTCGTATCCGAAAGCCCGCCACACAGACAGAAGTCGGCGCCGAAGTCCACCTCGAAGCTCCGGCAGTTCTGCAAACCGGCCAAAACAGGATAAAGCGAATATGTTGGTACGGGATACGCCACCGGCCGATTCTCATCACAGAAGGCTCGAAAGCAAATCGTCAACAGCTCATCCCCGCCGTTCGTACATATAATATTACCAGGCCGAAGACCCAGAATTTCACTCGCCGCCCGGCGAAACGCATCACCCAACGGCTCTGGATAACGTCTGAGTCGCTCAGCCGGAACACTTCTGATAGCCTCTAACACCTTCGGCGATGCCGGATACGGGTTCTCGTTGGTGTTCAGTTTGATTACAGAACCTCCGCTCGGCTGAAAACCGGGCACGTAACCCGCCGTTTCTTCAATATTTTCCCGAAAATAGCTCATCTTTACAGTCCCAAAACGCTTCCAGGCCCGATTATACGCATATTTCGCGCCGAGTAAAAGACAGATTTTCCCCAATTATTGCTACCCCCATGCTAAGCCCCTCGACCCGGGTGGCAGCCTTTTCGCCGAAGGCGAAAGGGATGGTGAAAAACGCAGGCCCTGGCAATCTCCCCGGGTGCCACGGCCAAACGAGTTTGGCCGTGCAAAAAAATGTAGGGTGGGCCTTGGCCCACGCGGTTTCTATTCCTGGGAATGATAAAAGAATAGAAGCTTCTGCAGCGCTCGCGCGGTTGACACAAATCCCGATGATGGTATAATCGACATAGTACGTCAAAGAAGTTTTGCTTGGATAGTTATCAAAAAGTCCACCTGTTTGGCATAAACACATGGCGCGAAGAAAAACAGGAATGTCCCAACAAGAGTCTCAGCGCCCGAGTTTGCTGGAACCTCGGTCAGAGGCAGAGGCTCTTATTAACGAACGCATTGTTATAGGTAAAGAAATGCTTGATATTAACCTCCACGAGCAGCCTGATAAAGGGCGCACCGTTATCGAGAAAATCGAAGACCATACAAATGTCGGCTTTGCCGTCGTTTTGATGACACCTGATGATATCGGCGGCCCTTCTGATAAGCCCCATGATGAACTCAATGCCAGAGCCCGCCAAAACGTGATCTTCGAGCTCGGCCTCTTTTTCGGAAAACTAACGAGGTCTCACGTGTGCGCTCTTCACAAAGAAAATGTGGAGTTGCCTGCCGATATCGCAGGGCTCTTATATATTCCAATGGATGAAGCTGGCGCTTGGCGAATGCGGTTAGCACGGGAACTTAAAGCTGCAGGCTTACCCGTCGATATGAATAAAGCTGTTTAGGCACGTTCACGAGTGAAAGAAATACGAATTAAATCCCACCACCGTTTCCGCCCCGGCTCCCACCGTTCGGATTAGTCACCTTTTTTTCTTTTTCATTACCGCAAAAACCGAGAACTAGCCATTCTGTATTCTGACTTCCGCTACGATCCACGAACTACTTGCCGCAATAGTCAATCAATCGGGTGATTTCTTTACGCAGCTCCTTGCGGGGCACAATCATGTCGATAAAGCCGTGTTCGAGTAAGAATTCCGACCGTTGAAATCCCTCCGGCAGCTCGACCTTGATAGTCTCGTAAATCGTCCTCGGTCCGGCAAAACCTACCAGTGCCCCGGGCTCCGCGATAATAATATCGCCTAACATTGCAAAGCTCGCCGTCACACCACCAGTCGTCGGGTCGGTCAGAACCGAGATAAAAAGACCACCGGACTCGTCATATTTCGCCAAAGCTGCACTCGTCTTGGCCATTTGACCTAAAGAAACCACACCCTCATGCATCCTCGCCCCCCCCGAGCAGCTCACCACTACCAAAGGCAGCGATTCTTCAATGGCCCTGTCCACCGCCACGCAGAACTTCTCCCCCACAACTAATCCCATCGAACCTCCTAAAAACTCAAAATTCATCACACCCAACATCACTCCACGACCCCTGATAAAGGCCTTGCCTACCTGCATCGCCTCACCACCGCCGGTCTTTTTCCGGTCAGCCCTGATGCGACTTTTGTACGTGTCGCCCTTATACTTAAACTTCAACGGGTCATCGGAACCGAGGTCAACACACATCTGCTCAAACGAACCCTCATCCGCCAGCTGCTTAATACGCGTCGCCCCGTCAACTCGAAAATGATATTTGCATTCCGGACACACGTTCATGTTCTCGGCCACAATCTTTTTGTACAGCATGTGCTTGCACGCCGGGCACGCAATCCAAAGACCCTCCGGCATCTGCTTCCGAGGCTTCAGTGAGAAGCCGTTCCATCGCGATTTGTCGGTTTTCGCCGCCATTAGTCCCTTTGTCATTCCTTTCTTTCCTCTGCTGAGCGTAGCGAAGTCCCGGCGCGCCGGGGTCTTCTGTCCTCACTTACATGCCGCCCTTATCGCCTCAATCGCCTTGGCTCTGTCAGGCTTTGAGAAAATCGCATTACCTGCAACAAGAGTGTCGGCACCGTAAGAAACCGCAACCGGCCCCGTCGCCGGATTAATACCGCCGTCAACTTCCACTCGTACGCCGGGACCGACTAATTCCCTGATTTGTTTGCACTTTTGAGCCGCCGAATCAATAAACTTCTGTGCGCCAAAACCCGGATGAACCGTCATAACCAGAACCAGTTCGCAAAGCCCGCCGACTTCTTTTATCGAATCCGCCTTCGTCTCCGGATTCAGGCTCACGCCGCACGTTACGCCTAAGCTGTGAATGTACTCGACAAGCTTCTCCGGCTCGGCTGTAGCCTCAATATGAAAGGTCAGGTGGTTCGAACCCGCCTCGACAAATGCCTCCGCGTATCTTCTCGGCTCACTTATCATCAGGTGCGTATCGAAGAACGCCTTACTATGCGACCGAAGCTTCGCAACCACCGGCGGCCCGATGGTTATATTCGGCACAAAATGACCGTCCATCACGTCAAGGTGGATCATCCTCACACCTGCCGCCTCAACCTGGGCGATTTCTCCTGCTAAATCCGCAAAGTCCGCCGACAGTATCGAAGGGACAATCTCTATCGTCCCCGCTTCGGGTAGCCCTAATTCAGCCATAAAAACCTTTTAGCATCTATAATATACAATATACAATACTTGTCCCCGCGAAAGCGGGAAGCAGGGATAAAATCATCTCCTCGAACCGCCAACGAGGTTCCACCGCGACACACCAATTATAAATAGTCAATCGTAAATTGTAAATCAAATTCCCCATTTACCCCGTTTAGCCCCGCATGTCCCGGCTCGCCGGGGGCACCCGTGGCCGGGGTCTCTTACACATACGACGAACCAATCACATCCACAATAGAAATTAGAAAACCCGTCCTGAGCAAGCCTTTAGCACTGCCACGTAGGGTGCGATTCATCGCACCACCTTTGTCATTCCCGCGTTCGCGGGAATCCAGTTTTAATCATTGGAATTTTCAATTTCGATATTGTTTAGTCCCGATGTATCGGGATAGAGTTTAGTGCTTAGGATTTACATTCATGTAGAGTATGCCTCACATACTACATCTATATTTAGCCCTCGGCTCCGCCGGGGGTCTCTTACACATACGACGCCGCAATCTCAGTCCTCCCCACCGTCATTGCGAGTCTCGACACATCGGGCCGCGGCAATCTCAATACTCCCACCGTCATTGCGAGGCCTGCGAAGCAGGCCGCGGCAATC
>Ga0114922_10004348_pt1 | contig 13134 bp, 12 predicted proteins | sample AartaG_FD_100975 | JGI IMG/M metagenome (GOLD analysis project Ga0114922, IMG submission 100975) | Deep subsurface microbial communities from Aarhus Bay to uncover new lineages of life (NeLLi) - Aarhus_00045 metaG | ecosystem: Environmental > Aquatic > Marine > Oceanic > Sediment | place... | reverse complement strand
CCTTTTTGCATTAACTGAATGGTTGAAATATCATAATTTTGACCTAAAAAACCTGCTCACTCCACCGGGTGGCCGGATTTATAGAAGATCAAGTCAAGAGTGAGTTTTTGATATGTATAAGTGATCGTAAAACCCTCATGGTTCCACCATGTTAAGTTCAACAGACCGGCCTTATTGTCTCTCCAGTTCCAGTCATTAATCGGTTTGACGATAACCGCTGTTATATCCCCATAGACAAGTGGCATATCATAAAAATATTTAATGGTATTTACCTTTCCCCAGCTTGTGTCGGCGGTTGTTCTCCAGATTGATCCAAGCTCTGGTTGAAATCCGGAAGCAACCGAAGAGCAACTGAATAATTTCAGGTCAGCCTGGCCATTCTTAGCATACTCGGGGTATTCAGTTGCCATCATGTATTCGAGAGAACCTTTACTATCGTACCAGAGAGTATCACGGTAAAGGGTTATATTGTATAGATAAGTTGTATCAACCGTATTTGATAAAGTATAAGTGGTGTCTAACTGTAAATTTTCTGCCAAACCTATCATTTGATGATAAGTTTCTGAGTCTATCTTGACTCTTTTTTCCACCAGGTATTTCCTCAAATCTTTTTCGACTTGTTCGGTTTGAACATTTATTTCAGCAAATCCATATCGATTGGTTTCGATAAATCTAGTCCGGCTATCTGTTGAAATTGAATAATAATCCAATTTGTATTGCCAGATCGAACCATGGGCCAAAGGAAACAGCCCGGGTGGCTGGTATTCAGGTTCTACTATATCGCTATCCTGTTCGTTTTCCTCAGGAGCTGTGGGAATGGATTCTCTGCTGCAGGTGATTAAACTGAAGCAAAAGAAAATTAATGATGTAGCTACAAAACGTAACATTAGATATAAAAAGGCAGAGTTAATCTTAAAGAACAAGAGTTAATCTTAAAGAACACTTGTTAAATAGTATAGGCAATTATTGTGCCTTTTTATATCTTTAGGCTTAGAATTGACAATAATAAAACTGAAAGATAAGAGATAAAGCTATTTGCGGTTAATTCAAAGCATGCGGCGGGATTTGTATTTCAGAAAAGGAAAGAATAATTGTTACTTATGTGGTAACAATGCTCTTTAATAATTCTCTATCAAAGTGAATTAATTAATGTGTTTTGCCAGACTACAGCCTGGCAGTGAAGGCGAGTATCAGCACACCCTCCATGTACGAGGGTCCGGCAATGAGAAAAGTGCCCCCTTCGGCAATCCGTATGGTGGACTGGAAAGCGCGCTTGCCGGATTCGCCGGTGGAGATCTTTACCTTGAGCATGATCTTGCCCTCCTCGTAGCCGTCCAGGGTGAGTTCGACATGGTTGTCGCCCATCAGGTCGAACTTTCTGGTTTCTCCTTTGAGGACAGTCTTACTGTAGGTGTGCTCGAGACGGTAGGCTGAGTAAGCGAGCTTTTTCAAATCCTTTTCCACATCCTCAAGCTCAGAGGCAACCCCGGTCTCCGAGTTGTCTGCCACGATCTCGCGAATGGTGATCTCGCACTGATCCTGCCAATCCTGGCTTCGAGCGGGAAAGGGATAGAGAAAAAGCAGGCCTAATAAAACGAGGATAAAGCTTGAAGCGCAAGTTCTCGGGAGGGGGATTCTTATCTGATTCATTTCTGCCTGTGGTTCTTTTGGATGTTGTTTTTATTGGTTGACATTGTTGTCCGAATCGCTGAGCCAGATAATCGTGTGCCCGGTTTCTGTCTCGGGCTGGATCAGCATGAAACTGGCATAGGTGCAGTCGATAGATTCGATCACCAGCTCGTTGCTCTGGGCTTTTTCGAACGGGCCGATAAAAAACAGCAGGAGCACAGCCGCTGCCGCAAGGCTCAACCAGTATGCGGCCCGGCGTGGGATTTTGCTCTGCTTTTTTTCCAGCCTGGCCGAGATCTCCTCCCAGTTGCGGCGCGCGGTGAACTCGTCTGCTTCGCTCGCCTCTCCCACAAGCTGAATCAGCTCGCTCACGCGACCGTAGCGCGCCAATTTCTTTTCAGAGGCTGGATCAGCGGCCAGAGCCTCCTCGATCTTGGAGCGCTCCTGGCCGTGGACTTCGCCGTCGTAGTATCGCTGAATGATTTCCTCGGTAAGTTCGAATTTCCTGTCGGCCATGTTTATCCCTCCTGGTCCAGCACTTTCCAGCTCTGCAGGGTCTCAGCCACTTTCTTGCGCGCATAGTGCAGGCGGCTCATCACCGTGCCGATCGTAACACCTGTGACCTCGGCGATCTCGGCATAGCTCAGGCCGTTGATTTCGCGCAGCACCATGACTTCCCTGTGCTCCTTGCTCAGTGTGCCGAGTGCCTTGCTCACCAAAGCGGCCAGCTCCTTGCGGTATAACTGTCCCTCGGGACCTTCCTCACCGGGAGCGGCCACCTGCAGCTCTCCCCGGCCGATTTCAGACAGGGGCTGTTCCGGCACGCTCTGGGAGCGTCTTGCCTGTTTGCGCCTGAAATCCGTGGTGGCGTTCAGTGCTATCCGGTAAAGCCAGGTGTAAAAAGAACTCGCTCCCTTGAAACTGTCAAGGGAACCAAAGGCACGGATAAAAACTTCCTGCACGATATCGCCGGTATCTTCCGGCGAGTTGATCATCGAACCTACAAGGCCGCAGATTTTTTTCTGGTAACGGTCGTAGAGCTTGCGGAAGGCATTCTGGCTTCCGGCAAGAGCCTGCGAAACAAGCTGTTCGTCCTCTTCCGGCTGTTGCACCTTGGCTTCGGGCACTCTCCACCTATCAACTGTTTAGACGCTCGCCTCGAGCGTTTATTCAAGAAAATTTTTCACGCTTTATGAAAATCCCGCAGAATACTCCGCCCTGTGGGCGGAGATGAATGCGAAGCAGGGGCAAGGGGGATGCAATCCCCCTCCTCGCTTTTCAAGAAGCCCCGCCCTGTGGGCGGGGAGCTTCACTCAACGTAATTTTTTTGACGCTTTTTCCCCAAAATCGGTCAGAGGATAATTTTCCGCCAGCTGTCTGTAAACAGACGTTGCCAGCTCATCATCCTTGATTTTATCCTCGGCCAGTTCACCGGCCTGGTAAAGGTAGCGGGGAGCCAGGGGGCTGTCCGGGAAAAGCTCGGCGATCCGCCGGTAAGCCCTTATTGCATCAGCGTAATTCTTTGTCTTCTCCTCATGGATTCCACCGATTTTAATCAGCACCTCGGCAGCCCGGGTTTCGCCTGGGAACTCGCTTACTACACGTTCGTAAAATTCCAGGGATTTCTGTGTATTGTTCAGATAGTCAAGATATATTCTGCCGATTCGCCCGTAGCATTCTGTCCGGATTTCAACAAATGGAAACCTTTTTGCCGTGTCCTCGAGCTGGACCACGGCCTGGCTGTAATTCTCCTCGGCCTCATCCACCTCGGAGATCAATACCGAGGCGCGGCCGGCTATCAGTTCGGCCGGAAACTTGTCTATCACCTCCAGGTAAACCCGCCTCGCCATTTCGTAGTTCTCCAGTTCGCGTAAATAGACCTCGGCCGCACCCAGCAGCGCCTCGCCCACCCCGTCGCCGTACGGCTTGATCACCTCGGCAGTGCGGTAGGCAATCAGCGCGTTGCGCCACTTTTTTTCCATACGGTACATGTTGCCCATTATCAGGCAGACACGGTCCGGCTGAAAGTCATAGTTCAGGCGGTAGAGATAGTGCCTGCACTCGTTGATCAGATAGCGGGAAAGCCTGTCGATTCTGGCGTCGGCCACAAGCTGAATCCAGTCCAGGTAACCTCGCTCACCCCCCGGGAAAGTTTGCCCTTCATCCAGAACTTTCAGCACGTGGCGCTTGAGAAGAGCAAGGTTGTCATCACTGAAAATCGCGGTAATGCCGCGCTTTTTGCTTTCGGCAAGCCGCTTGAGGTTCTCCTCGGTCTGCGGGATCAGCGCACTGGAGGGATAAACGAAAGACACCTTGAGAAAGCTTGCGATTGCAGCGGCCTCATTTTTCTGGTGTTCGTAGACTGTGGCGGCAAGGTATTCCAGGCTGTCGCTTTTGGCCGAATGCGGATAGAGACTGCGAAAGATGGCGAATTCCTCGGAAAGCGCCGCTGCATAATTTTCGCTTGAGGCGTCATACCTGCTCTTGAGAAGCTGCCAGTAGGCATCCTCAGGCGGGATCGCGCAACTTGCCTGCCGCGGACAGATTACCGCAAGCAGGCAGGAGCACAGCAATAGTGAGATTATACGCCTTAATTCGGGTGTGGGAAAAACCAGCATTCATTCCTCCTTAATCTTTTTATTTTTCATTTCCACTTGGACTGTCGCTTAATGACTCGGTCAACTGAGAGGGCGATACCTGGGGATTCAGCGGGAAACTGAACGTTGACTGGTCAATACCATTCAACAGGCCGCCGGTATAGGGAAACCTGGAAAACAGGCCGGTGAGTGATTCAAATAGTATCAGGCTGAATCCGGCCTGGTTTTGCATGTCATCCATGCTGTGGTGCATCGCAGTTTCTCGCAGAAAGCGGGTAGAGTGAATGTTCAGGCAACTGCGGAGCTGGAAGAAAACGACTCACTACAAATAATAATAATTGTCTCCCTAACTATTATCCAGCCTTGTCTAAAATGAAGCAGTTGATTTTTGCCGCTGGCTGAACTATGATAAAAAAGGAACTTAAATTTATATTTATTCGAAACTAATTTGAGGAACTGAGATCGATATGTCCAAATTTAAAGATTCCGGCGATATAACCAGGACTATTATCCTGGGGATGCTTGCAGAAGGTCAGAAACACGGATACGAGATAAAAAAACGCATCCGTAACGCCCTGGGCGAGTCTGCCGACATTAATTTCGGCTCCATTTATTACGGCTTGAAAAGTCTGACCGCCAACGGGTTTGTGGATCATATACGCGATGAGCCTGGAAAGGGCAGCCCGGAACGCTCGATTTACCGGATAACCCCCAAGGGACGCCGCGAGCTGGCGAATCTTCTCCAGAGAAGCCTTCAGGAGACGGATTTACCACTGCATGCGGTTGAGGTCGGCCTGCACTTCATGGATATACTCCCAGCCGGGAAAGTCCGGGATATCCTGGCCGAGCGTTACAGCATGCTCAAGGAAAGATACGAGAACGCCCTGGCCGAGGAATTCCCGACGGATGAGCCATCCTGGGCCTCTTTTATCCGTGAATACCGGCTCTACCAGCTCGGGGCTGAGGTGCACTGGCTGAAAAACCTGCTCCCCAAGCTGGAAAAGAAATAATCCTCACGATTTTCATCTGTCCTCAAGAAATCTTTCAATACGCTCGTAGTAGGATTCCCCGAGTACCGCGTACAGGTCGAGATGGCCCCCGCCCTCCACTGCCCAGAAAACTACCTGGCCGGCTGAGTGTTCCCGGGCCAGTTTCTCCCCGAGACTGAAAGGCACCACATCATCCAGCCTGCCGTGAAGGATCATTACCGGAACCCGTACGCGTTTCAGTGTCCGACTTACCTCCCAGTTGTTTTTCATTGCCAGGTGCAACGGCAGATAACCGAATATCCGTCGTGCCAAGTCGCCTCCGCTGGTAAAAGAACCCTCGAGCACAAGCCTGCCCACCTTCCTTCCAGCTGCCAGGTAAGTAGCAGGCGCGGCACCGATCGAGCGGCCGAATGCAACAAGCCGCTCAGGAGCAATGCCTTTGACTTGTGTCAGGTAATCCCAGACAGCCAGGGCGTCTTCCTGGAAAGCTTTCTCGCTCGGCTTCCCGGTCGACAGGCCGTAGCCCCGGTAGTCGAAAAGCAAAGCACCAAACCCGCGCCTGACAAACGGGGCAAGCAATTCGAGCCGATGAGAAATGTTACCGGCGTTGCCGTGAAAAAGCACTATTACCGGCGCATTCGCCCTCCCCGGTTTGAAATACCAGCCATGAATAGTATCGCCGCCACCTGACTGAATGCGAACCTCCTCAGCAGACAGGCCGAAATTCTCAGGCTTGAATTCGAGTTCGCGCCACGGGTGAAAAGTCATCCAGTTCTCAAGCAACCGCACAAGAATTGCCAGCACCAGGAGCACTGCCGCTACGGATAAAATTCCCAGAAATATGCTTTTTACCAGGGCCATGGTTTCGATTACCCTTGACAAAATATATGGTTCTTAGTTAACAAAGTAATCGCGTACCAGACTATCGGGCAAGAGAAAGCATAACTGGCCACATCTGTTGTTTTAATCCGGTTAAAGCTCCAATACTCAGCCGCTTCACGATAGAATGTCGAAAAAGGCCGGCAAGATTCCAAATCGTCAGAACAAACTTTACACCCGCACCCCACGGCCGGGCGGAAAACGGCCGAAACCTGCCATTAGGCGGAAGAAAAGATGACCGCCGATGTATCTTTTCGAAATATCAGATTGACTGGCTATTACGCGTTCAGGCAATGATTGCAACTTTTGCTAAGGCCGGGTTTTGATCAACAGTATTGTTAGCTTTATTGAACTTTTCTCAGGAGCCGATCATGCAGCTCTCAAGCTTGTCAGTTTCTGTTTGCCGGCTGGCCCCGGCCAGATGGCTGTCTTTTTTTGCTCTGTGCACAGTCGTATTTTTTACCACTTTTCTCGCCGGGTGCGGTAAAAAGGAGGAAGCTCCTATGGAGAAGCCCAAGCCCTGGTTCGGGGTGACACACGATAAGTCAATCAGCGGCCAGCCTGTGGTTGTGCTGGAGAGAGGCGGCACTGATCCGATGATAGCTAAAATAGCACCGCATGCCGGGGCAAATCTGTTCAGCCTGAGCTATGATGGCAAGGAATTGCTCTACTGCCCTGAAACCGATAACCTCGCCGAATTCACCGGACGCTCCTCGGGGACACCGGTGCTTTATCCGACACCGAACCGGGTTGCCGGTGGCAAGTTTACTTTCGAGGGCCGGACATTCGATTTCGGCCTCAATGACCACGACAGGTTCCTTCACGGCCTGGTCCGGGATGTGGTCTGGGACTATAGCGTACCGCATGCCTCAGATAGCAGCGCCTCGGTCACGTGCTGGATCGATTTCGCTCCCGGCACCGAGCTGTACGAGAAATTCGCCTTCGACCACCGTTTGAGCCTGTGTTACGAACTCGACGAAAGAGGACTCAAGATCAGCTATAAAGTGGAAAACCGCGACAGCCGCCAGCTGCCCTACGGCATCGCCCTGCATCCCTATTTCAATTTCCTGGGCGCTCGCGAAAGCGCCATTCTTTGTGTACCCGCCCAGTGGCACATGGAAGCTGTGAACCTGATGCCCACTGGCAAGCTGGAAAAACTTGACGGCACTGACTACGATATCCGCCAGCCCACACCGGTACCAAACCTGGTGCTGGATGATGTCTATTTCGGTATGCGGCCCGAGAGTCCGGCCTGGATCGAGTACCGCGAGGCTGGTATCAGGTTGAAACTGGCCGCATCACAAGAGTTCACCCACATGGTGGTCTACATTCAGCCGCAGAATCCATTTTTCTGCGTTGAGAACCAGAGTTGCTCCACGGATGCGCACAACCTTTACGCCCGGGGGCTGGTAGAAGAATCAAACCTGCTGATCACCTCTGCCGGTGGGGTGAAAGAGGGCTGGATACACTACATTGTCGAACCGCTCAACTAAACAGTCTACCTGCCGATCTCGTTAATCCAGGGGCACAGCGAACCGTGCCCCTGTGTTCTTTGGCATTTTCAGACCTGCTGGATTCAGCTTGCTGCACTTCTAACCCGGATTATTCATAAATTAGTAAGATGTTACGTTTCCCCGGGGCATGGGGGGCGGCGGGCGCATGAAATGCGCTCCGTTGCGTTTGCGCAACGGTCTGTGCGACTTGAGTCGCACAGCCGCCGCCCCCTCCCTCGGTGGCTGATAAAAATGTGAAAAATAAGTGATTAGCACTGTCAAGATACGGGTTTCATGAATAATACGGGCTAATTAGCAAAAAAGGCCTCCAGAGATTTCCACCTGCGAAAAACCCCATCTTGTCAGGAATTTGTTAGACTTGCTTCTTGACACTCCGGCTGAGGTTGTTTATATAATTTCCCTCTGCCAAAAAGAATTATTCGATGCTTTTTCCCTGGAGTCTCAAATGAACAAATATGATAGTAAAGATATCAGGAACATTGCCGTTGTAGGCCACGGTAGCTGCGGCAAAACCACGCTCACCGGAGCACTCTGTTTTGCCGCAGGCTCTTCGAAACGTCTCGGAAGTGTGGATGAGGGCAACAGCATGACCGATTTCAGCCAGGAAGAGATCGAACGTAAAGTCTCGATCAATCTGGCCATCGCCTACGCTGAATGGAACAAGGTTAAGATTAATCTCATTGACTGTCCCGGCTACCTGGATTTCGTGGGTGATGCTCATGCTGCGTTACGCGGCGCGGACTGCGCCCTCCTGGTTGTACACGCAGTAAACGGGGTGGAAATCGGCACTGAGATGATGTGGCGCCTGGCAACAGAGCTGAATATGCCGGTGGCTTTTTTTATCAACATGATGGACAAAGAACACGTAAGTTTCAAGAAAGTTTTCGAACAGTTGAAAAACAGCTTCGAAGGCCATATCGTGCCGCTGACCCTGCCGCTCGGGGAAGGCGAAAATTTCAAAGGGGTGATTGACCTGACAAAGAAAAAAGCCTGTATCGGCGTGCCGAATAACAGCAAGGGTGAGTTCAAAACCGAAGATATTCCCGATGATATGGCTGGCGAGGTCGAGGAGGCCTATAAAGAGTTTATCGAGGATGTGGTGGAACAGGATGAAGCGTTGATGGAGAAATATTTCGCTGATGAGGAGTTGACCGAAGATGACATCTCCTCGGCACTCCGCAAGGGAGTGCTCAACCGGGAGTTCATCCCGGTTTTCTGCGGTTCCTCCATGTCCACTATCGGGGTCAGGCAGCTGCTGGACGGGATAGTGAATGATATGCCTGATCCGTCGATGATCCCACCGCTCAAGGCTCAGCAGGCCGGGAAAGAGGGGGAGGTTGAGATCGTCCCTGACGCGCACGGGCGGCTTGTCGCTCTTATTTTTAAAACCATCACCGAACCGCATGTGGGTGAATTGAGTTATTTCCGCATTTTTTCCGGAGTCCTGAAAAGCGGCGGGGAGGCGATCAACGCCAATGGCAGCCACATCGAGCGCATGGGACACCTGAGTATCATGCAGGGCCGGGAACGCGTGGAGGTGGAGGAACTCGCAGCCGGTGACATCGGAGTGGTGGCCAAGCTCAAGGAAACCCACACCGGCAATACCCTGTCTTCAAAGTCAAACCAGGTCATCCTGCCCGTTATAAAATTCCCTGAACCGGTAATGAACGTAGGCATCGAACCCAAGGCCCGCGGCGACGAGGAAAAGATTTCCACCGGCCTGAAAAAACTCCAGGAAGAAGATCAGACTTTTCACAGCTATTACGACTCCGACCTGCACCAGATGATGGTCTGGGGAATGGGAGAACTTCACCTCGAGGTGATTCTCTCCAAGCTGAAACGCAAGTTCAACGTGGATGCCGAATATGTCAAGCCGCTGATACCCTACAGGGAAACGGTTCGCAAAACGGCTCAGGGCCAGGGAAAATACAAGAAACAGAGCGGCGGCCGCGGCCAGTACGGAGACTGCTGGATCCGCCTATCGCCTCTGGAACGCGGCACAGGCGTCGAATTCGTGAATAAGATTGTCGGTGGAGCGATCCCCGGCAAGTTCGTCCTCTCGGTGGAGAAGGGGGTCAGGGAGGCTGCCTCCAGGGGCGTGATCGCCGGCTGCCCGTTCCAGGATTTCAAGGCCGAATGCTATGACGGCAGCTACCACAATGTTGACTCCTCCGATGTCGCCTTCCAGGTCGCCGGCAGCCTCGCTTTCCAGAAAGTTGCCCTTGAGGCTGACCCGATCCTCCTCGAACCGATCCAGAATGTCGGGGTGCTGGTGCCTGAGGAATACATGGGCGATGTTATCGGGGACCTTAACAGCAGGCGTGGCCGAATCCAGGGTATGACCCGTGAGGGCAACTTCCAGAAAGTATCCGCTCAGGTTCCATTGGCGGAACTTTACAAATATTCCACCAGCCTTCGTTCTATTACCCAGGGAAGAGGTGTTTTCAAGAGCGAATTTTCACACTATGAGGAGGTTCCAAGAGAACTGGCCGAGAAGATTATCCAGGAGAGCAAAAAAGAGAAGGAAAAAGACTGATCCGGGATTTCCACCGCTAAATGGTCAACTGAAAAAATCCCCCCGCAGAGGAAGGAATTCGCCTTTACGGGGGGTTTTTTATCGCTCCATGTCATGGAACCAAAAAAATAGGCTTTGGGAACTGCAATTCCCAAAGCCCTGTCTGCACAGAGACTTCCGCGAAGAAGTCATTACCGGGGGGTCGGTAACGATAAAGCTGTTTGTGCAGCGACCCTTACGGGTCTATAAGTTTATCGGCAAAATGAAAAAATACTTTAAAAATCGTTTGAATTTAAGGCTTTATGTACAAATAACGATGTATTTCATGCTGTATAAGTGCCCCAGATTCAGCCTCTGACAGGTTACGGCTGGCCGGGCCTGAAAAAAAGTTCAAAAGTGCTTGAAAAATATAACTTGTTATGATAAGCTCAAGTCGAACAACAGTTGTCAAGGGATTAAGGAGCACGATGAAAAAAATCGCTGTTATGTCCACCAAGGGTGGAGTTGGCAAAACCACTACCTCGGTTAATATCGGGCATGGACTTTCGCTCAACGGCAAACGGGTGATCCTTCTGGACTGCGACCCCCAGAGCAATCTCGCCGACATATTTGATCTTGGGAGCGAGGATGGAATCAATGCTTTGTTGTTGGGCAGACATGCCTATATGTGCGAGGTGCGAAGAAACCTGTTCTTGATTCCCTCAGGCGGGCGCAAGTTGCTTGAGGCTGAGTGGGAGATCGCCAACCGCGAGAACAGAGAGAAACTGCTCAGTATTTCCCTGGAGGACCTTTCCAACTGCGATTATGTCGTCATGGATTGCAGCAGTTCGATGAACCTGATCAACATTAACGCACTGGTTTTTGCTGACCTGGTTATCGTGCCTGTGGGGATGGACTATTTCTCGATCAGCGGGCTGAAACAGACTTTCGAGCTGATCAAGGATGTCTGCCGGCAAACCAACCACCAGGTCCACTTGATGGGAATCCTGGCGACCCAGTTCGACACGCGCACCAGGATCAGCCGGGAGATTTACGGTATTTTGAACAGGCTTTTTCCCAAGGAAATGTTCAAGACCGTGATTTACGTCAATACAAGGCTCAGGGAGTCGCCTGCCTTCGGAAAGTCTATCTTTGAATACGACATCTCGAGCCACGGAGCCCGGGATTACATAAAGTTGACCGCAGAAATACTTGCCTATGAAAGATAGGAAATGCCCCCCGCGGGCGCTGACCGTGGCGGGAAGTGACAGTGGCGGTGGAGCCGGCATTCAGGCGGATTTGAAAACTTTCCAGTCGTTTGGCTGTTTCGGCATGAGTGTAATAACCGCCCTCACAGCGCAGAACTCAATCGGTGTGCAGGGAGTGCTCAAGATCCCGCCGGATTTCGTGAAACTCCAGATGGAATCGGTTTTTGGCGATATCGGGGTGGATGCTCTCAAGTGCGGGATGCTGGCAGATGCAGAAATTATCCACGCAGTGGCAGAGGTGCTCACTCGTTGGCCGGATGTACCGCTGGTTCTCGATACGGTGCTGGTTGCCAAAAGCGGTGACCCGCTTCTTGAAGACCAGGCAGTGGAGGTCCTGGTCGGGAAACTTTTCCCCCGCTCTGCGCTGATCACGCCTAATGTGCTTGAAGCCGAAAGGCTTGCAGGCTTTCCGGTAACTGATCAAAAAAGTATGCGCAAGGCAGCAAGTGCTCTTCAGAAAATGGGCGCAAAAGGTGTGCTTCTCAAGGGCGGCCACCTGCAGGGAGACAGGCTGCTGGACTTTCTTCTTCTTCCCGGCGGTGAAAGTAAACTTTTCGAGGGGAAGCGGATCAGAACCGCTCACACCCACGGCACCGGATGCACTTTGAGCGCAGCGGTTGCTGCTGCTCTTGCCAGGGGGCTGCCGCTTGAAGAGGCTGTAGACCTGGCGCGGGACTACGTGATTAACGGTATCAGAAATTCCCACCCCACAGGCGCAGGGTACGGCACCCTGCTGCACCAGTCATTCGAGGATCGTTTATAATCCTCATTCCCCATATGTTTCAAGTTTGATCAAAAAAATCTTGATACTACTGAGAGCAAAAACTAATTTATCGCATATAAAGAAAAGAATATCATTATTCAAGCCGAGAAGGGTGAAGTATTTTGCCCAGAATCGAAAAAGAAGGCTGTCTATAACTATTTCAACTTTAATATGGGCAATATCGTTTCAATTATTGCCGAGGCTGCCGACGAATGGAATTTGCCAAAAGCATCAAGACGGATGAGGCACTGGAACAACTCAGGGCAATGCTCGCGCATCCAGCACCCAGGACTGTTCCCATAAACATTTGGAAGCTCTCTCTGAATCCCATTGCGATATTACTAATTGTGCTGGGTTTGGTTTTTCTTGGTGTCCAGGCTCCCATTTTTCTCATCAAGTTTAAAGACTTTTCTTGGACTAAAGCGCTGATGATATATTCTCCACTTGCATGCGGAGTAGTTTGGGGAATCTATTCAATATATAAGACAAAGGTTATTCTGGCTTGGGGCCAGCTGTATGAGGGAGTAGTTACTCGGATCCGTTCTCTTCCTGCCCGAATGGGTGCGCGCAGTTATTATCTTGTTACTGTGAAGTTCACCGACGGAAAAGGAGTAGAGCGAACAGCAAAAGACGTCGTGGATAATTTTAGTGTCCAGCGCTTTTTCGATGTGCTTAACGCAGATAATAAAACAGAGCTAATTTTTACCCCCAGGGCTCCCCGAAGTGTTCGTTTGGCTATGAGGATAGCTGTCAAGGCATGCTTGAGCTGAGAGTAGTGTGATATAAAAAACCATTATAATCGAAAAGAATTCCTCGAATTTTTCTTCGGTGTAATGTCCCCGGGTTTTGTCGTAGGGGCGAACCCTTGTGTTCGCCCGCGGGGAGAGTTGGTCAAAGAAAAGACAGATTCAACCTTGTGATACCCCGCGGCTCTGCCACGGGGTAGTTTATTCTCCCTTCGAAAAACACCGTTCTCCATGGTCCCCCCCTTTGAAAAGGGG
>Ga0114922_10004347_pt1 | contig 13138 bp, 7 predicted proteins | sample AartaG_FD_100975 | JGI IMG/M metagenome (GOLD analysis project Ga0114922, IMG submission 100975) | Deep subsurface microbial communities from Aarhus Bay to uncover new lineages of life (NeLLi) - Aarhus_00045 metaG | ecosystem: Environmental > Aquatic > Marine > Oceanic > Sediment | place: Aarhus... | reverse complement strand
CGTTTTGTGTGAATTCCTTGTTTTGTAATGTAATGAATTCTTCCTGCATGGAAAGAATATACAAAAATTATCATTGAGAGTCCAGTCCTTTTTTAGGACACCCCCCTGTTAGTGACGTTTTACAAAATTTGTGAAATTTCGCTTGCATTATTCCACATAATCATGTACTTTAAAAAAAAAGTGGCTGCTGAATTGTGATTTGTGGTTGCCACTATATTTTTTAACCGCGACAATCAAAAATGAGATTTTATAAATCAGAGATGAATTATCTCTGGCTGGAAAACCGTTGTATACATTCATAAGCATGGAGTAAACAATGAAAAAGTTCAGGTACTTGATAATTATTTGTTTGTCGGGATTATTAATTTTTAATGCATTCGGACAGACAAATGAAAGAGTGACCATTGAAGGATTCATCTTTGCTGTGGATACTGGGGAACCTCTGCCGGGCGCCAATGTGTCCATCAAGGGCACCAATTTCGGGGCGGCCACATCACTGGAAGGAAAATTCACAATTGAATACACCGCTAATAAGGAGTTCACTCTGGTAGTTACATTTATGGGATACAAAAGACAGGAGAAAACCTTTTTTCCGGGTGATGACGTGGCCAACCTGCGCTTTGATCTGGAAATCGATGTTTTCATGGGGCAGGAGGTAGTTGTTACCGGCATCGCCTCCAAAAGATCCAAGGACATCGCTGAAGTCGCTGTTGCTCGTATAAAGGCGACTGAACTTACTGAAGTTCAAGCCTATCAGGACCTCTCACAATTGGTTACTGCGAAGATTCCAGGTGTCAGGATTGAAAGTTCGTCCGGAAATGTAGGAAGCGGAATTCGTTTTAACATGCGTTCCGGAGGCGGGCTAAATGGCAATGAGCAGCCTGTTATTTATATCGACGGAGTCCGGATGGATTCTGAAGAGTATGAAGGAACCAATGTGGGCGGCCAGGGTATTAGTTTACTTGCGGATCTAAATCCCGAGGATATCGAGAATATTGATATTTTGAAGGGTCCTGCCGCCGCCGCATCCTACGGTACCAGTGGTTCAAATGGAGTGGTTATTATTACCACAAAAAGAGGACGGTTCGTGACCGGAAAAGGCAGGAAGGTTAAGATAAACTACAAAATGGTAACCGGTGCAAACACACAAGCGTATAATTATTCGCCAGATGAATTTGTCAATGCAAGCCGTATGGATGGGACTCATCATACGGGACAAATATCCCAACACAGCTTGACAGCCTCAGGTGGAACGGATATCTTAAAATATTATTTAGGGTTTGATAGACGATACGAGGAAGGGCTTCTCGTCAATAATCATTTGGGTAGAACAACGATGAGAGCCAATTTTGATGTCTATCCCAACGAAGACCTTTCGTTGAGCGCCAGTGCGAATTATTCTCGGACCGAGAACAGAAGACCTGAGGGTGACAACAATTCATATAGCTGGATCGGCCAAACCTATAAAGATAATCCGCCATATCCAAGTATCGACAGTCTGTCAATAACCAAAATAAATAACACAATTAATATAAATCGTTTTATCGGTTCTGTGCAGGCGCGTTGGACACCGCTTATGAAAGGATTTGAAATTGGGGCCACTATCGGAGTCGATGAATACGACCTTATTGACTTTGAGGTTTATCCTTTTGGTTATTACATCAGCGGGCACACTGAGGGATCGAAATCAATCCTAAACCGACAAAATTCACAATTCACCTATCAACTCGATGCGCAATATAGTTTTCGCCCACTTGAGGGATTGGTTGTTAATTCTATGGTCGGAGCACAGGTTTTTGACCGAAGAATAAAAGGAAGCAGCCTATCGAAGGAGTACTTTGAAACCGGATTAATCTCGAATGTCGGAGCGGGAGATCAATTTCAGGGCGGTGATGAGTATCTCGTTCATTATAGAGAAGCGGGCATTTTTACAGAACATTCACTGACCTACATGGCTCAATACTATTTATCATTTATGGTCAGAAAAGATTATGCAAGTACGGTTGGTAAAGAAGCGCCCAGCATAATTTATCCCCGTGCAAGTTTCGCTATACGTATGGACAAATATGATTTTTTCCCATCTTTATTCACAATGATGAAGCTTCGGGCAGCCTACGGAGAGACGGGCGTGCTGCCAGGACGGCGGGATGCCGTTCGCCTGCTCTGGGATGGTGATAATTCGGCATACGGTTTGGGCGCGGATATATCTCGGATCGGAAATGAAGCTCTCAAGCCCGAACGAGTGAAAGAACTTGAATTCGGTTTCGATTCCGAAATAAGCAACAATGTTTCATTAGAATTTACTTATTACAGACAAAATGCCAAGGAATCGATTGTCGGTTTCTGGAACCCGCCGTCCACCGGAAAAACATCAAATTCTATTCCCAGTAATATCGGGAGCATCAAAGGCTGGGGTATTGAATCTTTGATTCAGGCTCGTGTTTTCAGCTCTAATAATTTTCAGCTTGATCTTAGTTTGACCAATAGTTACCAAACCAACGAAGTTGTTGATATGGGTGGCGCACAACCTATTATTGGAGGTCGAAGCAATGTGATCATGGAAGGTTATGAAAAACACGCCTTCTATAATTACAAAGTAATTGGTGCGATCTTTAATGAGGACGGCACATATAATGGAGCGGAACTTGCTGAGGAAAAAAGTTATCTGGGCAACCCTATTCCTCCCTATACGGGTTCTTTCTTTTTGAATGCCCGCCTGTTTAGAAATTTTAATATTAGTGTATTGATGGATTGGGCAACGGGCTTTAGGATATTTAACTATACTCAGAAAAAGGCCGGGTCATATTATACGGTACCGAGACAGCGGGAATTGATGATGCATCTCGGAATGGATTCATACTTTAATGCCCCCGATTATTATAAGGGCCAAGAGTGGATAGATATGTATAATAGTATAGAGAGGTACACAGTGGGATCACCCGAGTATATAGCGGCTGCTCACGAATTTGCACAATGGACATACGAGGATGCACCCTATATTGAACCTGCAGATTATTTGAAGCTGCGTGAAATCAGTGTGAGTTACAAATTGACGGATTTGATGAAAAAGTTTTTAGGAGATCGACTGATTTCAGATTTGGTTGTGGGTTTTTCCGCCCGAAATGTGTGGAGAACGACAAAGTACAGCGGTCCTTGTGTTGAACTGAATAGTTCCGGTGCCCGAAGTTCAAGCCGAGGTCTCGACTTTTATACACTACAGTTACCCAGGGTACTCAATTTCTGGGTCAATATCTCCTTGTAATAAAGGGGAAAGATGTTTTATGAAAACATTTTTATACAAATAAGGAGATAGAGACAATGAAAAAGCATTGGGTATATTTAATTCTTTTATTGACATTTATAATATTTTCGAATTCATGTGAAAAGTATGTTACCGGAATTGATCCGCTTATCGACCAGGTCGAAGATGAACTGCTAAACGATGAAGCCGAGGTTAATTTCGTCATGATTGGCGTTCTAACACAATTTGCCGAGACGCATACTTATTGTATGGTGATTGCGGATCTCTTGAGTGATGAGTTATTTTTCACAAGAAAAGTAAAAGGCTCAAGCTACGGTTCCTACGAAATGATCGACGCCGGCATCATTCAATTGGACATGAGCACAATCGAGGGGATCGAGACTGCCATTGGAAGGTTAAGATTCTTTAGCGACGACCTGGTAGATCGAGTTACAAACAAAATTACTTTTAAGGCGTCTCAAACCTTAAAAAATGAAGCCCTTTTTACAGGTCATTTTTTCGGGGGCCTTGCCCGCTATTATTATGCCGCTTATTTTGGTTTAGACAAAAACCAGGGTGGTGGTGTTATTGACGGCGGTGAATTCATTCCTTCCAATGATATGTATGATCTGGCTATAGCAAAAATGATAACATCGCTGGATTATGCAAGCGATGAAGCGACGAAACGTGTTGTCAACTCTTTAATTGCCAGGTTTTATCTTTATAAAGCAGATTACGTTAACGCCGAGACATTCGCGTTAATAGGAATGGCTTCTGGAGACGATCCTTATCAGGTGCTGTACCATGAATCATATAATTCCAATTCTTATTGGTCTAATGCCGGAATAGGCAGAATGCAGGAGACTGTCGACTTTCGGTTTAACGACTATGTCACTACAGATCCTTTAGAGGCAAACCGCATCCTCATCACGGCAATCAAGGGACTGGATAGAAAAACCTATTATCGACAAGAAAAGTATCCCCTTGCAGAGTCACCTGCCGATTTGATGAATTGGCAGGAAAATGAACTCATGCTGGCGGAGCTGGATATCAGAGACGGCGGTGATGGCCTGACTCAAATCAATAATGTGCGCACTTCACACGGACTGGCAGACCTTGCTGCAGCAGACATGAATGTGCTCATTGTTGAACGTGACAAAGAACTCTTTGTGACCGGCGCCAGATTGGTTGACCAGAGACGCTTTGATGCCGTATATGGTACCTGGCATCTTGATGCGGATACGTGGCATTACCTGCCGATTACGGATAATGAAAGAAATGCGAATCCAAATATTAATTAGGATTTGTTGGGAATCAGAAAAATTCAGTGTCAAAAGTGATTAAAAAAAGGATATCTTTAAGAAATGTTGTGCAATTAAACATGCCGATTGTGAAGCAAGGGATTATGGAATGTGTCGCAGATATTGAAAATCAAAGATTTTCAATATCTGTTTAAAAACGCCGACAGAGGAGTCAATTTTCCCATAAGCCTTCAACGGCATAACTATTCATACTTAAAAGAGGAGGAATGAAAGATATTGAATCAGAATGTTTTTTAACTTTAAAACTTTTGACACGTCTCATCACAAAAAATAAGGAGAGCAAAATGAGAAACAAAATGTTACTATTCATTGTGATCACTATCGCATTGGTACCGGCTCTTTTGTTAGGTGCGGTGATCCAGGTGACTGAAGGGGTAGACAAGATTAGCGCTGCTATCGCCACAGCATCCGCCGGAGACACCATTGAACTCACCACAGATGGTGGCGTTTATAATGAAACTGCCCAAGTCATTGTCGATAAGGCTCTGACGATTAAAGCCGCCGATGGCTTGACAAATAAACCGGTATGGACCACTGACGACGTCCAGGCAACCATTCTGTTGGGTAGTAGTTTAACGCTTGAAGGCATTAAGCTGGATGGATCTCTGGGAGACAACGTAACGGAATTGGGTATTCTGCTACAAGGCGGTAATCTGGGTTATTCATTATACCTCACTGACTGCGATTTCTATGATTTTGTTGGGCCAACTACAAAAGGTACAGCTATTTTTGCTGATGGGGATGTTGTCGGTGCAACACAAGCGGAAGTAGTCGAAATTATGGGCTGTACGTTTTACCGTATCCCAGGAAATATCATCGACTTCTCGTATCCGGACGCCTCAGTTTCAGTAGAGGGATCGGTAAAAGATTTTTATTGCGCCAACTCCACATTCCAGGGAATGATCGATGATCCGCCTATTTATCTCATGCGTAATGTCAGTGGCAGCGGCAGCGTCGGCGACGGTGGTCTTGAACCGTATGTTACTGTCGACTTCTGTACATTTGTAAATTGCGGTTCAAAGGGGATCTATCCAAAATATATTAGTGGTGCTTCCATCTGGAATTCAATAGCCGCTTATTTTGAAGATGACGCCGCCCGTATTTATGGAGAATCCAGTTTCCTGAATTTTCTCTGGTACAGTTGTCCCAGTGGTATTGACTTCTATGACGCTTCCGATCCGGGAGTGGATGCAAATCCGGCTAATTCGACCAATATAATTAATGCGGATCCCAAGTTTGTCGATCCCGACTTTGCGACAAGCGGAAATTTTACATTGGCCGATGATTCTCCCGCAGTCGGGCAGGGTGAAGAGGGCAAGACTCTGGGTGATCCCAGATGGTGGCCAGGAGGAACAGGTATCGACGATCGGGAAAGGGGTCCCAAGACATTCGCATTGGGTCAAAACTATCCCAATCCATTCAATCCATCGACAACCATCGGTTTTGATATCGCCGAAGCCGGACACGTGACATTGTCGGTCTTCAACATTATGGGACAGCAAGTCGCCACTCTGGTCGATCGAGATATGGGGACAGGTCATTATACGGCACAGTGGAATACCGATGAAGCTATGACCGGTGGCATTTATTTCTACAAGATCAGCACCAATGACAATGTTCAGATTCGAAAGATGACATTGCTCAAGTAACCTTTTGTAAATTTTTCGGATAAAAAAGGGGAGGGAAATTATATTTTCTCCCCTTTTTTAAAAAAATTAGGGATTAAAATATTACTTTTACTATCTGATATTTGATGTAGAATCGATGACTTATTCAACAAAATCAAAAAAGGCCGAATATTTTCTATAAAAATTTATGATGCTCACGGTAGAGAGATTACTACTTTGGTAAACGCATATCTGGCAAAAGGAACACACAAATCCACATGGAACGGACTAAGTTCCGATGGATCTTTTACACCGAGCTGAATCTATTTCTATCGAATGCAGGCGGGCGCTTATACAAAGACAATAAAAATGGTTAAGTTACAGTAATCCAAATAAATTATGTAATCAATGAATTTAACTGTTGTTTTGTTTAAACCAAATTAGAGGGAGACAATGAAAAAGCAAGTCACTTTTTTTATCATTTCATGTATTACTTTTTCGTACTCACAGGTTGTTTTGGTGCCGCAAAGTTCTTTATGGACATATCTTGATGACGGTTCAAACCAGGGGATAGACTGGATATCCTCAGGATTTGATGACTCCGCCTGGAAAACGGGATTTGCACAATTAGGCTACGGCGATGGTGATGAGGCCACTGTTGTAAGTTACGGTTCCAGCTCTAACAATAAATTTCCAACAACCTATTGTAGAATAAAATTCCAGTTAACCAATCCTGTTGATTATAAGTATTATATTGTGAGAATTTTGAGAGACGATGGCGCCGTTGTTTATTTAAACGGAAATGAGGCGTTACGATCAAATATGCCTCAAGGAATAATAACCTATAAAACGTATGCTTCAAGTTCAGTCTCCGGCTCGGGAGAGGATGAGTTTTATGAATATTATTTAAATAATCAATTGGTTGTTGCAGGCGAAAATACGATTGCCGTTTCAATTCACCAGAGAAATGGCTCCAGTTCAGACATCAGTTTTGATCTCGAATTAATAGGTACGGATGAACTGTCTCTCGATAGTGACGGACCCTATGTTTTCTATCATGATAATGAAATCATTGTTAAATCTATCATAGAATCAGGGCCCCAGGTAGAAAGTTATGCTGATAAAGCGTCGGTCAATTTATCATGTTATATTACAGAACTACAAGATGGTTTTTCTGTTAAGTTAAAAAACGAACTTCCGGTCGAGGAAAATGAATTTGGTTTACCAGAAAAAGTGCTGGCCATTTCAGACATTGAAGGTAATTTTAAAGGATTTAAAATGATCCTTCAGGGCGCCGGTGCGATCGATGGTCAATACAATTGGACATACGGAGAGGGGCATTTAATTTTAGTCGGTGATATTTTTGACAGAGGTAATTATGTGACGCAATGCCTCTGGTTAATTTACAAACTTGAATCTGAAGCGGAAGAAGCCGGCGGAAAAGTGCATTTCATTCTCGGAAATCATGACATCATGAATATGATAGAAGATCTAAGATACGTCCATCCTAAATATTTTATAAATGCAAGTTTGCTTGAAGAAGAATATTACAGCTTTTATACGACTGACACTGAATTGGGACGTTGGTTAAGGACAAAAAATGTTATCGAAAAAGTTGGCGATTATATTTTTGTTCATGGCGGTGTTAGTCCTACTGTGGCAAACTTTAATTTATCACTAAACGAGATGAACGATTTGGTAAGATATTGTATTGATCAATCCGCTCCAGATTATAATAGCGCCATACTCATCGGAAGTAATGGATTATTTTGGTATCGTGGACTTGTCTACAGAGACATATCCGAACTTCAATTGGATTCAATTTTGGAAAAATTAAATTCATCCAAAATAATCATGGGTCACACAATTGTTAATAAAATATCGGGTTTGTATAACAATAAGGTTGTTGCAATTGATCTTGATCATGAGGAAAATACCAAAGACGGATTTATGTATGCGCTTCTCATCGATCAAAATAATTTTTATATTATTGATGACAATTCGGACACAGAGTTTCTCTTTGGTGGAACGATATCAGGTATTTCACCTCAAACAGTTTTAGCAGAAGCATATGTATTGCTTCCGGCATATCCCAATCCGTTTAATCCTGAAACGACCATCGGATTCGAGATCAGGAAAGCCGGTCACGTAACCCTTACGGTTTACAACATGATGGGACAAAAAGTCGCAACGCTGCTGAATCATGATATGGCAATGGGATATCATTCTGTGGCATGGACTGCCGGGAACGAAGCGGCAGGGGGCATCTATTTCTACAAAATCATTGTGAGCGGCCATGTCAGTATGCGAAAGATGGTTTTGCTGAAATAAACTCAAGACATGATTTGACCACAGAGATCCTAATAAGAAGATCCGGTTTGCTCTGGATGAAGCAAAGCGAACCAATCCGTAAATAATTGTCACTTTTTTTGGAATGATCAGGACATTAGGTGTACGTAATATGAGATGAGTACTGTAGGAGGTAGGGAGCGTATAGAGTGTTGGCTACAATGTTTGCTGAACTAGTCGTTTCATAGTTTTCATGTATTATATTTAGCCTCGTTTAAATTATAAAATGATAAATAAAGAATTATGGGATTGATATACGAGATCGTTGCATGATGATGAATTCCTACAACATTTATACAATATTCTACAATTTATTCCACAGTTTATTGAACCTTTTGAGATAGCACACTTGAGAAATGTTAATATTAACAAATAGTTAGCCGTAATTTAAAAGGGTAAACTATTTTGGCATGAGATTTGGTTATCATATGCGCCGTAAGCTGATTTTCGAAGTCGGTCATTCATTAAAAAAGGAGTGAAAGCCATGAAATCGAAACTTTCGGTTGTATTATTTGCTGCTCTTATAGCCACTGCATTTGTCGTTCAGCCGGCAGTTGCCCAGGAGGGAGCTGCATGTGCCGGTTGTCAAGCCAAAAGTGAGGAGGCATGCTGCGGAAGTGAAGAAAACGCTGATGGTCAGGATGTGAAAGGGCCTAACCAGGAGAAGTGCCCTGTCATGGGAAGCACTATAAACAAAAATGTGTATACCGATTATAACGGCAAGAGGATCTACTTCTGCTGCGCAGGTTGCGATAAGACTTTTCAGAAGGATCCGGAGAAATATATGGGGAAGATGAAAAAAGAGGGTGTTGTCTTAGAAGCAACGCCCTGTCCTGTTTCCGGGAAGCCTGCAAGCACGGAAATCTTTACTGAATACGAAAGTGAGAAGGTTTACTTCTGCTGTGAAGGTTGTAAAACCAAGTTTGAGAAATCACCGGAAAAGTATTCGAAAAAGAGCTAACGCCTTGTACAAGTATCGGGGATTGGATAGGGAATTATCATTCCAATCCCCGATATTTTTCCACACTGATAAAAATACTCCCCACTGTAGAATATTCTAAGAAACTGAGCAATATTATACAACATCTTAATGCCTTCTTCCATAATTATTCAAACTCATAAATAGTGAAGATCCGATTAAATTAAATATTATCAATTCGTTGGATATCTTCGAATTCCCTTTCTTTGGTTTTGGTATAAGATTTGTATTTTACCAAAGGAGTGATGGAGTTTACTATGAAGAATGTGATATTGAAATTTTCCATACGACCTTTAATAATCGGACTCTTGGGAATGGTTTTATTCTTTCCTTATAAGTTTAATAATGGACAAACCTGTATCATCGATCGTTGGCTTAACCATCCTATTCATCATGAGACGACTATTTCGTTCGAGACTCGCCTTCACAGGTATGTGCTGCCCTATGGTTTGTTATGGTGGAGTAGTATCGGTTTAGTTGTTGTCGAATTATTAAGGACACGATATCCAAGAAACATATTTCTGAAGCATACGAATGAAGATGAAAGTTTAAAATAAAATTACTGATTTAACTGACGAGAAGGGAATATTAAAATGGAAATCTTCAAAAAAAGATGGATTAAGATCCCCGGGATTGATTTGATACGCTTCGAAGGATTGAAGAGGGATTTGATCCGAATAGAAGGGATTCACGATCTGAGTCTGGATGACGGTAAGCAACGCGTCAAAATCGCATACGATCTGGAGAAGATTACTTTTAAGGAAATTTTGGGGAGCATCGTACGATCGGGTGTACATCCGGAAAACGGATTCTGGCAAGTTCTAAAAAGGGGATTGATAATCTACATGGAACAGAATGAGAAGGATAATCTCCATGCACCGGTCGCGCCCTGCTGCTCGAATCCGGAAAAGATATTGACCAGGGCGCACAAGTAAACGCTTTTTTAACTATTTGAGTGTGATTTATCTTGCGTGTCTCAAACGGTAAATGGAGGAAGGGAAGAACCATGCAAATCGTAAGGAGTGAGGAAATGATTCTTTGGAATTCAGTTTTCGACTAGGAATCAAATTTCAACTGAAGTGAAAAGGGGTGAAGAGATATGGCACACGATCCAGTATGCGGCATGGAAGTCGATGAAAAAAAGGCCGCAGGTATGACAGAGCATGGGGGAACCACATATTTTTTCTGTAATCTCGGGTGCAAGGCTAGGTTTGACGCCGATCCGGAAAACTTTATCGACAAAGGTAATATTCAAGTCCAGAAGGAGATGCCAACGTCTCCTTCGAAAAACGCTTCCAGTATAAACATTCAAATCGAAGGCATGCATTGTGCCAGTTGCGTCGCCTCGGTCGAGAAGGCGTTGAATCGTCTGGATGGAGTCCGATCGGCATCAGTGAATCTGATGACTGAGTCGGCATCGGTTGATATCGATCAGAATAAGGTCGCATTGGGTGATCTGAAACGAGCTGTGGAAAATGCCGGATACACAGTACAGGATGACTTAAATACGAAGACACTCCATATCGAAGGAATGCACTGTGCAAGTTGTGTGGCAAGCGTCGAGAAGGCCTTATCAGAGTTAGAGGGTGTTGAGGAAGCGACGGTCAATCTGGCTACTGAAACAGCACGAGTTCAATACGATTCTCGACGGGTGACTTCGGATGATTTTGCATCGGCAGTGGACCGGGCGGGTTATCGTGTCATTCATCAACCGAAAACGGAAGAAGCGGAAGCGTTCATCAGGAGTGAGATCGACCGGGATCAGGATAAGATCGATTTAGCCCGCCGAAAGATGATTTGGGTCTGGGGAGTGACGATACCCATCATTATCTGGATGATACCCGAGATGTTCTTCGGGATCGTCATCGGGGGCATGACCGCCCATGTTGTGGGTATGCTTGTACTGTCTGCAATCGCTCTATTTGTTCCCGGGCGAGAGACGTTGAGGAGTGCCTGGAAATCGGCGGTGCATCTGGCCCCAAACATGGACGTGCTCATCGCCATGGGAACACTCGGATCTCTCTTCACGGGAATCGTTGCCCTGCTTCATCGGATGGGCTTCGGTCCGGCGTTTCAGAACTTTGCGGGTGTGGGCGCCATGATCATGGCTTTTCATCTTACAGGGCGGTACATCGAGACCAAGGCCAAGGGAAGGGCGTCTCAGGCCATTAAGAAGCTGCTGACCCTGGAGGCCAAGGAGGCCGTGGTGGAACGGAGTGGACAGGAGGTCAAAATACCGATCCGAGAACTCCTCGAAGGAGACATCATGATCGTCCGGCCTGGTGAGAAGATACCTACCGATGGTATCGTTATCGGCGGCGAGAGCAGCGTGGATGAATCCTTAGCCACGGGTGAGTCGATGCCTGTGGAGAAACGGAAGGACGATGGTGTCATTGGTGCGACCATAAATAAAAATGGATTGCTCAAGATTCAAGCCACAAAAATCGGGAAAGACACGTTCCTCAGTCAGATCATTCGCATGGTGGAGGAAGCCCAGGGATCCAAGGTGCCTATCCAGGCCTTTGCCGATCGGGTGACTGCTGTCTTCGTACCCATAGTCATCGGCATCGCATTTTTAGTTCTATTAGCCTGGCTTGTTTTTCCCGGATTTTTCAGAGGTATTGCATTGTGGGCCTCGGGATTTATCCCCTGGGTGAATCCTAATATGTCGGCGACGGCCCTGGCCTTGTTTGCCACGATCGCTGTCCTGGTCATCGCCTGTCCGTGCGCCCTGGGCTTGGCCACGCCCACGGCGCTCATGGTGGGATCGGGTAGGGGAGCCGAGAACGGTGTGCTCATCCGCAAGGGCGCTGCCATTCAGATCATCAAGGATGTGACGACTATTGTGCTGGACAAAACGGGAACCATCACCGCTGGAAAACCCGGTGTGACCGATATCGTTATGAATGAAGGATTTGATGAGAAATCCCTCCTCACATTTGTATCTGGTGCCGAGAGCGGATCGGAGCATCCCCTGGGTCAGGCAATTGTTGAGTATGCCAGGACCAATAACATCGATTTTAAAAATGCCGACAGGTTTAAAGCAGTGAGCGGGCGAGGCATCGAGGCTATGATAGACGGTAAACAGGTTTTCGTGGGCACACGTGAACTGTTGGATGAACACGGTGTATTGGTACCTGATAAATTACTGGCTCAAAAATTGACATTGGAAGGTCAGGCGAAGACGGTCATGTTGGTGGCTGTGGGGGGGGCGGTCTTTGGCATCGTTGCTCTGGCGGATACGGTTAAGGAAGACAGCAAAGACGCCATTCGTGCATTAAACGATTTTGGGATGGAACCCGTGATGATCACTGGTGACAACGAACGTACCGGTCGGGCCATCGCCGACGAGGTTGGTATTACACGCATCCTCACCAACGTCCTGCCCGAAGATAAAGCCAATGAGGTGAAAAAACTCCAGGGACAGGGCGAAGTGGTGGCCATGGTGGGTGACGGCATTAACGACGCCCCTGCTTTGACCCAGGCGGATGTAGGGATTGCCATTGGAACAGGAACCGATGTGGCCATCGAATCGGGGGATATCGTGCTGGTTCAGGGTGATCTTGGTGCAGTGGTTAAGGCGGTCAAGCTGAGTCGAGCCACCTTTCGAAAGATAAAACAAAATCTCTTCTGGGCATTT
>Ga0114922_10004346_pt1 | contig 13140 bp, 8 predicted proteins | sample AartaG_FD_100975 | JGI IMG/M metagenome (GOLD analysis project Ga0114922, IMG submission 100975) | Deep subsurface microbial communities from Aarhus Bay to uncover new lineages of life (NeLLi) - Aarhus_00045 metaG | ecosystem: Environmental > Aquatic > Marine > Oceanic > Sediment | place: Aarhus... | reverse complement strand
TATCAGAAAGCGATTTTTCACCAAGGTTGATATTCACATCTTTAATCCGCCTGCCGTTTTGAACATCAACAATCAGGAAATTCTCAGCTGTATCTAAAACGGGTGAAATTCTGTTATACCAATACGGTACTGTAATCTTCAAATCTATTTCCTCCGACATATGTTATGTCAAAAATCATGCCGAAAACAGACAAACACACTATCTGGTTGTTATTATTATAGTTATATGTGGCTTTAAGCTAAATTTATAATCCAAATGTCGATATATACAGTAGCGGAAATAGTATTACAAGCCTGTTATAGCAGCATATTTGCAACGCTATTTTAAATGCCTTGAACGCCCATCGATTGATGGAAGCTCAATACCTAGCTTTCGTATTTTCCTGTATAGAGTCGTCTTGTGCATTTTGAGTTCTCTGGCTGTTTTATCACGATTCCAATCATTTTGTTTGAGGGCATTTAAAAGGAATTGCTTTTCAAGCTGGTCAAAGGCGCCAAAGGCTGATTTAACTGGTTGTAATTCAACCTTTATTATATCTTCAGGTAAATGATTCGGCATGATGATATTTTCGGATGACAGAGCAAAAACGCGTTCAATAATGTTTTCCAATTCACGGATATTGCCCGGATAGTCATGTGTCATCAAGGCTTTCATCGTTTCGGGTGAGACGCCTGTGATTTCTTTTCCCTTTAGCTTATTAAATTTATAGATAAAATGATTGATTAACAGCGGAATATCCTCTTTTCTTTGTCGTAATGGAGGAAGTTCGAGTCTTACTACATTTATACGGTAGTACAAATCCTGTCTGAATTTGCCTGCATCAACAAGTCGTGAAAGGCTTTTGTTTGTAGCGGCAATTATTCTGGCTTCAGATTTTTGAGGTTGAATGCCTCCTAATGGCTCATAGGTATGGTCCTGCAGCACTCTTAAGAGTTTAACCTGCAAAGCAGAAGATATATCGCCGATCTCATCTAAGAATATTGTCCCTTGTTCGGCGAGAGCAAACCTGCCCGGTTTATCTTTCTTAGCATCGGTAAAAGCTCCGGCTTTATAACCGAATAGTTCTGACTCCAATAATGTATCCGGCAATGCCCCACAGTTGACTATGATAAAGGATTTGTTTTTTCGATGACTTAAATTGTGGATCGCCCGGGCTAAAAGCTCTTTACCAGTACCGCTTTCTCCTTCAATCAGTATAGTGCTGTCACTGCTGGATATCAATGGCAGAAGTTCGAATATATGTTTCATACGGGCGCTTTTAGTCACGATATCCTCATAAGTATATTTTGCTTGAAGTTCTTTTCGTAATTGCTCAACCGTACTAAGATCCCGAAATGTCTCGACACCGCCAATGATCTTATTGTTTTTTCCTTTTAATAAAGCAGTGGAAATGCTTATAGGTATCTTTTTACCATTTGAGTTTATGATGTAAACCGGTTTGTTAACTATTGGCTTGCCGGTTTCCATGGTCTGGCGAAGGGCACAGTCAGTTTCGCAGATGCTTGCTTTGAAAACATCCCAGCAGAACGAGCCAACCGCTTCACTTTCAGAGACGCCGGTTATCTTTTGGGCTGCTTTGTTAAAAGATGTTATTCGCCAGTCTTTATCCACAGTAAAAACGCCATCGGCGACGCTGTTTAAAATAGCGGCGATTTCATCGTTAGTTAGTCTCATTTTCAAACGCTGTTTTTTCCTGATCTCCGGCATTATTTCCGTAAGCCTACAGTCAATCTCACAGTTTAAAATTTAATATAATGTAGGGTCTACTGAAAAACGATATTTTGGTACAGTCAATATAATTATTTCTTAGGTTTTCGTGAACCCTCAATATTTTTTCCTTTAACTTTTGCTTTTATCTGTTCTTTTTCATATTCTTTTTATCGCTATCTTTAAGTTCATCCCCAGCAATCCCATTCTGGCCCATATCTCGGCGCCGTCATCGATATAGTATCTAATCTTTTCCAGTTCAAAATGTTCTTTTGCATGTCCGATAAGACCCTCTATCCGGTTGCGCTCCCTCTGGCGCCAAGCTCCTACGGACTTTTGTTTTCGCCAGCGATCCCTGGGAGTCTTCTGTCGAACCTTGCGACCTAAAGGCTCAAAAGCGTCCCTGATCTCTTCCGATTTGAGAAGCTCGCGATTGTTACGGTTGCCGTATGTCTGGTCGCCGATCATATAAGGAGGCTTTTTGCCAAAACGCTCCTTGTAGTTTCCCAACTGCTTCTTGGCTAAACTTCCCTCGGAAAAATTGTCATGATCAAGATGGTCTAAAAACACAAAACCATCGACATAGCTCAAGGCCGCTTTAGGGCCAAACTCAACCTGTCGCCAAGATCCTCTGGACTTGCCGGTCTTGCCCCGAACCATCGGTCTGACCCAGGCACGGCTTAAACTCACTATCCGATCAGGTACCCTGCTAATCTTCTCTTTATACATCAAAAACTGCTGCGCGTAAAGCTTGCCGATAACAGCAAAGCGCTCTATGACCTTATCCTCTATCATTAAACCCTGCTCGGCTGCCGCCGCCAAAACCTCCTCAAACTGCTTGATGTTGCGCCTTACATATTGAAGCATCGCTTTCTTAGCCTTCGCCACCTTCTTCTTCGTCCTCTTCTTGCTCTTTGAAAACTGCAAATATGCCTTGCGGGCGGCCCGAGGGTAGGTCCTGAAACTCTTGCCAACCTTGACGCCGACATCTTTTATCTTCTTAACCAGCCACTCCCGAGCCTCGTTCAATAAACCTACGTCCGTCGGGTATTTGATCTTCTCCGGGAAAACGGTGGCATCAACAAGCAAACCCTTACACTTGATTATCTTCTTCTCTATCAAAACCTCATAGGTTTGATTCCCAAGCTCTTTGAAATATTTGGCGCCCGGACGCTTACGCAACTTCGATAAACTGCTGGAATCAAAAACCTTCCCCGTCTGAAAATTGTCAAAACCGCAGAATGCCTGAAGGTAAGGGTTCTCGCTTAATTCTAAAACCATTTCCTCATTGCTCAAGACGGTTATGTGCTTTAATATCATAACACCGATCGCCAATCTCGAATCAAGCGCCGGTCGGCCGATAGCTGAAAAATGCTTGCGATAACTATCCTCTATCTCATCCCAGGGGATTAACCCGGCAATCTTAAGCCAGCGGTTATTCTCATCAAGCTTACCGCCAAATGGAAACAACTCCCCGAATAACGGCAACGTTTTCTTGTCTTGGCTTTTGTACATGCTTTGTCACTTCACTGCTATCCGGAAAAACCTATTGTCAAAATGCACGGACGTGTCTTGGGACAAGGTTTTTAAGGGGTATTCTGATATTTCCTTGCATTTTTGCTGTCAACATAGGCATACTTATACCACGTATCTTGATAGCTGTAAAGATATTAACTAAGGAAAAATACTTTTTCAGTAGACCCTAATTATGCATATGTATCAAATTTAGCTTATGTTATAGCTGTTGTAACTTGCTGAAGGATTACAAGATAACACGGAGAGGTAGGGATTCGAACCCTGGAACGAGTTGCCCCGTTAACTGCTTAGCAGGCAGCTGCACTACCCACTTAGGTCAAAAATCCCTTATCTGTAAAGGCTGCTGAAGGAAATTTGAACGGTCGTTTTTGTGCTTAAATAAATCCTTTGCTACGCTATAGAAATATTATTATACTTAAGTAAACATAGAGATGTTTAGCTCAAATCCAATGATTCCGCGTTAGCGAAAGGGTGAAACAAATAACGTAATACTAATACAGTCCTACTGATTATTAAGATTGATCTGTCTATTTCGCATATTATGAAAAGCTGCCCGGAACATATCGATTGTTTCAAGCTCGTCATCGTTGTATTGTGATCTATCAATGCTAATGATTCTGTTTTCAATTTTCAGGGGGTCGGCGATTAATGCAAGGGAATCAATATCGAACGATTTTTCGTCAAATTGCCTTGGATATATGAATTCACCCAATAAGCCAACTAGCCTTCGCTCACTCAATTTCTCAATAAATAATGAGATAAATGTATCCCTTCCAAGTTCACTTGCCCACTTCTTCCATTTTCCCAAAGGATAAGCAAGGTCTTTGCATTGGGCAAATGTGTCGTCCTTGAATGATGCTTCATATTTATCAACACATGCCCTTTTTAATGAATCTATGTATTCCGGAGATATAATCAAATTTTTAGTTTCACCCTTTTTGATATCAGACTCAATAATGGCAACAAAGTATGATGAAAGATAAATACCAGAAGAAGAACGAATGCAGGTGGATAAAGTATTAATAGCAGTATCTGGACCCAATCGAGACAAAAGTCGCTTGGTGATTTCGAATAAATGACCAGGTATATTATCCAGGCCAATGGCATCTTTACGACTGAATTGGCTTGAAATATTGAAAAGCACCATAGTCATATTGTTAATACCACTATAGTTTATTTCTTCTATCCTATTAGGAAGACGTGTAACCAAATCAATGAAAGTCTCTGTTTTTATTGCATTATTCAATATTTCTTCAAAACCTTCCGTTGTATGCTTATTTTCGACAAAATCATCAAATATTACCTGTGATATTTGACCGGAAGAGAGGCCGAGAAGAAAATAATTATTGAAGTAATACCTTGAACATATTCTTTGGGTGTTATGCCACTCCGAATTACTTCCGACGTTTTTTGGTTCATTTGGCAAATCAGGATTAAATGCTGGAAATATTTCTTGTAAAAGCTCTTTTACAGGAGCATCGATTATGTTTTCCAATTCATCTACAATCTTTTTATCTTTGGTCTTGCCGGAAAGGTCATCCGTCATTGCTGATATTGTTTCAGTTTCATTACCCAAAAAAATCATTTTGTTTAAATAAATAAGCCTATATAGTTCTGGATAAAACACCTTGATAGTTTCAATACATATATAATCTATGGGATTTACTTCAAGATTGACGATTTCTACATTTAATAATAATTCGGTTATTGACCTAATTATTTTCCTCGGGTTATTATACCTAAGATAAATTTCTGAAAAGCCGCTTAAATAAACAGAACGCCATCTTTCTGAATCCCAACGTTTATCAGAATAAAATGCCAACACCTTATTCAATTCCTTACCAAGGTATTCTTGTAGTTTGTTTCTATCGGGCATCGATATGGGAATTGGATGGGATACTATTTTCTCTAAATAATCGCTTCCAGAAAAACCTCTATCCTCCAGCGATTTTGCCATCTGATTCTCATCAAAGGCAACTACAAAAATCATTTTTGGAAGGTCGCAAATACATTTTATCGCTTGAAACATCAGCCTTATTTCGTGTAAAGTTAGTCTGTCAATGTCGTCAATAAATACTACAATTTTCTCAGCAATATCTTTAAGTTCATCTTCAAGGTCGCTTCTAATTTCTTCTAAGGTTCTCTGTTTTCGTCTCATCCTATTCACATAATAATTTTTAAATGCATCCGTAACTCGCTTTGACCAAACCGCCAAGCCGCTAAGTAATGCAATTACTATTAAGGGTATTGAAAATAATTTTAGTATTGGGCTATAAGAAAGTGTGGTTATAGAAATAATTAGGCAAAGAACGGTCCACAAAATCCTCATAAGCGAAATGGGAATGATTGCAGTAATTACTCCGCAATAATTTGATAATTCCTCAAAAAATGCGGCACTTTTTCGAGCTTGCTCACTTTTGTCTTTAAGCCCAATGGTCTTGCCGATTTTGCTGAAAAAGTGACCGATTGGTTGTTCAGTATTCGAATATAGCCACGGGTTAAAATCAATTAATATCAGGTTATTACTTCCTTTAGGTTGCAAGTAATGTTTCACAAGGTTGAGTACCGAGGTTTTGCCAAAACCCCAATCCCCATAAATCCCAATTACTATGGGATCAGTATCATCGTATGCAATAATTTTATTGGCAATATTTTCGGCAAATTTATTTCTGCCGAGTTTGTCTTGGTCGGGGAATTCTATTGGCATGCCTGCGTTAAAAGGATGAGGTGGTTGTGATTTTGTTACATTCATTGTTGGTATCCTCCTTTTTTAACTTTTTTGTGTACCTTAACTCTTAGGCAATCAATCGGAGAGGCAGGGATTCGAACCCCGGAACGAGTTGCCCCGTTAACTGCTTAGCAGGCAGCTGCCTTCAGCCGCTCGGCCACCTCTCCATAGAGAATCATTATAATTATATCGGTATTTAGATACAAATACTTTTTCAAACAAATACAGGCAAGTCATTGCAACTGAATTTAATATCAACGCCTGTATTATTTTGCCGAATGTCCTATTACTATCATTATCAAGCAATACCTGGCAACTCATAGCGTTCTATATTGGCCTTGACCTATAATTATTATCTCCCTACTTTATTTATATGCGATTTCTTTGCGATGACAACCTTGGCAAACTGGCTCGATACCTGCGGATGCTGGGATATGACACCTTTTTCAAAAGCCCCCTAAACGATGCCGAACTGCTGGCGGTGATGCTCAAACAAGACCGGTTGGCGCTGACACGTGACACCCGATTGGCCAGACGAATTGAACCGGAAATATGCCTGCTTATTGAGACCGATTCGCCGGAACAGCAATTGAAAACAGTCATCGAACGCTTTGGCCTGGAAATCAACAAGAGCAGCCTGTTCACACGTTGTCTTGAATGCAATGTAATTTGCGATGAGGTCGCCGGTGATGATATCAAAGACGAAGTGTTTCCATATATCATCAAGACTCATGACCGTTTTAAAAGATGTCCCTCCTGCAAACGTATCTACTGGCAGGGAAGCCATTATAAGGATATGATAGAGAAATTAAAAAATGTTATAGGTAAAATAGATTAGTTCAAATCATGAAGCCAGGCGATTTCTAATAAAATATAGAATTGCTATTATTCATTTTCTGATAAGCGATTCTATTACTACTCCTTCTTAATGATAAACACATACATCGGTCGTATAAGACTCATTACAAACAGGGCAACAAACCACAAGATGCTGATATCCATTATACGGGGAAAAATCTTTGCTGTAATCAGAGCGACAAATATGGCTGCCCACTGAATCAATTTGATATCGAAGATGGTGAGCATTCTCACCCTATTATTGAAATAGCTAATTAACTTCACAACAGTCGTCTCCTTCCATAGATTTTACACTTTTCCGGCATAAAAATTCATTTTATTCAAGCCTATTTTGCATGCTGCCGAATGAGATTAAACGACCCTTTAAGCCATCAGATAATGTATATAACATAAAACGATTGGTGAAAGTTGAAAAAGTATGTTTCAAATATGAAAACTACATAAATTGAAAGCGTGTTAAAATATATTAAGTCGGACGTTATGTGGTCAATACTTCTCTAATGGCTTTACCCAGTTGCTGCATGGTGTAAGGTTTTCTCACATACTTGCCCACGCCGAGCTTTTCCGCCTCTTTAACCCGGTCTGTCTCCGAAAAGCCGCTGGCGATTATGGCCTTCTGCCCCGGATAGCTTTTTATGATCTCCTTATATGTGTCAAGCCCGTCAAATCCCTCCTCCATTATCATATCCAGTATCACAACATCAGTTCGGTTATCCTTAAGATATTCCACCGCTGATTTGCCCTCGGGAGCTATCTCAACTTTATAACCCAGGCTGGAAAGTAAAGTCGCAGCTAATTCTCTCTGCTCCTGAATATCGTCAACAACCAGTATCTTTTCACTTCCCCGGATATCCACCACTACCTCTTTTTCCTCGGCAAAGTCGATGTCTATAACCGGCAGATAAACTATAAAATCGGTCCCCTGATTAAGTTTACTCTGAACATCGATGTAGCCATTATGATCCTTTATCACACCATAGACTATTGCCAGCCCCAGACCGCTGCCGCTTATACCCATTGCTTTCTTTGTATAGAAAGGCTCGAAAAGATGCTTGAAGTATTTCTCCTCAATGCCAAGACCGGTATCGCTGACAGTCACAACAATATATTCACCTGCATCTATATTATCGAACCCCCCCATCAACTTCTCTATATATCTATGCTCTGACCTGATTGTCAGATTGCCGCCCTGCGGCATCGCCTCCAGAGCGTTAATAACCAGGTTCATTATTACCTTGGAAAGATGCGGGGCTGAACCATGCGCTTTGGGAAGAGCTTTATCTAATTCCATTTGAATATTCACCTTGGCATGTTTGGATTTCAGGTTCAAGAAATCAGGCGACTGCATGTACGACTCAATCAAATCTTTTAGATCCAGAGGCACCATCTCGTAGCGCCCCCTTCTGGCCATAGTAAGAAGGTCCTGAACGACTTCGGAGGCTCGTTGTGCAGACTTCTCGATTTTTGAAATATCATTTCTAATCAGGCTGTCCTCGGGCAGCTTAATTTTAATCATTTCCGGGTAGGCTACCAGCGGTCCGAGTATGTTGTTTAAATCATGAGCCACACCGCCGGCGAGGACTCCTATGGATTCCATCCTCTGGGCGCGAATAAGTTTTTCTCTTAGTTCCTGCCTTTCTTTCTCTGCCTTCTTAAGATCCGTAATATCTGTGAATATTCCGACTGTTCCATATACATTTTCATCATCGCCAAGCAGCGCCGTCGCTGAGACAAATATCTGACGCAGTTGCCCATCTTTTCTTATAACGGTAATTTCATACTTGCTGTGTTCTTTATTTTTCCGTTTTTGAGTTCCCCTGTCGATTTTTTCTTGATCCTCTTTAATTACGATCTCTTTAAAGTTCATACCTACCAGCTCATTTATGGTATACCCCAATATTTCGCAGGAGATCTTATTAGCAAATAATATTATCTCATTTAGATCAGCAGTTATTACTCCATCAGAAATGTTCTCTACCAGGTTTCGATATTTTTCTTCCGATCGACGAATCAATTCTTCAGTCTGCTTGCGTTCGGTGATATCTTTGTCTATACCTCGATATCCAATTATATTACCGTCATCATCTAAAATGGGGACGCCATTTCTCTGGAGACATACCGGGCGACCGTCCTTATGTATGTTCCAATTAACAAGATCAACGATGTTGCCTTTTTTCAAAGCTATTTCGACAAAAGCTTCTTTAATCCTTTCCGCTTGTTCTTCAGTCATCAGATCAAACGGCGTTTTGCCCAGAAGCTCCTCGGGTTTGTATCCAACAACATCTACTACATTTCCACTGGCATAAGTATATACGCCATCAATATCAACCTCCCATATCCAGTCCGAACTGCTGAATGCAATATCTTTGAATCTCTTTTCGGAGGCGCGTAATTCCTCCTCTGCATGTTTACGATTGATGGCGTAACGAATAGAACGTTCAAGCAATGGCGCATCAAGTTGACCTTTCACCAGATAATCCATCGCACCTGCCTGCATAGCCTCGATATCAACTTCGGAGTCGCCTTGTCCGGTCAATAAAATCATTGGCGCTTTGAAACCGCTTTTCAAAGCATTTTTTATCAGGTCGAGTCCGCTGAATTGCCCGAGGCGATAGTCGATAAGACAGATATCATGATGGTTGCGACCGATTATCTTAAGGGCTTCCTCATAAGTTGACGCCCAATCTACCTTATAACTTGCTCTCTTAATTTCTGAGAACAAATCACTGGTTAAAAGATAATCATCTTCATCATCATCAACTAACAGCACTCGGATGAGTTTGCTGTCCATGTAATTTTCTATCTCCTTCATGAGGCAGTTCAACGATTTCAAACCAGTATTTTTTTAAAATTTTCATTATCTCCACTAAAGATTCAAAGGATACCGGTTTGGTGATAAATGAGTTCACGCCAAGATCATAAGATCGGACGATATCCTCCTCGGCTTTCGAGGTGGTTAATATTACGATTGGAATTCTTCTAAACCTTGAATCTGCTTTTATCTCTTTTAACGCTTCACGGCCGTCTTTCCTGGGCATATTCAAGTCAAGCAGGATAAGCCCCGGCAATGACCAGTTTTTCATGCTGGCGTATTTTCCCCGGCAATTCAGGTAATCCATCAACTCTTCGCCATCCTCAGCGATATGCAATTTGTTTGCCAGGCGACTTTCCTCAAACGCTTCAGCAACTATAAAGCGATCATCCGGATCATCCTCCGCCAGTAGAATTGTAATTGTCTTTTTGTGATTTTTCATTTAATATCGCTCCTTTATTTTTCTGCTGCCATAATTATATTCTATGGGCACGGTACCATAAAACTTTGCTCATCGCCCATGTTCTTTGTTGTAGTTGATTGTTGCTCAATTTTGTCAGTTTCATGATGTTTTTTATCATAACTTTTCTTTCCCTCACCTTTCTCTTCTTTGTGTTGTTCTAAAGGAATCGTGACAAAAAACTTAGCCCCCCGCCCTGGTTTGCTTTTCGCTGTGATAGTACCGCTATGGCGCTCGACTATTTTACGGCAGACCGCCAGTCCAACTCCGGTTCCTTCGTACTCGCTCCGACCATGCAATCTTTGGAACACAGTAAATATCTTGTCACAATATTTCTCATCAAAGCCAATTCCGTTATCCTCCACAACAAGACGGCATAACTTTTCACCCGGGAAATTTATATACATATTTAGTCGTTTTTCCTTTATAATCTCGCTGTAGATCTTAATTATCGGCGCTTCGTCTTTCTTGTGAAACTTCAATGCGTTGCTGATTAAATTCTGTAAAAGTTGCCGCACCTGCAATGGATCGGCATCAACAACCGGTAATTCGGATAATTCAACCTGTCCGTTGAGTTGTTCGATGGCCACTTCCAGATCGGATAATACCTCTTTAGCTATTTTATGGAGATCGACAGAAGTAAAAGGTTGAGCTTTGGACGTAACCCGAGAAAAAGTTAAAAGGTCTTTAATTAAAATCTGCATTCTCTCTGCGGCGGATTGCATCCGATTAAGATAGTCGCGACCTCTTTCTGAAAGCTCATCAGCACATACAGCCTTGAGGCGATCGCCAAATGCCTGAACCTTTCTTAACGGTTCCTGCAAATCATGCGAGGCTACATAGGCAAAATCCTGTAATTCACGGTTACTTTTTTCTAATTTTGCGGCAAAAGATATTAATTCCTCCTCGGCTTTTTTTCGTTCGGCAATATCCCGTGCGAAGGCACAAATGTACTGTTTGCCCTCGAATTCGATGTAATTGAGCGTGACCTCAACCGGAAAGACTCCGCCTTCCTTAGTTTTGTGATAGGAATCAAGTGTAAATGAACCGCGTTGTTTGACCTCTTCCCACTGCTTTAACCAGTCTTCTTCTGAAAAATCTGAATTGATATCATAAACAGTCATAGAAAGCAATTCATCACGAGAATAACCAAGAATATGGCAGGCTGTTTCGTTCACATACGAAAATCGCGCATCCGGCCCGATCCAGAACAGCAAATCAGCGGCATGATCTACGGAAAATTGTGTTAATCGTAGCGCCTTCTCAGCCCGTCTCCGCACAATGATTTCTTCCTTTACCTCTTGAGCGCTTGTTTTTACGCGTTCCTCAAGCACTCGGTTTAATTCTGCCAATTCCTGTTGGGCAGATTCCAAATTATCGACCATCGTATTTAGCGATTTTGCCAGGTTGCCTACTTCATCGTTGGAGGAAATTGAAGCCCTTTGCGTTAAATCTCCTCTGGCAATTCGCTGAACAGTTTCAATAATTCGACTTAAAGGTCTGGTAATTAAAGTACTGAGACCAATCGCAGCTAACATTCCCAGGATCAAAACCACTAAACTGACAAGGGCTATAGTCGTTTTTGTTTTAGATACCTGCGCATTAATTTCTTCTAATGAGAGCCCCATATAAAGTTCACCGATTTCATGCCCTTCAGATATTATGGACGAGACTGTACAATATATCATACGATCATCTGAGAAGTGATTAAAGTGATGGGTTGACATATAATTCGCATTTTCAGCAATGTCTTTATTGAACGCTGTAAATACATTGCCCGAATTATCAAGTAAAATTAAATAGACAAGATCTTTATTCTGTTTGGCGCTTTCGATAATATCTTCAACAGCTTCATGATTACTAAATGATAGCGCCATACTCAAACTATAGGCAATCATTTGAGTGATACTATGTGCCTTATTATCAATTGACTTGATAGCCAGCTTTTCCTGATGAGCGGGGAAAAAGGCGAAAATAAATATTGAAATCATGAAAATAAAAAATGTGATGACTGCCGCAAGCCTGGTTCTTATTGTAGAAAACCAGCCTTCTGAAAATATTTTTAAATATCGCTTCATTTCTTTATTTGCCCATTTTATTTAGCAAAATATTTGATTAAGATTTTTGATATGATAATAGCTTATTGTCCATTCACTTATTTGCGATAGTTTCTGGAAGAATCATTATTTTACTCCAGATTATTTATCACAAATTCAGTCGATTTCCTTGAAATCTCATTTCATGCTTTACAAAATAGTTTATCGGTATATTTTCATTCCACTTAAAAACAACAGACTTTGATGAAGCTGAAAACGCCGATTCAGAACCATAAACATACACAAATGTTAAAAAGTGAAACTATTATAATGAAAGATATTGCTTACAGAGCTATGAGGAATCCAAACCCGGTTTGCTAATGAGAACCGTTTATACTATCCTGACCCATTTTGAAACTTATTTTAAATCAACAGAATACAGCCCCCCGGGTTAAAATTCCTGCTAAAAGTTCAGCCCCTCGATTAAATTGAATAAAAAAAAGGCGATCCCGAAAGATCGCCTATAGTTGCTGTGTTTGCAATACTTTTATTTAACCGAACCAGTCGGAATAAGCCTGCTGTTTATCACAGGCACATCGCAGTTCGGCCAGCCCGCAGGAGCTTCTTCAGGAAGAGGAGGCCAGAGCGGCTCATAATCAGGGCAGGGCACTAAAGCGCCGCCAGCAATGAAGTAAGCCACCAGGGCAGTTACGTCGCCGCCGATGATGGTACAGTCGCCATTAATATCAGCGGAACACCAGAAACCATCCAGCAGGCATGACGCTTGACCCCCGCCGATGAAGTAGCCTACAAGATAAGTAACATCCCCGCCGATAACCGTTGGCGGCCAGATACCTAAAGCCATGTTGACGTCGCCGGGGAGGTATTCATAACCAGAGAATACCATCTCAATGTTCAATAATGTAACATCACCCGGCGTAACTTCAACGCCTGTTTGGGTTGTATCCGTATAATCCTCATGCGAGAACAAAACATCGTAAC
>Ga0114922_10004345_pt1 | contig 13142 bp, 10 predicted proteins | sample AartaG_FD_100975 | JGI IMG/M metagenome (GOLD analysis project Ga0114922, IMG submission 100975) | Deep subsurface microbial communities from Aarhus Bay to uncover new lineages of life (NeLLi) - Aarhus_00045 metaG | ecosystem: Environmental > Aquatic > Marine > Oceanic > Sediment | place... | reverse complement strand
TCTTGTCGTCGCTAAACCTTGATTATATCAGAAGCGGCCAAATTTAACAACAACTGCTCGAAAACGAGCTTCTCGTTGACATTTGACTCAATCTCTCGCAGCGTCCGGTAGCAGTCTGCGATTTTTTCGGCCAATTGCTCGGGACCGAACCGCCCGGCCAGCTTTTTTATTTCCTCGGGCTGGTCGAAATTGACAATTTCGCCGCCCACCTCAAGGCTAAGCTTCATCGCATCGTGCAAAGCGGATATGACCATATACACCGCTGTTCGCTGGGCCCGTCGGTTAATATCGCTTTTGCTGGTGCCGCTGCTGAGTTCCGCCCAGGCACGGGCAAGCTGCCGGATTTTGCCTGAGAGCCAGCCGGCAAAGGTCAGCGCCTCATCGTACCGGCAACCGGCAACTCCAGCGAGCAGTTCCTTCTTGGTTTTGTAAAGCCCTGCATCGACAAGCTCAAGCCCGGCCCACTGGCAGGCCTGGCCTAAACTGCCCTGCGCAAGGCGGGCCCAATATCTGGCCTGGTCTTGCGGAATACCCTTTCCCTTCAGATTTTCGATTATCCGCTCCTCCGCCACCGGGCCGAAACGGATAGTCCGGCATCGCGACTTCGTAGTCTGCAAAAGCCGTTCCATGCGAGTGCACAGGAGAATTATGGTGCAGTATCCCGGCGGCTCTTCCAGCACTTTCATAAGAGCGTTTTGTGAATTGCGGTTCAGCTTTTCGGCCTCGCTGACAACGAAGACCCTTCTTTCAGACAACGTCGGCCTGTTCGAGACCTTGTCAACCAGAAACTCACGGATAACATCTATCGGCAGCTCGACGGGCGTCTTTTTGCCTTTGCCATCCTTGGTGAATTCAATCAACTCTTTGTACACGTGCAGGAAATCCGGATGCGAATCGGCCTCGAACAGGCGGCATGACTCGCACGAACCGCAACTGTCAGCCAGGCTGTTCTGCTCAGTAGGGCTTTTACACAAAAGCACCTTGGCCCACTCGCGGGCGGTCTTGAATTTGCCGACCCCTTCCGGGCCGGCGAATATATAAGCATGCGGCATCTTCCCGGCTGCAAAGGCCCGCTGCAAAACACCAATAGCCCCGTCCTGACAAAAAATCTCGCTGAGTGACATATCCTTATAAATCCACCTGTGCTATTGCTTCTGCCACTTTTCTCTGCACCGCTTCCACGTCACCGAAAGCGTCAACAACGATGAATCTTCTTTGCTGACGAGCCAGCTCGAGAAAACCCTCGCGTACCTTCCGGTGATAGCCGTCGCCTTTTTGTTCCATCCGGTCAAGGTCTTTCTTGAGCCTGGAGGCCGCTGTTTGCAAATCGACATCGAGTATTATAGTCAGGTCAGGCCAGGGCCTTTCAAGACATTCACCCGCAACCCTTATGACCTTGTCCATCCCGAAGCCGCCGGCATAGCCCTGATAGGCACACGTGCTCGACAGCCATCTATCAAGAACTACGCACTTGTTTTCCTGCAACACCGGCGCTATCTTTTCGTCCCACAACTGAACTCTGGCCGCCATATAGAGCATAACTTCTGCGGCCGTGCTCATAGCGACATGTTGCGGGTTAAGAAGCAGCCGGCGAATCTTTTCGCCGATAGCCGTTGCGCCGGGGTCCCGAAAAGTTGCGACGTCCGCACCCTGCCGCCTCAGCCGCTGCACCAGAAGTTCTGTCTGCGTGGTCTTTCCGCAGCCGTCCGGCCCGTCAAGCACTACAAGCTTTCCCCTCAACTTCTCGTTCAACTGTTCGCTATCCATCCCCACTTTCCTCTTGCTCTTCCAATACTTCTGCCGCCTGCTCCACAAGCTGCTTAAGCTGCCCTTCGATATGGAGCTGTCCGGCCCATTTATGCAGATAATCCTTATCCAGATGGCGCCACTGAACAAGAGCTACGCCAAGGGCATCACGAAACTGCTGTTCTGAACGCCTGTCCTTTGTCGCTCTTGGCTGGCCGTGAAGACTGCTGGAAACGGAACCGGAAAGCATGTAGGCAATACCCTGCTTGTCTAACTTTCCAATCAGCGCCTCTAAGAAATCTCCCTGACCTGCCATACCTACACTCCAGCATCAGAGCGGATTAGTTTGAATAAGGTTTCGCCAATCATAAGTCGAAGCACTTGCCGTTGCACCTTTGCTTCACTGTAATCGGGATGGCGAAGTCTTACGCCGGCTTCGACAATGCTTCTGAGGTTATCGCTTAACTCAAATGCCATTTCTGCCCGCGTCTGGGTATCTAGCCGCTGGAGGATTCCTATCTGTTTTCTCGCAGCATCAATAGTCGTGTCCGCAGGTATCGCATCCATTTTTCACCTCAAAATCCAGCCTTGCTTTCGCAGGGTACTTAAGGCTGCTGATATTTCAACAAAGCTGCTTTCGTCCGCGCACCGCTCCGGCCCGTCAAGAACTATGAACCTGCCTGAGCCTTTCGTTTTCACTCTGCTGCCCTTGTTATACTATTTTGTCAGTTGGAAATTGTCTTTGCCGACAAGCTGTCGCATTTTTCTGCAGAACTCCAGGTCGGGTTTTACAGACAAGCTCTTGTCTGCGGTCGCATAGACGCTGCCTTTGTCGGTTCTTATTGCTACGTGAATGGCGCTTTTGCCGCGGTGCGTCCGGCACAGGTTCTTTATCATCGCCACCTTTTGTTCAGTGACATCTTGTGAATCCAGGCTTATCCTTACCCTGCCGGCCAGAAGTTCGCCGACCCGGTCCAAAGCTATCAATTCGGAAGCCAGAATATTTGGTTTTCCTCTTCGCAAATCAACCTTTCCCCGCACAAAGACAACGGTATCAGGCACCAACAAACTTGCGAACCTGCTGAGCACGTCGGGAAACAATACCACCTCGACCTCGCCTTGGAGGTCTTCGAGGGTGAAGTAAGCCATTTTTGAGCCGGCATTTCGGCCCGTCTTTGTCAGAGTGTATCTTATCTTTGTTATCATTCCGCCGATTGCAATTTGCCTGTCCTGCACATACCCGGCAAGCTGCGAGCTGTCGGCCGTGGAATATAGACTTATCGTCTCGGCGTAATGGCTGAGCGGATTGCTGGTGACATAAAAGCCAAGAACGCTCTTTTCGAACGCCAGCATCTGAGGCTCAGGCCAGGGCGCTACGTCAGGCAGCCCCTTATGGTCCTCCGAATAACCGCTCTGAGCCAACTGACCAAAGAAATTTAACTGGCCGCTCTGCTTATCCGCCTGCAGTTGCGAGCCGCTTTGCATCGCTTTTTCCAGTCCCGCAATCATCTGGGCGCGGTTTCCGCCAAGCCGGTCGAAAGCACCCGCCTTTACGAGGGCCTCGATAACCTGCTTGTTGACGGCCCTTAGGTCCACATTCTCACAAAAGTGGAACAGACTCTCAAAAGAACCGACTTGACTGCGGGCGGTGATTACTTGCTCAACCGCCTTTTCGCCCACGCCTTTCACCGCCGCCAGGCCGAAACGTATTACTCCAGTCTTATCAGCGGTGTGGCCCTTATAAAGAGGGGTAAAATCCACTCCGCTCTCGTTGATATCCGGCGGTAAGACCTCGATGCCCATTCTCTTGCACTCGCCGATATAATCGACAACCTTGTCGGTATTATCCATTTCGTAGGTCAAAAGTGCAGCCATATATTCCACGGGCCAGTGGGCTTTAATATAGGCGGTCTGGTAAGCGATAATGGCGTAGCGGGTCGAGTGGCTCTTGTTAAAACCGTAGCCGGCGAAACGTGCGATAAGCTCAAATATCTGGCTGGCCTGTTTCGTGCTCAGGCCCTTGTTGACGCAGCCGGCGACAAATCTTTCGCGCTCTTTTGCAATCGTCCTGGCCTTCTTCTTGCTTATCGCCTTGATGAGCGTGTAGGCCTCGCGAAGAGGTATGTCACCGAGACGGTTGCAAATCCGCATTACCTGTTCCTGATAGACCATAATGCCGTAGGTCTCATCAAGGATTTCCCTCATAATCGGATGCGGCAGGTCCCATTTTGCCCCGTGTTTGCGGTCGATGTAATCCGGTATCAGTATCATCGGCCCCGGCCGATACAGAGCGTTGGCGGCGATAAGGTCCTCGATGCGGTCAGGCTTCATCTTTGTCAGCAAATCCTGCATGCCGCCGGACTCGAACTGGAAGATGCCTTTGGTCGCCCCGCTGGAAAACAGCTCAAAAACCTTCGGGTCTTCCAGACTGATTCTCTCCAGGTCAATATCGACCCCATGGATGTCTCCGACTAACTGCCTGGCTCGCTCAAGCACGCTGAGGGTCTTAAGACCCAGAAAGTCCATTTTCAAAAGCCCGACTTTCTCCACCATAGGCCCTTCGAACTGGGTAATGATGTCGTCGGAATCGACCGCCTTATAGAGGGGGGTAAAATCGGTCAGCGGCTCATCCGAGATAACCACGCCGGCAGCGTGAACCGACGCGTGCCGGGCAAGGCCTTCAAGCTTCCTGGATATGTCAATGACTCTTTTTGTCTGCTCGTTCTGTTCGTAACTCTGCTTTAGTTGCGGCTCAGTCTGCAGGGCCTTGTCAATCGTCATACCGAGAGAAAACGGCACAAGCTTGGCAAGGCGGTCCGCCTCGGCCAGCGGGACGGCAAGAACCCTGCACGAATCGCGGATGACGGCCCTGGCCTTCATCGTTCCGAAAGTTATTATCTGCGCGACCTGGCCGTATTTCTGTCTGACGTAGTCGATGATTTTCCCACGCCCGTCCTGACAGATATCAATGTCAACATCCGGCATTTCGTTGCGGGCAGGGTCCATGAAACGCTCGAACAGCAAATCGTAGCGAATCGGGTCAACATCACACAGCCTGAGACAATATCCGACAACAGTCCCCACGGCGCTTCCTCTGGCTCCTACCGGGATGCCGTGCTCGTGGGCATAATTGCAAAAGTCCCAGACGATAAGAAAGTAGCTGGCGAAACCCTTCGACTCAATCACGTCCAGCTCTCTGTCGATTCTGGCCTTTATCTCGTCGGTAATTTCGCCGTATCGCTGCCTGGCTCCGTCATAACACAGTTTAGTCAGGAGCTGCTCCGGTGCCTGCCCGTCCGGAGGCCGAAATCGCGGGGCGTGCCGGGTCTTCAAATCAAGCTCCACATCGCACCGCTGAGCAATAGCCAGCGTGTTATCGCACGCTTCGATTGTCCCGGAGAAAAGTGAGCGCATCTGCTCAGGGCTCTTGAGAAACACATCTCGCGGGTAAATCATCCGGGTAGGGTCGTCGGCGTTTTTGCCGGTGCTTATACAGCACAGGCAATTGTGCGCCTCGTAATCGTCCTCTTCAAGAAAGTGCACGTCATTGGTTGCGATAGGACCAAGAGCCATCTTATTCGCCAGGTCTACCAGGGCCTCATTGACGCCGGACTCGTCGCCTTCGTGGATTTGCAGTTCGATGAAGAATCTTTCCGGGCCGAAAATCTTCAGGTAGCTTTCCGCCGCCGCCGCCGCACGCTTCTGGTCGCCGCCGGCCAGAAGGGCTGGAATCTCGCCCTTGAGACACGCCGACGCTGCTATCAGGCCCTCGTTAAGTTCGGCCAAAATCTCTTTGTCGATTCTCGGGCGGTAGTAAAAGCCTTCGGTGTAGCCGGCGCTTGCCAGCTTCAAAAGATTCTTGTAGCCGGCGTTGTTTTCCGCCAGGAGTATTAAATGATACGCGGCCTCTGTGCTCGTGGTTTTGGTCCTGTCGAACCTGCTGCCCGGCGCGACATAGGCCTCTATGCCTATTATGGGCCTGATGTGCTTTTCGCGGGCCTTGATGTAAAACTCAACGGCGCCGAACATATTGCCGTGGTCGGTCACAGCCACCGAATCCATACCGAGTTCTTTGCATCGCTTCAGCAGTTTATCGAAACCTATAGCGCCATCCAGCAGCGAATACTGGCTGTGTAGATGAAGGTGCGTAAATCCTTTACTTGCCATAAGTTAAAAATCCTCAAAACAGTCGTGCCGATAAGACTATCATAGAGTCTGCTCGCAGAGTGTCAAGAACGTAACACTCCAGCAACTGCCCAGAAGGTTGCCCATCCTTATCCGTTACGACGGTCCCAAAGCCATCCTCAACACAAAATCGCAAAAAAGCTGTAACATTTTCGGGCGAACAACGTCTATATATGTGAGGGTTTTTTCTTTGGAGATAAACCCCTCAAAGCCGCTGGATTCCTGGGCATCCGGCGGATCGTTTAACAACTGATTCGGCAGGGAAAGATTTCAGCCATCAACCAGCGCCATTTGGAAAGGGGCTTGATATGAACAACGCACAACGCAAGAAAACATTGTTTTTCTTGTTTACGGCAATTTCAACTGTCTCCTGATCGGCAGACTTCCCTGTTTGCCCGGCGAGATATATTTTAACGGGCAAGTACTACTTTATTTCTTCTTGTTTCTGCTTTTCTATGCAGATTGTTGAGCAAGTATTCGTTAGCGCAAGCCTTTTTAGATTATTCGACCGCTTCGAGCCAGTTCCTCGCGAGTGTCTGGTAGTCCAACAGATTGACCCTATAGTCGCCCGTAATATCTCCGCACTCGTTCCCGTAACGGCAGCGGCTCACCCAGTTGTCGGTAATGACCTTCAAATCCGCCCAATTCACCACGCAATCGTTGTTTAGATCACCAGCAAGATTACACGTGCCGTTTATTGCAATGGAATCAAACTTGACATAATCGTAGGGTCTTGCATTCGAAAAATGGATGGCGAAGACGTCGATGCTGTCCGGCTGGTACAATGCTGAGGTATCGGTGTAGCTGTAGGTCTGGCCGTTGAAAGAGAAAGTGCTTCTCAGGCCGTTCGATACCTTCTCAACCGCAATGGACAAGGCTGCCCAACCGCCGAGTTCAAGATCGAAACAGGCAGGCTCAGGGCCGTATTTCCTGGAAAAAGGCCGGGGATCTTTTGGGCGCGAACACACCCCCCCGCAATCGCCCATAAGATTTGCGCCGCATTCGGCAGCAAGGAAAGGATCGTCACGCTTCCACATACTTACGTTCGTATGGGATTCTCCCGTACTTTGGGTAAAGCGTTCGCCCTGGCAAATGTGAGGGTGGAATCGCCACTGGTAACCAAGATAGCCCCTGAAGACGGGGTTTTCTCCGCAGGTTTCAAATGCGTCAGAGGTGATAATTCCCCTGTTGTTCGAATCGAGCAGCCCTATTCTGAAATCGCCGGTGCCGGCAAGGCAGGTGACATCATCGTCGAAATTACAGCGGTCTTCGTTCTCGCAACCGTAATCGAGACAACCCTGAAGTTGGTCTCCACTGCTGCTCCATAGACATGAAAAGGTCACAGAATCGCCTACGTTGGCAAGACTGTACTCTTGTCCGAGATAAACGTACACCGTGCGGTCGTGATAGGGGTCCCACACAACCTGACCTGAGCCGTTGATGCTGAGGCGAGAAGCTTCCTGTGATTCATACCAGCTTGTGGACCCGAGGTTGACCGAAGAAAGGCACTTGTTAGAGACAAGCAAAACAAACACCGTACCGGTCAAGCAGATTTTTCTTTTCACGGCAGAACCTACCGGTCCTGAAATCAATAGTTGCGACTGAATCTGATATTTCCCTTTTACACTGTCAAAAGACCATAATCTCTCTGTTCGACACCAATAATTCTACAAGAAATCGACATAAACTGTCAAGCATTTTCTTTTCAGGGAGGGGCTTGGCTAACAGTTACACAAAACGGAGATTTTGAGGCTTGTCGCTCTGCCAGGCAAAAAAGTTCTGACAAGAAAAACCGGATTCATTATCAACACCGCCTGCTGCCATACGTCTTTGTAAACGGATACACGATTGCAGGCAGTTGATGTATCTTAAGACCGTATGGTAATGAACAACCTTGTTGTGCCAACGATCAGAGTGGCGAACCGACAGCAGCCGTAAAAGGAGGTTATTGCGATTATGTAGCACTGCAAAAAGGCGGCTGACTATCTGGTCACAGTGCGCAAGATTGAAGCTGAAGGAATTGAGATAACCTACAGGAAACTTGCGTTCAGCGAGGCCGGGAGCTATTATCCCCTCGTGGAAAGTCGCAAATAATCACTCCGTTGACAGCTCACCTGAATTTCCAAAGATTCCGACAGACGCCCATAAGAGGCATCAGGAAATTCTTGCAGGCCCGGCAGTATCATACTATAATCGCGGCGACAGTTTAGATATGCCAGCCGAGCCGAACGTTGGGCAAGCAACCCGGCCGAGGCTGAGAGGTCTCGCACCTATTTGCATCGCACCAGAGAGCCTGCTTTGTGTGTGCTTCGTGCGAAAACAGGTGCGCCGATGACCCTATGAACCTGAACAGGTTAGGACCTGCGAAGGGAGGCGGATAACGAGGTATCCGACGCACTCCTTTTGCTGGAGTGCTTTTTTTTGTTGCCTTTATAACGACCAGACTGAAAGGAACAAGCAATGAAGGAAACAGACATTTCCCGTGCCATCATCGAGCGGTACACCGCCAGGCTGTTGGAGCATCTTGAAAACGACGTCATCATAGTGGGAGCAGGCCCGGCGGGGTTAACGGCAGGTTACTATCTGGCTAAGGCCGGCGTCAAAACCACCCTAATCGAAAAAAAACTCTCCGTCGGCGGAGGCATCTGGGGCGGGGCGGCCGGCTACAATGTTGTCACCTTCGAAGACAAGGAAATATTGGATGAAATAGGCGTGACGACAGAAAAGCACCGGGCCTTGTACATTGCCGATGCCATCGAATTCGCCACCGCCTTGGCTTACAGCGCAAAAAAAGCGGGTGTGGAAATATTCAACCTACTGGAGGTCGAAGATATTGTCCTCAAGCAGGAGACCGTCAAGGGTATCGTGGTCAACAATGCAAGTGCAACAATGGTGAAATTGCACGTGGACCCGTTCTGCATCTGTTCGAGATACACAATTGACGCCACGGGACATCCGGCGGAACTCGTCGGCATGTTAAAAAAGAGCAAACCAGAGCTCTTTCCGAACGAGCTGCGGGAGTATTTTATGAACGTGGAGACCTCGGAAGCCGCCGTAGTGGAGAAAACGGGAGAGGTTTTTCCCGGCCTTTACGTCGCGGGTATGGCGGTCTGTGATGTGTTTAATCTGCCGAGAATGGGCCCGATTTTCGGCGGAATGCTGAGGTCCGGGAGAAAAGTGGCCGGACTCATAAATGAAAAACTATAGCCTTCCAACCCGCAAAGAGTGTTTCGAGCTGATAAGGCAGTACCACGTCCCGTTACACATCCTGGAGCACAGCCTGGCCGTCGCCGGATTGGCTGGTTTTCTTGCGCAAAAGCTGAACGAGAAAGGCATAAACGTCGATGTCGACCTTGTAGACAGGGCGTGCCTGCTGCATGATATCGTCCGAGTCTGTGATTTTGAAGATTTGGACTACGACAGGTTCAGGCAGACCATCACAGAAGAAGACAAAGCAAAATGGTTGCAGATAAGAACCAGGTACAAGGACCTGCCCCATGAAGATGCCGCTTATGACATTTTGAAGGAGAAATATCCTGTTCTCGCCTCAACCATAAGAAAACACAAATATACCGCCATGCTGGATGAGAAAAACAGGCCCGACATCTGGGAAGAGAAACTTCTCTATTACGCAGATATGAGAGCGATGGCCAACAGGATTGTACCCTTGAAAACAAGGCTGGACGATGCGCACAAAAGAAACATCCACTTGCACGGCTGCCGGGCTCAAAGCAAAAGCATTGCCGCCAGGGTTGACCCTTTAATATATGGACTCGAAGAGGAAATCTTTGACATAATAGGCTCGGACCCTCTTTCGATTACCAATGAACTCGTCGAATCGCACTCGAACAATGCCCGGAACTAAACTTTCAAACCGAAAGTGCATCGTCACCTGTCACAACGAGAACGTCACGTCTCAATCGTCCTTGTGCGCCGCCTGCCGGCGGGAGCTGCGACTGGTGGCCCTAACACCGGAGATAACAGTGATTAGCAGCACGGCGGCGAGAACAACGGATGTGAACCAGTGACCCCAGGAGGCGGTTGGAACGTGAGCGGCCTTGATAACAACCGTACCGATGGCAAAGGACTGAAGGAACATCTTTACCTTGCCGGAAACAGTGGCGCCAAAGTTGATACCGCGGGCCTCGGCAATATGCCGCAGCACCGTCACATACACTTCTCTTGCAATCAGAATACCGGCCAGAAGCCACCGAATCACAGACATCACCATCGCCTCAAAACCAAAAAGCTTGGGTTCGCCAACTATGGCAAAGCAAACAAAAGTGCCGCAAACCAGGACCTTGTCAACCAGCGGGTCAATGATTCTGCCGAACTTGCTCGCTACGCCCAGCTTCCGGGCAACGGCGCCGTCTACGATATCGGTAAGGCCTGCAATGACAAAAATAACAAACGCAATATCCAGAAAGAAGGGCCTGTTTTCGACCGTAGGAGACTGCAGAATCATAATCAGGAAAACAACGCTCAATACAAACCGACCCAGTGTCAAAATGTTAGGGATAAACCGCAACATAAATCCAGAGTCTATCCTGCGCAGGGAATAATGCAATACTAAACTTGCCTGACAATCAAATCGTAATCTTTAGCCTCCAGGACTTCGACACGGACAAAACGCCCCGGCCCGGCCGTACAACTCTCTATAATGCAGACGCTGTCAATCTCAGGCGCCTGGCCGTAAAAGCGACCACGCCCGCTGCCGTCGGGACCGGCAGAATCGACCAGACAGACAAGCTCACTGCCGATTCTTCTTTCGTTCTTGGCAAAGGCTATCTGCTGCTGTGTAAGCATCAGTTCCTCACGGCGGTCTTCTTTGACCTCTTCCGGCACCTGGCCGGGCATCTCGGCCGCAGCAGTACCGTCCTCGGCGCAGAACTTGAAACAGCCCAGAGCATCGAACCGAGCCCACCGCACAAATTCCAGCAGCTCGTCAAACTCCCGGTCGGTTTCACCTGGAAAGCCCACAATCAGAGTGGTCCGCAGCACAATCCCAGCAACGGCACGCCGCAACTTCTCGATAAGCGAGCAAATTTGCTCTTTACTGTCCGGCCGGCGCATACTCCTGAGGATACGGTTATTTACGTGCTGAACCGGCATATCTACATAGGCAACGGTCTTCTTGCCGCTCGCTATGGTTTCGATGAGCCGGTCGGTGATTCCGGTCGGATACAAGTAAAGCAGCCGCATCCATTTCAAGCCGCTGGTCTTTTCGAGTCCAGCCAGAAGCCCCGGCAGCGCATCCTTTGCTCCGAGGTCCCGACCGTAGTAGGTGGTATCCTGGCCGATTATGTTTAATTCGACTGCGCCCGCCGAAACCAGCTCGGCCGCTTCGGCAAGCACAAGTTCGCGAGGCTTGCTCCTGAACCGCCCTCGGATTGCCGGTATTGTGCAAAAAGAGCATCGATGGTCGCACCCCTCACTAATCCGCAGGTACATCGAATGAACAGGCCCAATGGGCAGCCTGACCCTGTCGTCCAGGATTCTATTGTCTGACGGTTCCAGGTAAGCAGCCGGCCGGTCGGAGACCAGCGTCTTGTTGATTATCGATACTATTGCATCTCGCTGACCCAGACCCACAATGGCGTCGATGCCGTCGGCTCGCCGGAAGAGCTCACGGCCTAATCTCTCCGGCAGACAGCCTGCAACAATAACCTTTTTGACCCGGCCTTTTCTCGTGTAATCGACAGCCCGCTTTATTTCTTCCAGCGCCTCCGCCACAGCGGGGGCGATAAAACCACAGGTATTAACGATAATCACGTCGGCATTTTCGGGCTCGGCTGTCACGAGATAACCCGCCTGTACTATTTCTGCCAGCATCCTTTCGCTGTCGATAAGATTCTTGGGACAACCCAGCGCCACAAAACCCACTGTCGCCGATTCTGCCCTGTTCTTTCCCATAACCCGTAAGCTTAGCATAGAAACCACACCTGGTCATCACGTTTTGGCCTGGTCGGCAGCCATTTTTTAATTGACAACAGCGAAATGAACGATATAGTAATAAGAATCAGCTTTGTTGGGTAAGGGTACGGTCACATAATGATTAAGTTCCGTTACGAATCCATCGCCAGCACCTTGAGGTGCGCTCTGTTCGCTTCGGCGCTGCTCTGTTTCGGCGGCTGCGCGGAGTTCTTTGCGCAAAAGCCCGTCGAACTGCAGTCTCGGAAAATATTGAGCGACCTCAGCAGAATTAAGATTATACCGGACCCCAACATCTCCATACCGGATGTATACAAAGACCCGCCCAAGGTTGTCGAGCACGTGGTCGACGGCAAAACAGAGATGAAACTTTTTTACTTCTGCAAGTACCATACCTCCGACCACCTGGCTGAAATCGTCGACGAACAGTTCGGCAGGACTCTGTTCGACGAAGAGGGCAAATCAACAATCGTGCCAAACTACACCGTCACCAGCAATCCCGCCACCAATCAGTTGATAGTAAGATGCCCGACCGCAAAGGATATCGACGCAGTACAGGAATTCCTGCAGGAGGTGGACATCCCTCCGGTTCAGGTCAGGATAGACTGTATCATTTCCGAAATCTATGCGGACAATACTCTGGACTGGGAAACCACACTCGAGATAAAAGACCTCTTCGGTGAGGGCATTACTTTGGGCGGCAAGACCACAAGCGACGGCGAGTTGCTTCCTGCGTTCCCGGGCGCCGCCCTCAGAGACGTGGGCCGGTCCAAATTCGGCCTTAAGGTCGGCTATACGAGCACCAGTCACGATTTCCAGGCCCTGATTGACCTATTGCAATCGAGGGGCTATCTGAAAATCCTGATGAATCCATCACTCGAAGTCATCAATGGCCAAACCGCCAAAATTGTGTCAAGTGAGCATGTACCACTGCAGACGATTACCGTCCGCTCCACGCAGTCGGATTATATGGAGACGACTACCGAATACATCGACGTAATCGACTCGCTTGAGATTACTCCTCACGTATTCGCCGACGGCTACATAGGTCTGGAGACGACAATAACCCTCGGCTCAAAAGCCATACCCGAGGGTGTAAAGCAGATACCAATCGTCACGAAGCGAGAAATCTCCAACAAGGAAAACCGCATCAGGCACGGCGAAAGCCTCATAATCGGGGGCATCAGGAAAAGCGAGGAACGCGCGGTTGTTCGAGGCATCCCCGTCTTAAAAGACATACCACTCATTGGCGTGCTTTTCTCGAGCAAAGATTTCGAGGA
>Ga0114922_10004344_pt1 | contig 13143 bp, 9 predicted proteins | sample AartaG_FD_100975 | JGI IMG/M metagenome (GOLD analysis project Ga0114922, IMG submission 100975) | Deep subsurface microbial communities from Aarhus Bay to uncover new lineages of life (NeLLi) - Aarhus_00045 metaG | ecosystem: Environmental > Aquatic > Marine > Oceanic > Sediment | place: Aarhus... | reverse complement strand
AACTTTACTTTTTCATTAATTAGATTATTAAGCTTCTATATTACTGAAAAGGAGTTGTAATTTAGTTTGTATACTAAAGAGGAAATAGAGATTTTAGCCTATCAACGGTATAAAACGGGAGAAAATTACGATAAATCTGTCTGGTTCCTAGCAGAACTATGTGTAAAGATTAATAAAAATGTGAAGAATGGGTACGATATTAAACCACTTGAAACAGATAATTTGGTGTTATTGATAAATGAAAATGTTAATGGGGAACTACTCACACCCACTAAAGATGAAATTAAAGAATTAGCTGAATTTATTTCCAATGCGCATCCTGAAAAGAGCAAACTTCATTTCTTTATTGCAGAAAAACAGCTCCTTTTAGAAGAAATTAAGAAAATTGTTAAAGAAAACAGAAGGAACCATTAACGCAAGCAATATAGATAGGTTTGCTTACTGTGTTGCTGCAGTAATGGTACAATTATCTACTTTTATAGTTGGTGCGAATGTTGGAGTTTCTACTTCCCACCAATAAATTTGTTGAACATCCTTACCTATTGCTGATATATTTGAACAAATTCTCAGTAGATTATCAGATAAACGAATTTTTCTTACTGGTTTTTTAATTTCACCGTTCTCGATAAGAAACATGCCATCTCGAGGTATCGTTGAAAATAAACCATCCATCATATTTGTAAAACGAGTATACCAATTTGAAGTTAAATAGATCGTAGGTTTTTTACATTCGGCAATAATCTCTTCTAAAGTATAATTTCCCCCGCTGATAACTATATTAGAGGGGCCAGGTGCTAGGAATTTGGAACCAATCCCGAAGTCGAAAAATATTGAACTACCCGTATTTTCTACTTGTTCCATCTTACTTGTTGATGTATTGTGAAGTAATCCTTCAAGAATTCCATTTGTAAAAATTGGTGTTTTGCCCGTAGGAGTGCCCTCTACATCAAAAGGACGGCTTCCCAATCCATTATCGAGTAGAGCATTATCTACTACTGTAAAATCTTCAGAAGCAATTTGCTTTCCAATATGTTTGTTTTTAAGAGGACTCATACCAATCATTATTTTAAGGGGATTTACACCATCAAAAACTTGACCTAAAACATTAGCGGCAACTGTAGGGCTCATTATGATGTCGTATTTTCCGGGGTGACCCTGCGTACCTCCAACTGCCATTTTAGCGATTTCCCCAGCTTTAATGCCAGCTTGAATAAATTTTTTTTCAACTCCTGAAAGATTTCTACTACAAACAATTCCTTGTCCACTGCTTTCGGCATCAACAAAGGATCGGATTGTAAATCTGTAGTATGAGCCATCGTAAGAGCCTTCATTTCCATAACTAGTCATTAATTCTGTTTTAGAGTACCCAAAGTAAAGTACTCCTGCAACTTTTTTAGCCCCACTTTCCAATGATGTTTGTATAGCTGCGTTGACAAGTTCTGGGGCTTTTTCTGAAAAGTTCATTATTTTTGGGTCGAAGATTTGATCTAACTTCTTATGTGTATGTAAATTACTTTCCATCCCATTGTAAAGAAAACTTTCTGGCAGCTTCAAAAGAAATTTAGATGCTTCTATAATAGTACTTTTGATTTTCGTTGGAGTTGGAGCTTCTATATCGATTTGAGTTGTTCTTTTTCCTTTAGCAAGAAACAGTTCTAAGATATCATTATTCCATATCTTAGAATTATCTATCAAAGAATTTGAAAACCTTATTTGGTATGTTTTTCCCTTGATTCTTTGAGCGATAACCTCGTCGATACTTTCTTTCTGGGCAATCTCAATGGCGACTTTTAGAAGATCTTCATTTTCACTCATTTATTTTTACCTCCTAAGTTTATATTTCTCAATCGGACGTGTGGTCCTCCCAACCACACAGGAACTCCTTGCATCGGTTCACCTTTTCCACAATATCCATGGGGCGAATTGAATTCTTTAGAAACAGCATCAACATTACCTAGAATACCAAATGTAGTTAATTCAAGAATGGGTCGACGAATCATTGTATCAGTTATTTCACCGTTTTCAATTAAATATACTTCAAGACCAACGTATTTACTTTGAAAACGGCGGTCATCGATGTTCCATTCAGTAAAACTTTTCATATAAATTCCTGTTTTGATATCTTCAATTAATTCTTCAAATGTAAAATCTCCTGGAGCAAAATGTGTATTAGCCATACGAATAATAGGCTCTCTTTTATAATTAATTGCCCGTGCTGCAGCATTAGATTTTGTGTTATATCTACTGGCATATTCACGATTTAAAAGCAATTCGTTCAACATCCCCTTTTTTATTAGATAACGCGGACGGGCTTTCACACACTCATCATCGTAAAGATAAAAACCAGAATTGCCAGGACGAGTTGGGTCGTCAATTATAGTGACTTCATCTCTTCCCATCTTAATATCACCGAGATTTCCTTTTTGTATTAGGTCCAAATAAAAGGATTCTCCTGCTTGCGCGCCTTCTCGCCCTAAAATTCGATCTGCTTCACTAGGATGACCTACATTTTCATGAGCCATTATTCCAGCAACTTCACCACTAACAACGACATTTACTTTATTTAAATTCGTTTCAATTGCGTTTCGAGCGGCTTTCACTAAACCTTTATTATCGTCTAAAATATTTTCAACCACATTTTCTTCTTCAATCCATTCCCATCCGCTAGCCCCCCCTAAGTTTAGCATTCTTTGTTCTCCTCCCGCTTTCCCTTTAGCAGTATTGAAAGATATTGTAGAGATTATTGAATTTTCAGACTCAACCTTTGAACCTTCACTAGTAACAATATATTTTTCATCGGAATAGAGGGCCAATATTAAAGTCCTAGTAGGTAATTTAAAACGAAATTCTTTATTTAAAGTTTTATCTATATCAATCATAAATTTCTGTTTTTCTTCAATTGAAACATCCTCAAAATTTATCTTAACAGGTGTCTTCCATTTTGTTTGGACGACCTTCTCGTCAGAAAATGTTATAGGTGTTTTTCTTTTGCTAGCTTTTGCTAATTTAATCGCTTCTTCAATCGCATCTTCAATCGTGTTTTTAGCTAAATTTGCTGTAGAACAAAAACCCATTCCTCCATTGGCAAGAATTCGAATTGCAATTCCACTTGAGTAAGTAATTCCCCCACTAAGTATAATGCCATTTCTCGTAGCATAACTTTCATCTCTTGAATCGACAACTCTTGCTTCGATATAGGATGCCCCATGGGAAACACCATAATTTACCGCAAAATCAGCTATATCTTTTCCATTCTCCATTATAAGTATCTCGTTTTTTGCTTTTTTCAATATTAAACTCAAAATAAGTGAGATTAAAATCTATATTGTAATATTTAATAATATTAAATAGAATAATTTAAATTATTTTTTGGTTGTTAAATTGCCAAGTCCAAGAAAAAAAAAGCCCATTGATGACAAACAAAAATCTCTCTTTTCTTTCGTAGAAGAAACACAGCCTCAAACGAGAAAAATAGGACGCGAAGTTAAAAAGCAAGATGATTCTAAAGAAAAAGAGGTGATAGAGGTTGAGCAAACTAAAATGGAACCTGAACTGGAGTCAAAGAAAGTTCCACAAAAACTCTTTTTCAAAACAAAAAGCCATGATTTTGGTTTAAAAGAAGGTGATATTCACTTAGAAAAGGTTCAAAGAGAATCTGTAAGTTCGAAGTACGTTAGATATTTAATTGAAAAGGGAGACATCATCGAAAATTTAGAAAGAGGTTTACTTTTAGATGTAGATTATGATGGAGGCCAAAATAAAGCTTACTGTAAATTTTACGATTTGGATAACGACGATATCAAGATATGGATAGATACCACCGAACACGAGCCTTATTGCTTAAGCAAAGAACCAATTTCAGAATTAGAATCTAATATCAAACTAACTAATTTCGCGGGGTTAAAAAAATTCGAAGCAATAACTCGTTTCGATTTACTACTCGATAAAGAAATTAAGATCACTAAAATTTATGGTAATACACCGATTGATATAGGTGGTTCTGGAGAAAACATAAAAAATATCTTAGAACCAAAAAAAAAGGATGAGGATAAAAATATAAAGAGAGAACCAAAAGTCTGGGAAGCTAATATTAGATATCATTTAAATTATATCTTTGATAGGCAATTAATTCCCGGATTAATTTATCGAATTAATAACGGAAAACTTGAAAAGATTGATTATAAAAAGAGCACAGAAGAAACTAAAAAATTATCAGGCGAATTAAAAGAGATATTTAAAAATGAAGCACCTGAAATGCGAGAATTTTCTGAGAAATTTATAGACATTTTCGTTACACCAATTCCCGATGTGAAACGCTTAGCCTTGGATATTGAAGTTAAAGTCGGAAAAAACGATTATACGATTCCCGACCCTCACCTTGCGGCCCGAGAAATAATTAGCATATCATTTGTGGCTTCTGATGGTTTAAAATTGGTGTATATATTAGAACGTGAAGGTTTTAATTTCAACAAACGCCATGAAAGCTTCCCTAACGATGCTAAATTGTATTTCTTTAAAACCGAAAAGGAGTTGTTAATTGAAAGCTTTAGAATTTTGTGGGATTACCCTGTAGTTATTACTTTCAATGGAGATAATTTTGATTTAAGTTACATGTTTCACAGAGCAAATAAATTAAAAATCGATAGAGATTTAAATCCTATTCATGTGAAAAGGGGTTTTGGTATAATGTCGAAAACAGAATGTGACCTAAGAAAAGGCGTTCACATTGATGTTTTTAACTTTTTCTTCAACAGAAGTATTTCTGGTTATGCTTTTAGTGGAGCTTATCAAAGTGCTTCTTTAAATTCCATAAGTGCCGCGTTGTTAGGTGAAGAGAAATACGCACACGAAGAAGAGATCCATGACATGGATTACGGAACCCTTGCTTGGTATAATCTTAAAGATTCAATATTAACTTTAGAACTAACAAAATTCAATAACTCTTTAGTCTGGAATTTGATCGTTTTATTATGTAGGATTACAAAAATGCCAATTCACGATATGGTACGACGGCAAATTTCAACCTGGATACAAAACATTTTTTTCTTCGAACATCGTCGCAAAGAATTTCTCATTCCTAGAAAATCCGAGATTTCAGATTCTAAGAAAGGTGGTGCATTGATGTCGAAATTTTTCGACGGAAAATTTCAAGGCGCGTATGTAATTCAACCTGTTCCTGGAATTCATTACGATGTAGTAGTTATGGATTTCTCAAGCTTATACCCTTCTATTATAAAAGAATATAACCTATCCTACGAGACTGTTCTCTGTCCTCATGAAGACGACGAAGACAACCTTGTTAAAGGAACCCCTTACCACATATGTACTCATAAAATGGGGATATTTGCTTACGTAGTTGGCTTTTTTAGAGATACCAGAGTAAAATACTTTAAACCAAAATCGGCCGATAAAACCTTAACTCAAAAACAGCGTAGTTATTACCACACAATCCAACAAGCGCTTAAAGTGTTTATAAATGCAAGCTACGGCGTATTTGGTTCCCAAAACTTCCCCTTGTTTTGTTTACCTGTTGCCGAAAGCACAACAGGAATTGGCCAATACTCCATAAAACAGACGATAAAGAAAGCAGAAGAACTGGGGGTTAAAGTACTTTATGGAGACACTGACTCTGTTTTTCTATCAAATCCATCTAAGGCCCAAATGAAGGAAATATCAGATTGGAGCAAAAAAGAATTAGACTTAGATTTAGAAGAGGAAAAAACATACCAATTCTTAGCACTCTCACAAAGAAAGAAAAATTATGTAGGAATTTATAAAGACACTAAATTTGTTGATATTAAAGGGTTAGTCGTCAAAAAGAAAAACACACCAGAATTTATAAAAAAAACTTTTAGCCAATTACTAGAAATATTAAAACAGATTACAAATGATGATGAGTTTAAACTAGCAAGGAAAGAAATTATCGAAATCATTAAAAGAAATTTAAAAAAGATTGAGAAAGTAGGAGCATTTTCTTTAGAAGATTACGCAATCAATATCTCTCTACAAAAACATCTGAAGGATTATACCAAAAGCGTTCCTCAGCACGTAAGAGCCGCTAATGCATTTATTGAAACAGAAATCGCAAAAGCCCGGACTAATAACGCTAGTAAAAATGAAATAATAGCAATAAAAAACAGATATCAAAAAGGAGATGTAATAAGATTCATAAAAAGTAAAGGACCTATTGGTGCTAAAGTAATGGAGCATGCAAAACTTCAAGATATTAATTCTAAAAAATATCGCGACTTGTTAAAATCTGCTTTAGAGCAAGTATTAGACGCTCTCGGTATATCTTTTGAGGAAATCAAGGGCATTAAAAAGATGGATGCTTTTTTTTAAAGTGAATATTGAATTACAGTTAATTTTAATTTTTAAAAAGAAAAAGAAAAGTTTGTTTAATTCTTACTTAATTTCAGCTAAATCTACACCGCTAGTCTCCTTTATAAAAAAATATCCTAAGGGAATTATTACAAGGTTTACTATCACAAAAATAATAAAAGTAGCACCTAAACCGAATACTAGAATGGCTAAACTGCTTAGTAACAATCCAATAGTTGTACCAAAAGCTCCTATTAAGCTTCTAAATCCGAGTCCAGTTCCTCTTTTATCCGTTGGCACCAATTCTAACGTAATGAGTCTAATCACACCCCATAACCCCCAAAAAGCGATATGGCTTATAGCGTAGCCTATAAAGACAATTAGAAACGCACTTTGAGAACTCATCGCGCCAAATACCCATATAACTACTGATATTGGCAATAAAAACGACCATAGATATAATAATGGCTTCCTTCCAATCCTATCAGCTAGAAGTCCGTTTATTAGGTATGCAATCATCACTGTGAATATTGTTAAAAAGAATATAATCGAAACCAGTGCCTGAGAAATTGTCCCAATATCAGCAATATATTTTTCAAATAGTCCTATGAATAGATTTGAAAACCCAAACAAAAAAGAAATGATTAACATTGTTATAAATGGTTTGCGATCATCTATTTGAAAAAGTGATTTTATATCTCCAATAAAGGTTCGAGATTTTTTTTCCTTATTTTCTTTCAATAACTGAAACTTTGAAGATTCTTTAAGAGAGAAATATATTATAAAGAATAATGGAATTCCTAAAATTATCGGAAATAATGTCATTCCCCTCCAATTAGGGTTTACATCTGTTATAAAAGTAAAACGACAGAGTACCATTATTATAGCCCCTATTAATCCAACCATTAATATGACATTTGAATTTAAAGCTCGTTTATTTGTTTTTGACTCTTCATTAATAATAATCAACCAAATATCGCTCATAAAGAAAAAGTTTAAGAAAAACCTAAAAGATACATACATTACGTAATTAACGGATAAAAACATACCTAACGATGAGACGCCCATCCCTAAAACAGTAATAGCCAACATTAATTTTCTACCAACTATATCTACTAAATATTGATTGAAAAAAAGAAAATACATTCCTATAGATGTAATGCTCCCTGCCAAGGCTACAATAGAATTAGCTTCATTTGGTGGTAATTCCCCTAAAAATTCAGACACAATCGAAGAAACGATTGAACCGGGATAAATAGTACTATATGTATCAAGTATTTGAACGAGCATCAAGACAAATATTAGATATCTAAAGTAAGATTTTGAATTATTTCTTTCAGTCATTTTATCTCAATTTTAATTGGTTTTTATAATAAGTTGTTAAAAATATGAAATAGATTTGACCTTCTTTATTATTAAATGTATAGGATCAAAATATTCACTAAAATAATTTTTTCAAAAAATTAAAGCTTAATACTTATAAAAAATAGGACTACAAAATAATGTAAAAGAATGTCATAATTATTCCGCAAAAAATCGGATTTAGAATATTATCGTCAATCTTTAAACTTAATAAATCGATTATTAAAAATACAATCCCGCCACTTAAAGAAATTATAATTACTTTAAAAGGCAATAAATAAGGCTCAAACAAAAATAACGCAAATAGACTTACACCAAACGAAGCTAAAAACCCCGCAACATATCCAATTATGGTTTTATTACTGTTTTTTGGGAAATGGTGTTTTCCAAAAGCAACTCCTACAAGAGAGGCAAATCCGTCCCCTATACTAGTTATTAACGCAGCTGCAGCAAAAATTCCAAATGGTAGAAAAAGTAATGGCACCATTGATAAAACTAACATAACAGTTTTAGTAAACTCGTAGATTTCATTACGCCTTAACGCCTTTATTAACAGATTTGACAGACTATCCGGCAATAGATGATATATGTTCCGATTTTCAAATATATAAGATAAGCGTATAAAATCCAAAGCAGCAAATAACATTACCCCCGCATAACCAATTGTTAGAATTAAGAACATTCCAAAATCATGCCCTGTAATGCCCCACACTTGATCTGCGTGCCATACACCCTCCCATATGTGGACCGCAAAATTCCATAATATAATTATTACTCCAGCAGGAATTAAATGAAACAATTTTCTGTGAAAATCAGTTCTCAACGAATAGGATTTGTTGTTATTCTGCTTTACGTTAGTTACGTTAGTTAATTCGTATTTTTCGAGAAATTTTGCGAGCGTGCGATTTTGTTTGAGGTATGGTCTATCTTTTAACACAACGCGATGCTGATACATTAATATAGAAAATACTAATAAGAGAGAAAAAATACAAATAATATTCATAGAAAACGACTGATGGAATCTTACGTATTCATTGTCTTCCATATAAAAAAAGGGGTAAATAATTCCGGAAACAATCCATAATAAAACAACGATAAACGAATTGTAAAAATTATGCTCCTTAGGAAACCTTCTTTTTAATTTTATGGCGTAATATAATTGAGCAAGTCCCATTACAATAAATAAAATCGTTATGGGTAATGTGATTATAGTAAAAACCATGGTATTCTAAATAAAAAATGATCGATATAAAAAATAATTTGTGGAATAAGTTTAAATTAAAATATTTTTATAATATATCTCTCATGTTCCTCTTTAGCAGTAAATAGACTGCCTATAAACTCGTACTGAGCTCTTAACCCCCTCCAATAGGAGGAAAAACTGCGAGAGTATCTTTATCTTTAATAACTAAATTTCTGTCGTATCGGGGTGAGCCATTAACCATGAAAATTAATTTCTTTTCCTCATTAGGAATCTTAACTTTTTTTAAGACAGAATTAATTGTACTTCCTTCAGGAATTTCAATGACCGATTTAGGAACACCATATTTTCTTAAGTTTGCAAAGAGTTTAACTGTTATGTAAATAGAATTAAAGTTGGGTATTTCGACGAACATTAACGCCATTTTCTTTGGGAACAAACCCACCCGATCTCCATCTCTAACTTCTTTCCCGGGTCCACAATACTTCCCATTTACAAAAATATGGCTAATTTCGTTATCTTCAATATTGAATTTATCAAGAATATCAAGGACAGTACATATCTCATTACCTTCAACATTTAACGTAATAGGGGACCCTTTCTCTAATTCGGTATCTTTTACTTTTTCCCTCAAATTTCCGTATAGCTTTATCAAAATCGACATCTAATTAGCGTACCTATTAAATCAACAAGTAAAATAAGATAAAAATGTTATCTTTATGTTTTAAAAGAAAATATTAAAAATAGAATTGAAAAATAAAACTTTTTATAAGCCTAGTAATAGAATTTGATCTAAAAAATCATGAACTTTCTTCAAGTTCTCTTCTCCAAGCGATTTGTCTACTTGGACTTTTAGATCCAAAATTGTACCTAAAGCTTGTACTACTGTGTTTTGAACTGTGCTATTAAATTGACTCTTTTTTTGGTTTTCTTCCTTAAAGTATTCCACTCGATTCAACATTGCGTCTTGATATTCTTTTGCCGTAGATGTTTTTAACGAGACTAGCTTACGCAGCTTTAACCCATCCTTAGTTTCAACAATTTCATCAACCATATTTTTATTCCTCCTTTTTTATTCCTCCGTTTTGTGCTACTTCTTGTCGAATCTCTTCTCTTGTTTGTCCCGTGGTCGTATCGAATTCTTCCCTAACTTTTTGGGTAATTGCTTTTGCTACTTGTTTTTCGACGCTCTCCCGGTGTAAAGTATTCATAGTACAAAAGGGAATCTCTTTAATGGTCCCATCTGGCATTGCTACTCCAAAATGAACGATACATCTTTTTGTTCTTTCAATATCCATGTTATATGCGTCCTGGAAGTGCATGCTGGAAAGTAAGAGAGTACCATGTGTGAACGAACTAATGCTTTCCCAATCGGCGTTCATCAGTAATCTGCTGAACATCTCCATGAGTTTACCAGGCTTTTTCGTATATTGTAGCATTCCTAGTAGAAATCTTGTTCTAAGTTGCGTTTTGTCAAGAAATTCTAAACCACTATCTAAAGTTTTACCGGCATCTCCTAATAAGTTTTCAAAGAATTTAATGGGTTGTTTCTCTTTGTGTTTCACTTTCTCCCAGAATCGATTAGCAAAATCTATTATTTTTAACGGGTCAAAGTAGTCCATTATTGGAACCATCTCGTTAGTGTCAGGATCGACCACTAGATACGTTGCAAAACCACAATCAGGATTACAGGTGAACTCTATAGGTTCCACATCAGAAAGATATGCGACAATTCTACCAAATTCCACGATAGCTGTTAATGGATACCAAGCTTCGTCCATACTAATTTTACCACCGGTCTGATTTTCTATTTCTTGGATGACATCTGCGTTTGTAATTCTTAACTCTTGCATCTCTTCTGACGAAATTCTGCCACATAAAGAAACCGGTTGGAACGTAATTCCACGTACAACATCAATGTTATCAAGAGCAAATTGGATTATGTTACCTACTTCAATGTCCGTGATCCCCTTAACAATTGTAGCTACTAAATTAATGGACGATAGACCAGCTTTTCGGCAATTTTCAACAACTCGCATTTTATATGGCATCAAGTTTTTTATCCCTCGAGTCTTTTCGTAGGTTTCGTTATTTATGCCGTCAAATTGGAGATAAAGAGTATCTAAACCCATTTCATAGACTTTTTTAGTCCATTCAAGCCCACCTTTTTTGCGACTAAATCCGTAGCCGTTTGTAGCAACGATTACCTCTTTAAAACCGTGGTCTTTAGCCATTTTACAAATCTCAGGAAAATCTTTTCTTACAGTAGGCTCTCCGCCCGTGAACATTATTGCTGGTGCAGGTAAAGGCTTGCTTCTAAAATGTTTCATAATTCTGTCGATCTCTTCTAATGAAGGTTCGACTAAATAACCTGATTTCTGTACGTTAGCGTAACAGAAGTTGCAGTTGAAATTACATCGATTAGTCAAGTCAATTAGCGCCAGAGAGCACGTTGATAGATGTTCCGAGCAAAGACCACAGTTATAAGGACATCCTCTCGGATCTTCTCCAATACAATCTGCGGGATTGGCTTCTCCATTCTTCTCAAACTGCCAAATGATATTTCCGTCTTTGTCTTTCTTTTGATAGTGCGTCCATTTGTAATACTTAGCACTGGAGCTGATAACATCCTTGAAGTCACCGTGTTCAGGGCATGTTTTACGCATATATATTTGCCCGTCATCTTCTTCTTGAACTACCGCCGGTATCCGTTCTAGGCATTCTGGGCATACGCTGAAAGTCTTTCTAAAATATTTTTCATTTAAATAATCTGTTCCATCTAAATGGTACATTAAAAATCACACAAATTTAAAATTGCTAATTGAACAAAAATTGGATTTAAGCTATTTAAATGAAATCAGATCGTTATTATTATCAATAATCTTATTAAAGTTAGTAATAAGTTTTAAAAACTAAGATCGCAGCCCCTTCAGCTATTTTATTAGATCTATTTAAAAATAAAAATAAAAGAATTTACTCAAAATTTAAGCGTTTAAGTGATATTTTTATACTCATTTTAAATCTTTTTAACAGTATGAATACGATTTCTTGTTATTAATTGTAGCTATTCTAATCTTACAAAAATATTTAATTGAAAGATTTAGAATATTTTCTCGTTAGAGAGTTAGTCAACTCTCTTAATTTTTTAGAAATTTTTAATTCAAAAACGTGATTTTCATCTAAGGTTTTGTATTCATCTGGTAGTTTTTTAATATTCTTTAGATAATACTGCTGGATTTCCTTTAATTGAGGTATCTTACTAATTAAGGTTCCTTTTTCCATTATTGGAATTAATAGAGCCTCTGAATTCGGCGGGGCCTCGTCGGCGTCTAACATTAAAATGTCTTCTTTGAAAAAACCTCGTTCGTTATAAATCCTGTAAATTTGTTTCTTTCCGGGGTAAGTTAATTTCTCTTCGCTTATTTTAATCTTAGGTCGACCATTATATTCTATTAGTTTATACACGCCCGCAATAGTTGGGTCGTCCCTAGATGTTGCTAACTCGGTTCCCACGCCAAATGCATCTATAGGAGCGTTGTTATCAATAATTTGTTTAATCTTATACTCGTTTAAATCAGAACTCGCAACGATTACAACTTCTTTACAACCATTCTCGTCTAAAATCTTGCGAACTTTTTTTGCGTGTTCAATGAGATCACCTGAGTCTATTCTTACCCCTTTTATGTTGTTTTCGTATTTACATGCGATTTTTGCCGCTTTTTCGGTGTCGTAAGTGTCAATTAAAAGTATTGAGTTCTTACCGTAAATTTTGTAATATAAATCGAAGCTCTCTTTCTCCTCGTCAAATCGTTGGACAAAACTGTGGGCCATTGTACCGCTAGAATTAATATCCAACTCGAGGTCGGCAACCACGTTACTCGTACCGTTAAAGCCGGCAATATAGCTAGCTCTTGCCGCGTAAACACCCGCGAGAGGACTGTGAGATCTTCTAGTACCGAATTCAAGAAGAACCTTATCTTGAGCAACAGTTTTTATTCGAGACGCTTTAGAAGCCACAATAGTTTGGTAATTAATGGTATTCAACAAATATGTTTCTGCTAATTGAGCGTGGAACATAGGCCCTTGAACTTTCATAATGGGCTCTTGGGGGAAGAAGAAATTTCCTTCTTTCATTGCCCACACATCTAATTTAAACTTGAAGTTAGGCAAATAATCGTCAAAAAAGCTGGAATCGATGTTTTTAAAAACTTCTTTTTGTCTCAAGAAATTAATTGTCTTTTCAGTAAATCTAGCGTTTT
>Ga0114922_10004343_pt1 | contig 13145 bp, 12 predicted proteins | sample AartaG_FD_100975 | JGI IMG/M metagenome (GOLD analysis project Ga0114922, IMG submission 100975) | Deep subsurface microbial communities from Aarhus Bay to uncover new lineages of life (NeLLi) - Aarhus_00045 metaG | ecosystem: Environmental > Aquatic > Marine > Oceanic > Sediment | place... | reverse complement strand
TTTAACATCCTTTCGAGATCTTCGCTTTTTCCTTGACATGGTAAGCATCACTTTCTTAAGGTTCCTGTAAAAATAAGCTGGGTTTAAAAAGAGTGGCGGTTTACTGCCAGCAAGCATAATCAAAAGATTTTGAGAGTAGATCAATATATGGCTAAGGGCCTGGTACGTGGGTTAATGAGAAAAAGAGGGTCGGTTTCATCACTCAGGACGGTGGTGGAGATATTGCCTGAGAGATCGGGTGCCCTATGATCCAGAGAGGCTGGGAATGAAAATTGGGGTCTTTGCGAAGTCGAATACACCAGTAATTAATCATGCATTATCATGGGTAAGGGATTCGAATACCTCAGGATTTAAGATATTAGAAGTTAAATTACCTCTAAACGTATCAATAATAACTTCACCACATGTGCGATCCATCCGCTCCATCGCTTCATATGTATAAGCACCAATATGTGGTGTCGCCAGCACATTCTGAAGTTTCAAAAGAGGACTATTCTGAGGGGGCTCCGTTGAAAAAACATCAAGCGCAGCACCAGCAATATGATTTTCCTTCAAACAATCATATAAGGCTGCTTCGTCTATTAGTTCCCCTCTTGCTATGTTGACGATATAAGCGCTTTTTTTCATGAGTTTAAGCTCGTGGACGCCTATTATATTGCGTGTCTCCTCCGTCAAAGGCACATGCAGCGTCACTATGTCCGAATTTGTTAGTAATTCTTCCAAAGTAACATATTTAAATTGATATTTAGATTCCAAATCTTGATTACGAATTATATCAAAGGCTAATATTGCCGGTTCAAATCCTTGTAAACGTTTGATAATGCCGGCCCCGATTTTTCCGGTTCCAATGATCCCCAACGTCATTTGACCCAATTCATTGCCGATGTATTGATCCCAACCCCCAATCTTTGTTAAATGACTGGTTTGGCAGATACCGCGCAAAAGGACTAATATCACCGCAATCGTGAGGTCTGCTACGGCATCAGTATTCGTTCCGGGCGCATTAGCAACAAGGATGTTACGAGCGGTTGCCGCCTCAATATCAATATTATCGATCCCGGTACCATGTTTCATAATCATACGCAATCTATCCGATGCCTTTAGGACATCTTTAGTAATGGGCTCTGCACCACTGATAATGACATCAGGATTTTCTCGTGAAAAAATCAGTTCCATTTTCATTTCATCTATAGGTCTTTCCTCCTTGCCAATGAACTTAATGCGGAAACCGCCTTGCGTTAAGATATCTTCTCCCGAACGAACAATGCCTCCAAAAGTACGAGAACTTACTAATACACGCCTCATAATCCTGCCCCCTTCGTCAGATATTAGAACGACACTCCCATCGATTTAAATTCATTGACTGCTTTATTCACCAATTTATCATCGGGCAGAACGAATGGAAGCCTTGGATATCCAGCATTAACACCACGTGCACGGAGAACAGCCTGTATCATCGGAAGCGTTGGTGCGTAATGCATAATATCTCGCATTTTTGAAACTTTGAGCTGCTGCGCTCCTGCTTCTTTTAACTCTCCGCGTTTAACAGTATTGTAGAGTTCAACAACCGGCTTGGGAATAGCATTTGCCAAACCGGAAATCGCTGCATCAGCCCCCATGGCAACTGCTGGAAACAGCAATGCCTCGGTCCCTATTACTTTTATAAAATCAGTGCTCTTGAGATTATTAAGGTACCCAATGAAAACCATGATATCAAAGCTCGAGTCCTTGATGCCTACTACACCAACCTCCGACAATCGATTGAGCATCGCTGGAGTAACGGAGACACCTGTCGTTTTCGGGTTGTTGTATATAAAAACCGGGATGGAAACAGCATTCGCCAATTCCCGAAAATGCCTTATAACCTCGGATTCTTTAAATCCATAGTAAATCGGAGGCACGGCGGCTACGGCATAGGCGCCTGCTTCTTCAGCATGTTTTGCAAGCGCAACAACCGATTCTGTTGATGCCCCCCCAACATGTATGATGACAGGTAGTCTTCCAGCAACCTCGTCGATAATTACTTCCGCAACCCTTTTTCGTTCCTCTACACTCATTAAGGGTCCCGAACCATAAGTCCCGCAAGGGTAAAATCCATGAACATCATCAATTAAATAGGCAATGATTTCCCTTTGGGCTTTTTCATCAAATCTTCCATGCTGATCAAACGCTGTCAGCACTGGTGGGATGATACCTTTAATCATTTTTCCATTATCGGCACTCATGACATCAACCTCCATTTCTATGTAAACAGGGTGTTATCCTTGACACCTTTCCATTACCATATAGAATATCCTCCATCTATTATAATATCCTGGCCGGTGAGGAATTCAGAGCTTACAGAACATAAATAGACCACAAGTCCATCTAAATCACTCGGCAGTCCCAACCGGCCCAAAGGTGTTGCTTCGATAGTCTGTTTTAGGGTGTGGTCTTCTGAAAAGGCCCTTTCTGTGAGAGGGGACCTCATAAATCCTGGACTAATGGCGTTGGCCGTTATATTGTGAGGTGCAAGTTCAGCAGCGAGTCGTAATGTGAGGCCGATGACGCCTGCCTTTGAGGCTGAGTAATTATAACCGCCTTTAAATCGCTCCGGCCTTGGAACATGCGTTCCAGCAATAGAGGCGATACTTATTATTCGACCCCAACGGTTCGGTACCATAAGCTTAACGGCCTCTTTACAGCACAAGAAAGTACCTGTAAGGTTGACGGACAAGACTCGATTCCATAAATCCAGGTTCATCTCCTCAATCCGAGTGGATCCTGAGGTGCCGGCACCGTTAATCAAAATGTCCAACCTCCCGTTTTTTTCTTTCACCTCCGTGAAGGCCGACTCAACGGATTTTGGATCCGTCACATTGATTAGGAGTTCATTGGCATCGAATGCACATAAGGTTCTCACCTCTTCTATCGCGGCAGTTATACCATCTTTATTCATATCGGCAAAATAGACATTTGCCCCAACGGCGGTAAGGGTAGTCGCTATTCTTTTTCCCAGTCCGGAGGCAGCACCTGTCACAATAGCTGTTCGATTTTTTAGACTGAATAGCTTGCTCAGATTTTTCTCAATTATAGACAAAAATATCGTCTTATCGTCCTTCACCTCTCCTCACGATTCCTATGATGACATTTAGAGCATGTCGAGTTCATCCAGTGCTCTTCTAATCTTTTCCTTTTCATCGTCTTTTGCTGGTATAAAAGGAGATCTAGGATAAGCCTTAATAATTCCCCTTATTTCCAACATGGCGAAAACAGCGATTTGTGTTGCTCTGGCCAGGTACATAACTTCGCGAACACGGTTCATCTTGAATTGAATTTCTCTACAGGCCTCGAAATCACTCTTCATACCGGTTGCCCATAGCTGGCTGCATAACTCCGGAAAGGCGTTTCCAAGACCGGGTATATAGGCCTCTGCCCCGAGCGAACAGGCTGCCAGCCACATTGCTTCGGTTCCCAGTACCACGTCGAAGTGATCGTCGCTTAATTCCCTCATATAGGTTGCAAAGGTAATGATATTAAAGGTGGCGTCTTTAATTCCTTTCAGGCCTTTCCCCTTCAATTCTTTCAACACATCCAAGGGGGTTTCATATCCTGAAAATTGGATATTATGATAAACATATATCGGGAAATCTGAACTAACTGCATTCAGCATGGCTGAATAAAATTCAAGTATAGCATCCGCCTTATGGTGGAAATAATAGGGACCCACAGATGCAGCTCCATTACATCCGATTTTTTCTGCATGCTTTGTCAACTCTACGGTATCTCTCGTATTCGTTGTACCGGTATGGGCAATAACAGGAATTTTTCCATCGACAACCTTTACAGTAATTTCCGCCACCTGCTTTCTCTCCTCCACCCTCATCATTGGTCCGCTTCCATATGAACCGCAGATGAATAGTCCGTTTACCCGATCCTTTAGAAAATCCACTAATTTTTCCAGACTCTCTATGTCGAGATTTCCATCATGATCGAATGGCGTAAGCATGGGCGGTACGACGCCTTTTAACTTAAACATAGTTCCCCTTTCTTTATTTCTTCATTGATATCAATGACAATGGTGTTTATAATTGTGATCAGTAATGGCAATTTTGCAGTGCAATGAAATACCATTAAAGATCCTTTAAGTATTCTGCTAATCCAAGTTCTTTCAGTTTCTTCTGGGTAGGAATGCCTTTTTCTATCTCCCAACCCCTCTCCTCGTAATAATCATCAAGCAATCTGTTCACATCCTCTTTTGTGAGCACCTTTGTCTGATAATAATCCTGCATTTCTATTCGGCCTTCCGGCGAATCCATTGGCCGAAACCACACCTCCGGGACCCTATCATCGTCTCGGCTAAATCCTTCCCGAACATTTATCATTTTAGCAACGTTGCTTATGCGTTCTCCGCGCGCAACCAGTTCTCCTGCTGATACATTTTCGCCAGTCGCGGCGTTATACAACCTTGCCTGGTCATTTCCAAATAGCAACCCCTGATAGGAATAAATGGAGCACAGACCAATAGAATTTTTCACCCGCATCATATCTTCCATGTATCGCGTATATCTACCCACGTTGAACTTACCCGTGTATGGCGCTTCCGTAAAAATATTTCTAACTGTCTCTTCAGAAAGCCCCCAGCCTTCTACCTGTTCACGGATCTCTTCCAAGGTCTTATTACGGCTGTTTGTTCGGGTATGGGATCCACCATGATGTGGGCGAGGTCTCGTGAAAAACGACATCATTAATGGATGGAAATTCGAGGGCCGGGCATCATATATAAAATCAACACCTTTACATATTCCAGCATACCAGTATTCCTGTGGTTCTAAGCCATATTCCTTCTTCAGCCGATACCAGCCATCAGCCATGACATCACCAAAGCCTTCCCGATTGACCGTCATCTCATAAAGCTTCAGATAGGTCTTATACTCCCTGGTTAGCTCTAAACCTCCTGTATCCTCTTTACTTAATCTGCCAATCTCATACATCTTCGTCACAAAATCAATCATACGTGTGGTCGTATAAAAGTCGATCCCCGTATTTGAGTTTGCATCAGCAACGATGTGAATCATCTTCCTGAAATCTCTCACACCAAGAAGCATCCCTGAAGTAGCACTCTTACTAAATGGAGAGCCAAAACCAATTTCTCCGTCATACTCCCCACCCTTGATTTTCCATTTGAGGCGACAGGCAAGTATGCATGAATTATCCGCAATGACCTCTTCAACCGTTTCCATACGGGTCTTTTCACCATATAACTTATCCCACTCATCTTTTGGCCAGATGCCCGGGTACTGAGTATGTTTAAATGTATCCCAGCCCGCAGCTAAACCCAATTCGATCCAGTGGGCCCGCTTGGGCCATTTCAGAATGCGCTGTCGCAATTCCTCTGATACATTCATGAATTCTGAAGGCTGTGCGACTTTTACGCCCCCGCTACCGTTTACCACGATAGCCTTCAGATTCTTTGATCCCATAACGGCCCCAAGGCCACCTCGTCCGAGTGAATTTGTTTTGTCAACAATCGTTAAGGCTTGACGTACAAGATTCTCACCAGCTGTTCCTATAACAACAACTCCGCTTTCGGGGCCTTCTCTGCAAACCAGTTCGTTATTAACCGCTTCGATGCCTTTTCCCCAGAAATCCCGGGCATCCACCAACTCAACTTTATCGTCTTTAATCGCCAGGTAGACCGGAGAATCTGCCTTCCCTTTTATGAAAAGGTGCTCGCAGCCGGCACGTCGGAGTGCCACACCCAAATATCGGCCTCCTGTTGTGCAGGAACCAATATAGTGTTTTCCATCATCTGAAGCGATTGTGGGAAATTTGGTCACCACAGACGTCTTAGGTGTACCGGGTGTGAGCGTTCCAGCGAGAATCCCTGGATTAACGCATATAAGGTTTTCCTCTGAGAATGGATCAATGCCTGGCTTCAGCCGATCTGCGACCAGCTTCCAACCAACACCACTTCCTCCCAAAAACGTGCTATTGACTTGCTCATCAACGGGTTCCCTGTCCACCTTGCCCGTCGACAAATCAACAGTAACAATCCAACTCCTTGGTCGGGCCATTTTACACTCCTTTTTTGACTACTGTACAAGGACTCTGTAATCTGAGCGTTCAGGGCCGGAACTGAGGGCCCCATATGTGCATGCCTTCAGACATGCCGGATCTCCATTGCAAAGATCACATCCCAACGGGAGAATCATAGGTGCCGTATGACCGGTCTCCACATCCCTCTCCATCCTAATCATGGACTTGGCCGGATTGAATTCCTCAGTTTTAATAAAGGAACAGGCCAGCTGGCAACTCCGGCATCCACGACATTTAATCGGACTGATTATAAGATGGTCTATATTTTTCACTTTGCAGCCTCCTTATGGACGATAAACTATTTCCAGAGAATTGCCTTCCGGATCCTCAAGGTATCCAATCGTCCACCCATTGCTCGTCTTCCGGGCATCATGAACGGAAATCCCTTTGGACTCGAGAGAGGATACAGCCTTATCAAAATCGTCAACCAGGATTCCTATATGACTAAATCCGGGTTCGTTTAACTTCCTGTCACTGCGGTCTCCCGAAGTCGGAAGAATCTCAACGACCACGCCCCCTTCGGCTTCCAAAAAATAGATCGTGGGTCGCCCTTCCTTCTTCAAGGCTCTAATAATTGAAAACCCTAATTTATCGATATACCACTTGGAAAGAGTCTCTGAATCACTTGCATATATGCCAATGTGTTCTGGTTTCATTTTTATCCCTCCACTTCTGCGAAAGCCGTTACTGGCATCGCTTCCACATCATGAATACGGATTGGAATAATAAAGATGCGAGAGGCCTTTTTACCAAGGAGCGGCGAAAGGTTTAAGTCTTCCAGCACAACGGTTTTTTCCCGCTTCTTTAATAATAATGTCTTGTGAACTGGAAACTGGATCGGGCTGGCGTCTTTCCCCTCGGGGATATTTTCAATCCCAATCGTATCAACGCCGTATGCGCGTATATTAAAGTTATCAACAAGATAATTTGCCGCATCTACTGACAGACTGGGCTGCTTTTTCATGTAACGTTCGTTGTCCGTACCGCGATATTTAGTATATCCGTAGGAGATCAGCAGTATATCCGCCTTCGCGAGTTCTTTCTCATGGGGAGTAAGTTCTTCAACCGCCACCTTTTCCAGATCATTTTTGGGTATTTCTAATAAAAGCGGGTGGTCATAAATCAAATCCGTAAGGTCAAATTCGTGCAATTTAATTCCTTCTGGGTCCACATGGAACGGCGCATCAATATGGGTTCCGCTATGGGCGAAAAATTCGATGATGCTCGTATTGTTATAGGAACCCCACCTGCATGAATCCTCATCGCTGTCAGCCGGCTGCTCAATTATCCGTGAGCGTTTGATCACCTTTGGAGGATCAATCGGTCCCGGCATAACGATATTTTTTGGATCAAGAGGAAACGTCAAGTCAATAAACATAGTATCACCTCCATTAAAAATATTTTATATTTTTTATCACATGCTTGTAATGATGTCAACACTTAATTACAAATAAACATATTGACAAATATTTTTTTCTTTGTTATAAATAATATTTTGAAAAAATTAGTAAATGGTGTGGGGGCTGACATTGAATGAACATTTAAAAGAAATAATTACGGATGCAAGATGGGAGCTCTATCCTAAATCTCCCGTCCCGCTCTATTACCAACTGAGCAGGATCCTTGAAAACTTTATACAGGACGAGGCATTTAACCCAGGTGATCGATTCCCTCCTGAAGAGGCCATCGCGAAATTTTTTCAGGTAAGCCGTCCGACCGCCAACAGGGCCGTCCATGTTCTCCTTGAGGAAGGTTCCCTGTCGAGAGATAAGGGAAAAGGCACCTTCGTGAAAGAAAAACCTTTCATAGAGTTTAGCTTCTATGGTCAAGGACTCAGCTTTGCTGATCATTTTCCAAAGGACGTACCTATACGCACAAAGACTATATGGAATAAGATAGTCCCAGCTTCGGGGAAAATCGCCAGATCTCTGGAATTACAAGCAGGTGCTGAAACCATTGTGATCAGGAGATTGAGACTTGTGCATAATCGCCCTTTCATGGTGTGCGATTCTCAACTTTCTAGAGATAAGTTTCCTCAACTGTTAGAAACAGACCTTGCCCGTAATAGCCTCTACAATACATTGAAAAATAAATTTGACTGCCCCATTGTAAGCTCTGAAAGATATGTATTTGCCACTGAAGCTGTCGAGCAGGAAATTTTGCGATTGCTTGAGATCAAGCCATTCTCCAGCATTTTAGTTGTCTCAGGAATTTCCTGCACGACAGGTAACAAGCCCATTGATTATTTAACAACCTACATGCGAAAAGGTGTAAAAACCGGGTTCAAGCCGCACCTTTAGTTCGAAGAACAAAGGGCTGAATATAATCATTGAAAAGAAAAGGGGGAGCGATGAAAGGGGATGTAATTTTAGCGCACGATTTAGGAACAACTGGAAACAAGGCTTCCATTTACGACACTAACGGAAAGTTAATAAAAAGCCATTATTACCCTTACGAGACTTTCTATCCTTGCCAGAATTGCGTTGAGCAGAATCCTGAGGATTGGTGGCGAGCATTTGTCCTTTCCACAAAGGAAGTGATTTCATCAGCAGAGCTCGATCATTCTCAAATATTAGGTCTATCCTTTAGCGGGCAAATGATGGCGGGAATCCCTGTGGACATGGAGGGTAATGTTCTTCAAAAAAATGTCTTTCTTTGGGCGGATCATCGAAGTAAGGCTCAGGCCGAATTCATTAAGGATAAGATTGGTTGGAGTACCTTTTATCATACCACCGGTGGGGGAATGGAGATCCCGCTTTACCCTATTGCGAAGATACTGTGGCTCAAAGAAAACGACCCGGATACCTATAACAAAACATATCGATTTTTGGGTGCCAAGGACTTTCTTGTAAATCGCCTTACAGGACGTTTTGTTACAGATTTTTCAGACGCTTCCAATACCGGCCTCCTCGACCTTAATAGGAGATCGTGGGCAAGCGATATGTTAAAAGAGATAGGTATAGACCAGGGAAAATTATGTGAAGAGATATATCCTTCAACATCCATCGCCGGTCATGTCACCAGAAATGTCAGCCAAGAGACTGGTCTTAAGGAGGGAACGCCCGTCATACTCGGCGGTGGAGATGTGGCCTGCGCAGCCCTAGGAGCCGGGGTGATCAAGGAAGGATTGGCATATAACTACATCGGTTCTGCCTCTTGGTTGGCCATATCGTCATCGCGATCGATATTTGAAGAAAAAATGAGACCTTTTACATTATGCCACGTCGTACCAGGCATGTATGTCGTTCAACTCGCCACATTCTCAGCGGGGGTCGTTTATGCCTGGTTGAGGGATCAAATGTGTTGGCTGGAGAAGGCTTATGCCGAGTGTTCCGGGAAGGACCCTTTTGATTTGATCAACCAGGAAGCGGTCAATTCTGTCCCTGGCGCCCATGGACTTGTTTTTCTCCCCAACCTGAGACCGGGGGGTGCTCCGCACAATAATCTAAAGGATCACGGTGCACTCCTAGGACTTACCCTCGCCCATACGAAAGGCGACATCATAAGAGCCGCCTTAGAAGGAATCACCTTTAATATCCGATTAATGTGCGAAGCCATGGAAAGACAGGCCGGTTTTCCCTTCCAGGAGATCCGATTTATCGGGGGCGGTTCAAAGAGCCCACTATGGTGCGAGATTGAAGCCAGTATCCTCAATAAGAAAATTATCACACTCTCGGCACAACAAGAAGCAAATTCGCTAGGAGCAGCCATTGTTGCCGGAGTATCGCTTGGCGTATTTGAAAGCTTTGAAAAAGCCACTCAGCAATTTATTAGACCTCAAGAAACGATACCTCCAAATGATGAGATGAATAAGGTTTATGAAAAAGTGTTTCCAATATTCAACCGAGCCTATGCTGCCCTTGTTGCCATAAACGAAGAAATTTCAGATATGGCTGCACAAGAAATGGCATAACCAGAAAACAAACGAACCTTTTACGATACTACGATTCCCTAAGGGGTCCATCCATTCAAGAGGTGGAAAAAATGACACATAAAGGGGGTGGTTCTATGTCTGCATGAAAAGTTTAGAGTGATCTCACAATGTTCTAAGGTTAAGGCGATCATCTTGAAATAAAAAACAAAGAAAGGAGTGCCAAAATGAGACATAACCGTTTACATACACCTTTTATGGTCATAGTTACTGTTTTTTTTGTGTTCGGTAGTATGATTTCTCTTGGATTAACCGATGCACGCGCCCAGGAGATGAGATACCAGTTAAACAAGGATACGGCATTCGATATATTTCTAAAAAAGCATGCCTGGCTTGATTGGTGGAACAACGCTCCCGCAATCGGACAATATAAAAAGGCTCCCCCGTATAAAATTGGATACATAACTAGCTGGAGGGGAAATCCCTGGCAAGAGGTCAATATTGCCGAATTTAAGCGAGAAGTTGAGCGAGCCCCTTTAATTAAGGACTATGTTCACATGGACAGTGCTGGATCTGTCGATACCGAAATCTCGAACCTAAGGGCGATGCTCACAATGTATAAGGCCGGCAAGCTTGATGGCATAATCGTAGATCCATTGGATGCCATGGCGCTCGTAGATACCATTGAAGAGATTTATGGAGCTGGATGCCCGATTATACTCTTCAACAATCCGGCCAACACAACAAAGTATAACTGTTATATCGGGAATGACCCCTGGACTTTTGGCACTCTCAGCGCTGAGTGGCTTGCCAAAGAAATGGGCTATAAAGGGAAGGTCCTTTTCTTTCGAGGATTGAAGGGTTACCCGATCGATACGGGCCGTAGCGGCGGAGGATTGTCTGTTTTAAAAAAATACCCAGATATAAAAATCGCAGCCATCGAATATGCCGATTGGTCTTATGATAAGGCGAAGAAAAAGTTTATTGATATGGTCGCAGCGCACCCTAATTTTGATGCTATCTATTCTGTCGGCGGACAGATGTCCAATGCTATTACGGATGCAATGATCGAGCTTGATATGGACCCCAGTAAATATTTACACGCATCGGAAGACCAGAACGGCTTTTTACAAAAGTGTCTAAAATATAACATTAAAGCTTATGCCTCTTGCCATCCATCTATCAGTAGCGCCATCTCGGTTGTTCTTATGGAAATGTTGTTGCAAGGCTATCCTGTTCCCAAGATGTATTTTTATCCGACACCCGGAATACCTTCAGAAAAATTCAAGGACTTCGTGAGACCTAAAGCGCCTGAAGGCATATTCGTCTATACTCCATTATCGGACGATATGCTGAATAAAATTGTTAAGTAAACAGAAATGGGTTCTCATTGTTTTTCTGAAACACCTGATCAAGCTTGTTTGAACGAGATACTGGATACCAGCCCTGTTGAATTTCCCGAAGGTAAACCTATTCAACAGGGCTGGTCACTTGCCTCCGGCTCGGAGAGATACTGGGCTTACATCAAAACACTAAATGTGAAACAAAATTAAAAACCTGTTTGGTTCCGGCCTGTGCGGGTTAAGTTGTTCTTAGCTAATTTGATTTATAACTTATTCAATGACATTATGAATGTATCAAGGCAGGCTCCTTTATGGCTGAAATTTTAAGATTAGAATCGTTAAATAAAAACTTTCCTGGCGTTAAGGTCTTAAAGGGAATCTCCCTTTCTCTTGAAAGAGGTAAAATATACGGTTTAGTGGGGGAGAATGGAGCTGGTAAATCAACATTGGTCAAGATTTTAATGGGTCTCCACCAACCCGAAGGTGGCGACATCTTTATTAATGGGAAAAAGGCCTGTATCAAAGATCCATCGCATGCGAGATACAAATATAAAATTGATGTTGTATTCCAAGAGCATGCCCTTATCCCTCAATTAAGTATTGCAGAAAATATTTTTTTAGATCAGTTGGAAAGCTTTTACAAAAAAGGCCTCATCGACCATAGAAAATTAGAACAGAGTGCTCAGAAGGCATTAGATGAAGTGGGCATAGAGTTAGATATCACACTGCCTGCAGGTGAATTGGGTGAAGGTGATAAGAGTCTGGTCGAACTTGCCAAAGCACTTGTCCGTAATCCTGACATTCTGATTTTAGATGAAATGACTGCCCCACTTGAGAGCAGCACTGTCAATGATTTATTAAAGGTCATAATTAATTTAAAAGCGATGGACAAAACCCTCATCTTTATCTCCCATCGATTGGAAGAGGTATTTAGGATATGCGATCACATTATCGTCCTTAGAGACGGAAAACTGGAGGGCATTATTCCCAATGACCCGGATGGTGATCACCTTTCAATCAGAAAAAAGATCATTGGCATGATGACGGGGATGGAAAAGGGTCTTAATTTTCCCCCAAAAAAAGGCTTGAAATCTAAGGGTGAACTGGTTCTCTCCTTGAAAAATGTCAGGAACAATTGGCTCAAGGGTATCGATCTGGAAGTGCATAAAGGGGAAATCGTTGCGTTGGCTGGCCTGAGAGGTCAGGGTCAGGGCAAGCTTCTGCGGACGATCGCGGGACTTCTCTCTATGGAGGACGGAGAGATCAAAATATCTGGCGATACCCTGAGTGCTGACAACCCCAGGGATGCAATAAGTAACGGTGTATTTTACATTTCCGATAAAAGGGACGAAGAAGAACTCTGGTTAACGCATAATGTCTGGCTAAACATGTCCATAGCAAGTATGCATGATCGAACAAAATTCGGATTTATCAGGAGAGCTAACGACAGGAATGCTGTCGAAAAAATGGTCTCCAGATTAAGGATAGAGACACCTTCATTGGCCCAAATCGTGAGAAATCTTAGCGGCGGAAATCGGCAGAAGGTGGTATTGGGCAAGTACCTCCTTGCACGGCCTAAGATCTTGCTCCTGGATCAGCCGACAATGGGCCTTGATGTCGGTGCAAAAATGGAAATTTATTCTCTGCTAAGAAAACTTTCAGATGATGGAATCCCCACGCTGGCTGTTTTGACGGAACTGGAGGAAGTTATCAACCTGCCCGATAGACTACTGGTGATGTGGGAGGGAGAAATTGTCAAAGAATTTTTTGAAGAGAAAATGGATAAGACTGAGCTCTTGGATTCTTACTATGGCTAAGGGACGAAAAAATGAGCAACAGCCGACTGAAAAAAT
>Ga0114922_10004342_pt1 | contig 13145 bp, 12 predicted proteins | sample AartaG_FD_100975 | JGI IMG/M metagenome (GOLD analysis project Ga0114922, IMG submission 100975) | Deep subsurface microbial communities from Aarhus Bay to uncover new lineages of life (NeLLi) - Aarhus_00045 metaG | ecosystem: Environmental > Aquatic > Marine > Oceanic > Sediment | place... | reverse complement strand
TGTCGTAGTCCTTGAATTCCTTAAATCTAAGCACCTCCTTTGACGCACAGCAGGGGAGGAGCTGCTCATTTGACTTGCAGCAGGGGAGTGCGAGCTCACTTGCCTTGGAGTTTACCCAGCGCTTGTCCCCGGTGAATGCTTACTTGCTTTTCTGCCGGGGAAGTGCTTCTAACTTGACGCACAACAGGGGAGTGTGAGCCCACTTGCTTTGGAGTTTACCCTCGGGTGTGCTTACCTGTTTTTCTGCCGGGGGCCAGCGCCCCGGCCATCTGCCCGAACCGATACCGCCTCAGGTAGAAATACTACATTAACCGTCATATCGAGCGCAGTCGAGATATCTATTCAATCAGTCGCCCGAAGGGCTTCCTTAATTCCGATTTTTGAATTTTGATATGTCATTTTACTATTTACATTTTGATTTGTAATATTATTATCGCTTGCCCTAAATTCTTCCATCCGCAATACGCTCAAAACCCAACACTAAAAATTCAAAACTAAAAAGCTTGACTCCTCTCAAGCTTTTTGTTATCCTATCCCCCCAAAGGTGTGAGGAACAACTACTCGTATTTGTTAATCAACTTATCTTATAAAATTAGCCTCTCCAAACCATTCTTTAATCTGTATTTCTGCTTGGCATGATAAATCAGAAGTACATACCACCGCTAAATTCTCTTTAGCTCTGGAGCAAACCACATAAAACAGGTTATTTGTTCTTTGGTACCTCTTTTCATTTTCCATATTATTTGAAAAGTAATCATTGAAATTATAGTTTTGCTTCCAGGCTCTATCATCGACAATTACCAGAACGTTATCAAATTCATCTCCCTTGGTGTTATGCTTAGTGCTAAAGGGGGTATTCTCCTGTTGAACCTGATATAATCTTAAAAACTGCGAGTATTCGATCTCCATCAATTGGTCATAAAATTCTTTTTTCTCTTTATCTTCAAAATCGTAATATTTCATTCTATCTGATTCAGGAAGCAGTTGATTAGTTAATGCAAAACTTATTATCTCTCCTATCTTCGCTGTTTCTCTAATTTGTACAATTTCATCCATCAAATCTTTCAGTTGTTTTTTCGAGTCAAATGAATCGATCTTAATGAAAACATTTGTTAAAAGCTGTTGGATTTTTTTGTTGATGTATAAATCAACAATGCCTTCTAAATCGATTAGAAAATCTGCGAATGGGCACCATCCTCGATTGTCTTTATTTTTTATTAAACAATCCCTCTTGTTTGCATTAATATAATGTTGTAATAATTCTTCGTACTGTTTTTCTTTAGCTATAAAACGATGAGTAAGATAAAGCACTTTTACATTTTCAATTGACTCTATCGGCCATTTGTCCTTTAAGTTGCTTTGAATAAAATCGTTTGCATTGATTCCATTTGGATTTGGGGAATAATAAAAAGCGATTTTACCTGTTCGTCTATTTTGCGGGGGTTGATACTGTTCGATATCACTCCTAAGTTTGTTGAGTAAATCAATCACTTCTTTTGAAGAACGGTAATTTTCAGTTTTTTTGATGATCACTAAACCATATTCACTTGGTATTTCGCCAATCCCTTTATCATAAATTTGCTGAACCTTATCACCAAAGAAACCTACGATAAAGTCTTCAAATTCTAAAAGATAATTTAATAATATTTGGATGGTTTCTTTTTGTGTGTCTTGATACTCATCGACTAAAATAATCGGATATAAATCCGTGATGATTTTTCTAATTTTAGGATATGATGAAAATATTTTCTCAGCAATTATTACAAGTTCATCATGGCTGAACTTTCCTTCTTTATATCTTGGGAAGTTTTCGTAGCTAATTTTAATATCTTCTGAACTCAAAGCGGCAATAGCTTCTTGATATTTAGAAATCTTTTGTTCTGATCTCTCTCGAGACTTTACAGCACGTTCAGTGTAGCCATCAAGCTTTTCTTGTTCTTTGCTGTTTTTCTCGTTGATAAATTCTAGTAGCTTGTTTTTTAGCTCTTTTTGATAATTTTTGATACATTCCCAAAGGAAATCGTGAATTGTGGAAACCTTGACGAGGTCATTATGTTCAGTTCTCTCAATAATTTCATCTTTCGCAACATTTGTATAAGTAATACATATTATCTGTTGGTTCTTGTTTTTTAGTTCTTTACTTGTTGTTTCTATGAGGTAATTCAAGGTTTGAATTAAAGTCCACGTTTTGCCGCTGCCTGCACCTGCATCTAAAATAAAACTTTCTTTTTTTTCAATACAATCATATATGCGCTGTTCTACAGGGATAACCATGCCAATCCCTCCTCAATATAAGTTGGAACTTTCCAATTCTCTTTATTGACATTTAATAAATCAAAAGCAAATTCTGTTTTCTTTTTATTCCTATCAATAAAACTCTGGATTTCGTAAGACGCTCTTTTGATTTCATCGCTATTTTTACAATTTCTTATTGCTGACTTTATGCTTTTTAGCTTTCTTTTGTTATCGAAAATGTATTGAGGATTATCTATGACAAAGGCTTCTTCAAAGCTTCTTCCACATTTAATTGGCTGGCTGCCTGAATTCACATTTTTTTGATAAGCTACTCTGATTATACCAGTGATCTTATCTATATCATTTAAAGTAAGCAGTTCCGATATCTTGGTTTTGGCTGGAATCCATCTTCTGAGAGTTGTATTGCTTGTACGTAATTCATCAACTTCTGTTGTAATTTCTGTCTTTTCATAAGTTGTTTTGCTCTCTTTTGTTTGTTTTTTAACCGAGTCAATATCTGTGATTATTAAAGTTTTCAGTTCCAAAAATATTAACAATTCTTTAAATTTTTCTGCGTATGCGCCTCCCACTTCGATAGCAGAAATGTATTGCTCTGATAACTTATGACCATTATCTTCACTATCATGTTTTTTTATGAAAATTGGCAAAAGAATTCTTTCTACTGTTCCTTCAAATAAAATCGCTTTATCGGCAAAGAACAAATCGCATTTGCCTAAAGTCAGATATTGCGTCAAGAACTCTTTTGTCTCCGACTTAGTCAGTTTATTGTTAAAATACATTAAGTCTTTTACAGTGCATGAATTCACAACATCCGTTTTGGTAAAGTATCTGATGCTTTGCAGCATAGCATCAGAAAGAATATGTGGTGAGTGAGTAGTTATTATTGTTTGTGCATTCAAGCCAACTTCACTTAGGAATTTATTGATGTTTTTAATAAAGGTACTTTGCATTTGAGGGTGCATATGTGCTTCAGGTTCTTCGATGAAGATAAGATTCAGATTATTTTGAAAATCGCTTATTTCGCTGTAAAAGCCTATTATTTGTGCTATTATGTAAATGAGATTGCTATAGCCTAAGCCATTGTATTTTTCTGGAAGAATAGCTCCATCATGGTTATAAAACAGTTTAACATTATTCTTGAATAGGACTTCAGGTGCCAACTGTGATTTAAGTTCAACTTTTTCATTCCCCATTCCAGGGAAACCAAATTTGCTAAAATAGTCAATGAATGAAGCAAAGAAAACGCTTAATGTGTTATCAATATTCGAACTGGCCTGCTTAATGATATTAAGGAGTGCTTCTGATTTACTTTCATCTTTTTCATTTTCGTTATTGAATTGCTTTTGAAACACTTTTGAGAGTTTGGATTTAGATTCTGAATTACTGTCATCCAAGACACGTTGTGCAGGAATGAATTTTGCTTGAATTAATCTATTTAAGTCTGTCCGGGGAACATTCTCGGTTTTCTCAGTCTCAGAATATGGCCGAATGTTGATTTTGTAATAGCTTTGATAATGTGATTCAATATTTTTGATCAGTTCATCTTCATTTAGGTTACTTAGTTTCTTAAAAAATTTTTCTGTAGAATCAGGGGCGTATTCGCAGAGTATGGTAATTTCATCACTTTCTTCAAGATTTGTAAAGAAAGGCTTAATGTTCGCCCAGTTATCTTCCGGACCATATTTTAGAGTTAAGAGTAGCTGGATTTTAGGAATTTCGCGTTGAATTTCTTCTAATTTTTTCTCTTTATTCTCTGGTGTTATTTCTTTGTAGCTCTTAAATACTTCAATGAATTTACTATGACTTTTTAGTGAAAAATCCTCAAATTCAAAAGGTGGCTTATTATTCCCGTTAAGGAATGTATTAAAAATAAAAGATAAAGATGTTTTCCCTGTGTTATTTTTACCAACTATGGATGTTGTATTCTCATCAAAAGTAATGTCCACATGATGTAATAATCTAAAATTAATTATCTGTGCTGATTTTATTATCATGTATACACCTCACCTCTTATCATATATAGACCAATCTTTAATGACATGGTTGCCTCAGCGTTTTATGTAATTCCTTCTTTCATTCTATAATACTCCCCATAAACTGGACGCATGATTAAGGTGAATTTCCCATCAAAATATTACACTTAGAATGCGTTTTCGATTGGCCAAATGTTGATTAAAAAATTTCTCCGCCATTACGCCATTCCCTAAATCATCCCTGTTTTATGCAAAATCTCTATTAAATTGATCAACACGGGAAGCAAAGAGTGGTATTAATAACACGCTCACGGCCTCCGGTGCCGATTGCTGAATATTATGTAAAATGTACCATGCAAATAGTGTGCCAATTGCGTATTTATAGGATTATGTTCTTGCAAATCCTTTTTAATAAATAACTTATAATATTTTTTATGTTTCCAATCATTTGGCAACGCTATTTTAATACTGCCATGTTGGCAGTTATACAAACTAATCTAATGTTTAACATAACTTATAAAGCAGCGCAAACCCCAAGCGTTTCTATTAATATAGGCGTTATAGGCGTTTCTGAGACAGCATATATTGATTTTTTTTTGTTAATTTCGTGAAAAATCAGCAAAAATCGAACAATTCTCGGCAAAAAACGCTAAAAAACCAACCCCCAAATCCTTTGTCTACAATAAGGGGCATTTCTACCTTCGGTTCGGCTCGATGTCGCATTTCTACCTGCGGTTCGCGCCAGTTTAAATCACTCCACCACTCCGTGCTTACGTGATAGTACGATGCTCATGCTGGCCTCAGGTAGAAATGCTTCTTTTAGATGTTCCTAATCCGTGTCTTTTTCCTTTCAACTTTTAACTTTACACTTTACACTTTTCACTTGTTTGTAGCGCGCAAAAAACGCTGGTAATTTCCAACAAATTTCAATTTTTCTAAAAAAATTTTAATTAATTTCTTCATAAGCACTTAGCAAATTTTAACCTTTAAAAAACACCCTGTATTTCGTATCAAACACGCAGGTACGTCTAATTATATAGGGACTGCTTTTTTCCCCTCAGACGAGTTGTTTTGAAAATTAGCCTTTAGTCTGGAGTCTTGTGTCTATTATGAATCATCTATTGTCAAAAAAGCGGGTAAATAATCAAAAAAGAAGGTTATTCAATGAAAAAATTACGGAAACTGCTGCTGCTTCTATGCAAAACAAAGCCAATTTCAGAACTTCTGAAATTGGCGTAAACTCTTTTGAGACAAATATATACGAGATTTTATCCGCTTGGCGGGGCAAAAAAACAAACCCAATCAAACCCAATTCAAACCCAATCACCGAAAGGCCAAAAATGAACACAAACGCTTTTTCAAAAAAGGATTATGACAATGAAAGTACTTTCAGGCCCCCAAAAGCAAAGCCAATTCAAACCCAAAACAAAGCCAATCAGATTTATCCTCGAATGTCGTAGTCGGGGACCCAATTTGAAAATGTGGAACGAAATCTTTAAAATTTATCTTCCAAAAATGTTTGACAGTTGGCACCAATTCTGTAGAATAGCCCTTTTTGTGTAGCGAAAGAGAGTGTTTCTATGAAGAGCTTTATGGCAAAAAAAGACCAACTCGAGCACAAATGGATGCTCGTGGACGCTGACGGGGCCGTTCTTGGCCGAATGGCGGCTAAGATTGCGCCTATACTTATGGGAAAGAACAAACCCACATATACGCCCCACGTCGATACGGGCGATTATGTGGTTGTAGTTAACGCCGAGAAAATAACGGTTACCGGCAAAAAGGCCCAGGTGAAGGAGTACGACTATTATACGCATTTCCCGGGCGGGCATAAATACGTCAGCTTTGCCGATATGATGGCCAAGAAACCTGAGAAGGTTATTGAGCTGGCGATAAGGCGAATGCTGCCGAAGAACAAGCTCGGCAGGCAAATGCTGAAAAAGTTAAAGGTTTACCGGGGTCCGGAGCACGAACACCAGGCCCAGAAACCAGAAAAAATAGAACTATTTAAGTAAAGAATACGAATTATGGCAGATACCCAAACTGACAACCTGAATGTAAATATAAATACTCAGACCAAACAGGCGCCCGGCCAGGCCGGTAAATCGAAAGGTGGTTACTGGTGGGGCACCGGCAGAAGAAAAAGCGCCGTAGCACGAGTACGAATCAAACCGGGCAACGGCAAATTGCAGGTCAATAAAAAAGAGTTGAAAGAGTACTTTGTTCGGGAGCAGGACAGAAAAGCCGTTCTGGCGCCTCTGGAGACTGTTGGGGCAAAAAAATCTTTTGATATATTTATCAACGTCAAAGGCGGCGGAACTACCGGACAGGCGGGCGCCTCACTTTTGGGAATTGCCCGGGCGCTGAGAAAGTACGATGCAAACTTTGTTCAGGCCCTGCGGGACGGCGGACATCTGACCCGCGACCCGAGGATGGTCGAAAGGAAAAAGCCCGGCCAAAGAGGGGCAAGGAGAAGATTCCAGTTCTCGAAGCGTTAATTCGCAAATTATTTTGGATTGTCGAAAGAGCCACTGGAGTTTCCGGTGGCTTTTTTATTTGGAGTTTTTAAATAAAAATGTCAAGATTGGAGCATAAAAAAAAGGGGGCCGCATTGATGGCTCTGGCGAGCGGTTTTTTCTGCATAGCTGGCTGCCTTGTCAAAAGCGGTTCGTACATCGGCGCTTACAAGCTGACTTTCTTTCGGTTCGTCATTGGGCTGGGACTTATCGCAACTGCCGCTATGTCAGGGCGAATCAGGCTTGTCTTTGTCAACAAGAAGCTGCTGTTGCTGCGAGGTCTTACCGGAGGAATGGCTGTCTTTATAACACTTTTGTGTATCACCAAGCTTGGACTCGGTAAAGGTGTGGTTATGATAAGCTCGTACCCGATCTTTGGAAGTATTATAAGTGCGATTTTCCTGAAAGAAAGGCTGCGGCTGTTCAATATAGGGGCTATTCTGACGGCCATGGTGGGTATTTACTTCATAGCTTACGAAAAACAGCAGGGCTTTTCATTGCTGGTCTTTGGCAGATATGAGCTTTTGGCAGTCCTCGGCGCGGTGCTTGCAGGTTTCGCTGTCACAATAATACGCAAACTCCACGATACGGACAGCTCACTGGCAATTTACTTTTCCCAGTGTGTGGTAGGGATGTGGCTTGTCATAGGACCTGCCTTAAGAAGTGAAGCGGCTGTCGATTTCAAAGGAATCTTTATCCTGCTCGGTATGGGCGGCTGCATTACTATCGGCCAGCTTTTTATGACGGAAGGTTTTAAGTATGTGCCGGTCAAGACCGGTTCATTGCTGTTAATGTTCGAGACGGTATTGTGCTATATAGCCGGCGTGGTGATATTCAGCGAACCTTTGACCTGGTCGAACCTGTTGGGTTCGGTGCTGGTTGTTGGTGCTTGTGCGGTCGTCCTGCTGAGGAGGAACCTTGACCACTAAAGGCCAAACTGATATTCTTTGCCGATACCTGACAATAGAAAGGAAGAAACGATGATACGAGTTGCAATAATCGGGGCGAGCGGATACACCGGGTCCGAATCGATACAAATTCTACTGCGGCATGAGCAGGCGGAGCTTACTTATCTTACTGCGCTGCCCGAGGAATGCGGAGCGGTGGAGGACGTTTTCCCGCAATTTAAAGGGCGCTGCCCGTTGCAAATCGAGCCGCTGGACCTCGATAAACTCTCGGGGCTGGCCGATGTTGCCCTTTGCTGTCTGCCTCATAAGGTCTCTATGGGATTCGTGCCGAAGCTTTTGAAGGCCGGAGTAAAGGTGATTGATTTCAGTGCGGACTATCGGCTCAAAGATGTGGAAGTTTATGAAAAGTACTATGTTAAGCATACCGATACTAAGAATTTAAAGCACGCTGTGTTCGGTCTTCCCGAACTTTTCCGCGAGCAGATAAAAGGCGCCAGTCTTGTCGCTAATCCGGGATGCTATCCTACCGGTGCCGCGTTGGCCGTTGCACCGCTGCTTAAACAAGACCTGATAGAAACCGAAAATGTTATTGTCAACTCGGTGACAGGTGCATCAGGGGCGGGGATGAAACCTTCGAGTAAATTTCATTTTCCGAATATGAACGAGAATCTTTTTTCCTACAGCATCGGCACACACCGCCATATGCCTGAGATAGAACAAATCGCAGGCGATGTAGCAGGAAAGAAGGTTACCGTATTGTTCCAGCCGCACGTCGGGCCTTTCGACAGAGGAATTCTATCAACGGTTTATTGTCAGCCGAAGACGAAGCTGAGCGATGAAGACCTGTCGAAGCTGTATAATGATTTCTACCAGGAAGAGCCATTTGTTCAGGTGCGCAAGGAAGCTCCCGCTGTTAAGGATGTGGCAGGGACAAACTACTGCCATATTTTTGTTACCAGTGTGAAAGGCAAAATTCTTTGCTTTTCCGCTATTGACAATCTGGTAAAAGGTGCATCCGGCCAGGCAATTCAGAATATGAACATCATCTTCGGCCTCGAAGAAACCCTCGGCCTTAGATAGTATTACATTGTGTGAATACAAATTGAGGAAAAAAGTAGATAATATCCTGGTGTTGCAATTCAAAACACTTTGTTGAAGGAATTGTTCAGGTTATAATGATTTAAGTTAGTAAGCCTTTCTGTTTACGCTATTTTGTTCTTTTTGTTAAAGGATTAAAAAATGCCCGAGAGATGGAGAGATTGGCTGGCACAGGCTCAACGGGATTTGAACCACGCAGTACATGCCTGTGAAGATGAGGATTTTGAGTGGTCCTGTTTCAGCGCGCAGCAAGGAGCAGAGAAGGCTGTTAAGGCCGTTTTTCTTTCTTTACATGGCGAAAGTTGGGGTCATTCTGTTTTTGCTTTACTTAAAGCCCTTGATGAGAAGATAGAAGTGCCTGAGCAGCTCATAGAGGCTGCGAAGAGCCTGGATAAACACTATATTCCGACGCGTTATCCTAATGGTTTTGACAGTGGGATGCCGGGTGATTATTACACAAAAAAAGACGCTCAGGAGGCAATTGAGAATGCTCGAGAGATCATCGAATTCTGTGAAGGTTGTGTTCGCTGATAAGAACAGGATTTTACGTCAACTAAGAGATTATACAATAAAAATACAACAGAGCAGGCCGGAAGTGGAAAAAATAGGGCTGTTTGGCTCTTATGCCGCCGATACTTACGGGCCGGCCAGCGATGTGGATCTGTTGATAATTCTGCGGCAAAGCAGCAAGCGTTTTCTGGACAGAATTCCGGATTATCTTCCGGAGAACCTTTCTGCAGGCTGTGACGTTTTTCCTTATACCAACGAGGAAGTAGAGAGAATGAAACAGGAAAATATGCCGTGGATTTGCCATGTTCTTAAAGAGGTGGTCTGGCTTTAAACGGACTAACTTAGCGATGGGTATTGGTGTAGTTAAAGTTGCGACGTGTCAGTTTGCCGTTAGTAATTCGGTAAAGCGAAACGCAAAGAGAATCAGTGATTTTTTGCGCAAGGCTAAAAAGGCCAGAGCCGATATCGTTCATTTTTCCGAATGTGCTCTTAGCGGGTATGTCGGTACCGACTTTCCAAATTTCGAGGGGTACGATTGGGACCTGCTTAAAGAAGAAACCGAGAAGATTATGGCTCTTGCCGCTAAACTCAAGCTATGGGTTGTTCTGGGAAGTACACATAGATTGACCGAACCGAACAAGCCGCACAACAGCCTGTATCTTATTAATGCTGAAGGAAAAATTGTTGACCGCTACGACAAAAGATTCTGTACCCTTGGCGATTTACGTCGGATGACACCTGGCAACAGGTTTGTGAACTTTACCATTAAGGGCGTTAAATGCTCGCTGCTTATATGTTTTGATTTGCGATTTCCCGAGCTGTACCGTCAGCTTTACAAGGAAGGGGTCAACTGCATTTTCCAGTCGTTTTATAACGCCCGCCAAAAGGGCCCAAGCGTGCATACGCACATTATGCGACAGACGATGCAGTGCCGGGCGGCGACGAACCATTTGTGGATGAGTTGTGCAAATTCGAGCGGGTATTATTCTCCTTATCCATCTTGTTTTATCCGGCCGGACGGCAAAATAGTACAACAGCTAAGAATGAATCGACCCGATATAATGGTTAATTCTGTTGAGTTGAAAAGGAAATTCTACGACCCGATGGTCGGTTTCAGGGATATGGTTCTTGCCGGAGCCCTCGGCAACGGTGAAAAACCTATCTCAGACCGGCGCTCGAAAAACACAACAAGCCTTTAAATTTCAGCCGCTTAAAGTTTGGCTATGGCAAGCGAGTATCGTTTGACAAAAAACGTTTGAGGATTATTATTGTATCTTTTTGTGCAGCGATGTTATAAATCTGGTTTGGGGGTGTGTGCCTTTTTCGTTGTGAAGAGATGTTTTAAGTTTTTCTATTTTATTAATATTGGTAATGAATGAGTTATTGTGCAATATTTTAGCGGAGTCCGAGGGGCTTAATATTTTCCTGCTTTTAGGTATTGCGATCTTAGGCGGGACGGTGGGGGCGAAGATAATTCAACGGCTTCATATTCCCCAGATAATCGGTTACATAGTTATAGGCGTAATACTTGGGCCGGTGCTGGGTGTTATTTCACCTAAAACTATAGAGATTTTCGAACCATTCAACCTGTTTACGTTGGGGATTATCGGTTTTTTAATTGGTGGAGAGCTTAAACGTAAAATTTTCGTAAAATTTGGCAGGCAGGTTGCTGCTATTTTGCTGTTCGAGGGCGGAATAGCCTTTTTATTGGTTGGCTCTCTTTCTTTTGCTGCGCTTTGTTTGTTCTTTGACTGGCAGATGGCCTTGGCGGTTGGAGCGGTATTCGGGGCCATCTGTTCGGCGACAGACCCGGCTTCGACCGTAAGTGTGTTGTGGGAATACAAGACACGCGGGCCGCTTACAACGATGCTTACGACAATCGTCGCGCTCGATGATGCACTTGCTTTGGTTCTGTATATTATAAGTGTCAGTTTGGCGACTTTTCTTACCGGCCATAAGGAAGCCGGTATTCTTACAATGCTGTTTCATTCGTTTTATGAGGTTATTGGTTCTTTGGGACTGGGTCTGGCGGCGGGCGTTATATTAAGATGGATAATAAGGCGGCTTGATGATGAAGAGAAAATTTTGGTTTTTGCAATCAGTCTTTTAGTACTGACTATCGGCCTGGCTATAACACTGGAATTCGATGTGATTCTGTCATCTATGGCTTGCGGTGCGACTTTGATAAACCTTTCGCCACGCCGCAGTCTGAAAAGTTTTGAAATTGTTCGAAGATTTTCCCCGCCTGTTTATGTTCTGTTTTTTGTGATTATCGGCGCCCGGCTGAACGTCAGCATGACAGGCCAAATCTGGCTGTTGGCCCTTGTTTATGTTCTTGGAAGTATCGCAGGCAAGACAACAGGCTCGTATGTTGCTTCGGTCTATTCAAAGGCCGTGCCTTCAATCAGGAAATATCTGGGCTTTTGTTTATATCAGCAGGGTACTATTGCAATTGCCTTGCTTATTATGGCAAGTCATCGGTTCAAAGGACCTGTCAGGGACATGATGCTGTCGGTGATAATATTAGGGGTCTTTATACTTCAGTTCATCGGACCGCTGTGTACCAAAATTGGCGTTAAAAAGGCCGGTGAAGCAGGGATGAATATCACCGAGGAAGACCTTATCAAGACAAAAAGTGTCGGTGACGTTATGGATAAGGATGTGCCGGTTATCTCGGCGGGAATGCTCCTCAGTGAAGTTATCCGGGTTGTCAGCGGCACCAATAATTTCTTCTACCCGGTTGTTGATAATGACAACAAGTTAATAGGCGGCATAACCCTGGATGGTATCAGAAATACTTTTGCAACGCAGGAGCTGAACGACTGGCTGGTGGCACTTGATATTGTCGAGCCTGTCATCCTCAAGGTAACACCTGATGTGCCTTTGGCTGAGGCGTTTGAGAGAACAAAGCATCTTGACCTCGAACACCTGCCGGTTGTGATTTCAAACGAAGACGACCGGTTTATTGGTGTCTTGAACTGTCGTGCGGTTCACCGCTCACTGAGTGCCGAGGTATTGTCAAGACAGCAGAAAGCTGATAGTATGGCGTAAATGCAGCGTTTTGTTTCGGCTCTAAGAGAAAGAAAGTTTGTTTCTTGTGGTGGAATCTTGAAGCGATTTTCGTTTCCCAGGAAGAAAAGGCTCATCAGTAACCGGCAGTTTAAATCTGTTATAGGTAACGGTCGGCGTCTTGGCAACGGCATACTTACACTATATATGGCGAAAAATGACTTTAGTTATCCCCGCCTCGGTGTATCTGTGGGCAAATCATGCGGAAGCGCGGTTGTACGTAACCGGTTAAAGCGACTGCTGCGGGAGACCTTTCGGCAGAGTCAGGACGTGATACCTGCCGGCTTTGATTATGTACTTATGATTTCGCCCCGTTGGCTGAAAAAAACCGGCACCGAAAAATCTCAGGAGCAGCCGACATTTGAGCAGGTAAAGAGTTCGTTTTTGGCCCTGGTCAATTCGGCTGATTTGTCAATATAATATAAGGTGTTTTTATGAGTCCAAAAGAACGAATTTATGCGATTTTAACGGGCGGCTCTTACGACCGTCCGGCCGTTACCCCTATCTTTATGGCCTGGGCGGCCAATTTCATCGGGCGTACGTATAGAGATTATTATCTCGATGGTGACGTACTGGTCGAGGCACAGCTTGCGGTAACCAGGGCGTTTAATATCGACCAGATAAGTGCGATAAGCGACCCCTGGCGTGAAGCGTCCGCCTATGGAATGGAATTCGAATATCCGCCCGATGGGGTCGGAAGGCCGAAAGAGGTCTTCCTGAAGACCCGCGAAGACATTCCCCGCTTAAAACCGTTTGATATCGAAAACGCCGGGCGAACAAAACAGCGGATTGAAAGTGTACGTAAGATGGCCTCT
>Ga0114922_10004341_pt1 | contig 13146 bp, 11 predicted proteins | sample AartaG_FD_100975 | JGI IMG/M metagenome (GOLD analysis project Ga0114922, IMG submission 100975) | Deep subsurface microbial communities from Aarhus Bay to uncover new lineages of life (NeLLi) - Aarhus_00045 metaG | ecosystem: Environmental > Aquatic > Marine > Oceanic > Sediment | place... | reverse complement strand
TACGTGTTCGACCGAGACCGCGAACTCCGCTACACCGGCCGCATGGACGACAATCCGCGCGATGCCCGTCAGGCCACGACGAACGAGCTGCGCGACGCGCTCGACGCCGTGCTCGCCGGGCGGCAGGTGGCCGTCCCTCTGAGCAACCCGATCGGCTGCAACGTAAAGTGGAAGGACAAGGACGCGCACTGGATGCCGCCGGCGGCGTGCGACCTGGTCTGACGGCGGCAGTTGCCTGGCGACGGCCGCCTACTTCGCAGAGACCTCCAGTCCCTCCACGTCGAAGATGACGTTGACGCTCGCGCGGAAATGCGCCGGGGCGCGGACGTAGTCCAGGTAGTCCGCAAGCTCGTGGGCCAGGTTGGCGCTGTTATGCGCGAGGACGAGCGCGCCCGAGGGCATCCGGTCGTACGCCTGCTCCAGGATGTCCAGATAGATGCTCTTGCCCCGCCCCCCTGCCCCGTTGGCGTCGAGGTAGAGCAAGTCAATCGGGTCCGGGAAGGCCGCGACGAAGTCGACGGCGTCCGCAGCCACCACGCGGGCGACGCCCGTTGCGTCGATACGGCGCACGTTGCCCTCGGCGCGTGCCGCCTCTTCGGGCACGATCTCCACGCCGATTGACTGCTCCGCCGCATAGCAGGCGCCCGGCCCGACGGCCGCGCCCGCGTTGGAGATGAACGTGTTGCCACAGAAGACGCCGGCCGCGATCATGTTGCGCGGCCGAGCGATGGCGTTGATGGCGTACAGGAGCCTCTGCATGCGCGGCGTGATGGCCGTCCAGGGGATGTCGAACAGCTCAGCCACCGCCCGGCGGTGGGCCAGCATCTTTGCATGGTCGTAATCCGTGCGCGGCAGCGCGCCGGCTTCCTGAAGCGCCTGCAGGGCGCCGTCGACAACGGCGACCTCCTCCTCCAGCGGCTCCAGAACCCGGTTCGGCTCGTGATAGTCCATCCGATAATCGTCCCAGTCAGCGGTGCGGTATGTCGTGTGCACGTCAGCCCTCCGGCAAAGTGCCTCCAGACGGAAAACGCGGATTGTAGCGGCGGACGGCGTCGGCTGCAATCGGCAGCCGGCTGTCCCTGCCCTTGCCCATGACGCGGCGGGGCAGTATGTACACTGGCCCTGTGAACCGTTTCGGGAGGCCGAACGTGACATCCCGTTCTCCGCGCAAGCTCCAGCCGGTGCCTCTGCCCAGGGCCCGCATAACGGGTGGATTCTGGGGCCAGCGGATGGAGGCCAACCGCACTGCAACCATCCCGGCCGTGTACGAGCACCTGAAGAAGACGGGCCGCATCGACGCCTTCAAGCTGCGCTGGCGGCCAGGCATGCCCGACAAACCGCACGTGTTCTGGGACTCGGACGTCGCGAAGTGGGTCGAGGCGGCCGCCTACAGCCTGATCGCGCATCCGGAGCCGGGACTGCGGCGACGCGTGGACCACGTCGCGAAGCTGATCGCCGATGCTCAGCAGCCCGATGGGTACCTGAACACGCACTTCACGGTCGTCGAGCCCGAGAGACGGTGGACGAACCTGCGCGACGCGCACGAGCTCTACTGCGCCGGCCACATCATCGAGGCCGCCGTGGCGCACCACCTGGCCACGCAGAAGCCGATGCTCCTGGACGCTGCGCGCCGATACGCGGACTACATCGGCTGCGTTTTCGGGCGCGGCAAGGGAGAACTGCGCGGCTACCCCGGCCACGAGGAGGTCGAGCTGGCCCTGGTGAAGCTGTATCGCGCCACCGGCGAGGAGCGGTACCTGCGCCTCAGCGAATACTTCGTGAACGAGCGCGGTTGCCGGCCCCACTACTTCGACCGCGAAGCGAAGGAGCGAGGCGAAGCCCCAGAATCTTACCGAGCAGGCACTTATGACTACTGCCAGGCGCACCTGCCCGTTCGCGAGCAGAAGACGGCCGAGGGCCATGCCGTCCGCGCCATGTATCTCTACTGCGCCATGGCGGACCTCGCCGCCGAGACGGGCGACCGGACGCTCCTCGCCGCGTGCAAGCGACTCTGGCGCAACGTGAGCGAGCGGCGCATGTACGTGACCGGCGGAGTGGGATCTTCCTCGCACGGTGAGCGGTTCACCTGCGACTATGATCTGCCCAACGAGGCGGCTTACGCCGAGACGTGCGCTGCCATCGGCCTGGTATTCTGGGCCCACCGCATGCTCCAGCTTACGGCGAACGGCCGGTACGCCGACGTCATGGAACGTGCGCTTTACAACGGCGTGCTGAGCGGCGTGTCGCTGGACGGAAAGCGCTTCTTCTACACGAACCCGCTGGCGCTTCACCCGCAGTCCGCACGGTTCGGGCAACCGCACGTCCGGGCGCAGCGGGCCGACTGGTTCGGGTGTGCGTGCTGCCCCCCGAATATCGCCCGTTTGATCGCCTCCCTGCCGCAGTACGTCTGGTCCGAGGGACGTGATGCCGTCCACGTGCATCTGTTCGCCGAAGGGACGGCGGAGGCACAGGTCGGCGATCAGACGGTCGCGATCAGCCAGGCCACGGACTACCCGTGGGACGGGAAGATTCGAATCGGCGTGCACCCGGAGCGCGCCGCGAAGTTCACGCTGGCCGTGCGCGTTCCGGCCTGGTGCCGCAATGCGCAGTTCACGATCAACGGCGAGGCGGTTCCCCTGGAACCCCTCGTGGCCAGCGGTTACGCTAGAATCAAACGGCTGTGGCATCCGAATGACGCGCTCGCATTGGACCTGCCCATGCCCGTCGAGCAGGTCCACGCCCATCCGAAAGTCCGCTCCTGCGCGGGACGGGTCGCACTCCAGCGCGGACCGGTCCTCTACTGCCTGGAGGAGGCAGACAACGGCTGCGACCTGAGCGACGTCGTGCTGCCTGCGGACGCGCCGTTGCGCGCTACGCACGAACCGGACTTGCTCGGCGGCGTCGCCATTGTGAGTGGCCGGGCGCGGCGGCGCCGTCGAGGTCGGGGCGGGCCGCTTTACTCCCGCGAGGGCCTCGGAACAGCGGCGGTGCCGGTCAGGGCCGTCCCCTACTACGCCTGGGCGAACCGCCGACCGGGCGAGATGCTCGTTTGGATTCGCGAAGGATGAGGTGAAGCAAGGCTCCATGAAACCATGCGAACGACTGCTGAAGGTCCTGTCGCGAGAGATACCGGACTGTGTGCCGGTCTCGCCCGACTTCTCGAACATGATCCCCGCCCGCCTGACGGGCAAGCCGTTCTGGGACGTTTATCTCTACAACGATCCGCCCCTGTGGAAGGCCTACGTCGACTGCGCCCGGTACTTCGACATAGACTCCATGCTAGACGCCTACTACATCGACATGTTCCCCCCGCCACCGGGCACGCAGCCTGAGTGGGAGCGCTTCATAGTCTTCAGGAGCGAGGAACGCATCATCACGCAGTCCTCGCGCGTGGAGGACGGCAAGCGCATCTGGCGTCCGACGGTTGAGGTGTACTACGTGGCGGACCCGCCTACGAGGCGGGTGGACCCCGCGAAGATCGGCCTCCCGCCGGTTCCGAAGCGGTTTGAGCCGGTGGAGGGCGCACGCCCTCCTGACACGGGCGAGGAAGCGTTGCGGCTCATCAAGGAGGCGCTGGGCGATCAGGGCCTCGTCGGACTCACGCTGGCCGGCAGCCTGGCCCTGCACAACCCCGACGAGATCTTCCGCTACTATGACAATCCCGACAAGCACGAGCAGTGGGCCGCCGAGCGGGTCGAGGCGACCGAGCGGCGCTTCCACGGCCTGATGGCGATGGACGTCAAGCCGGACTACTTCTCGCTCGGTGGCTCCGGCACACTTGTCTTCCAGACGCTCGATATCTTCCGCCAGCTCGCGTTCCCAGCGGTCAAGCGAGGCATCGAGCTGGTGACGGAGGCCGGCTTCTTCACCCACGTCCATAGCTGCGGCCCCGAACGGGAACTCGTGAAGGTGTTCGCCGAAGAGACGGACCTGACGGTCATCGACCCGCTGGAGCCCCCGCCGATGGGCGACTGCGACCTGGCGGAGATGAAGCGCCTCTACGGCGACGAGATCGTCCTGAAGGGCAACTTGCACACGACCGGTGTGATGCTGCGAGGGTCCGCTTCGGACGTCGCGGCAGCGTCGAGGAAGGCCATCGACGACGCAGGAGAAGGCGGCGGGTTCATGCTGTCCACGGGCGACCAGTGCGGCCGAGACACGCCCGACGAGAACATCCGCGCGATGGTCGAGACGGCACGGACCTACGGTCGCTACTGAGCGGCGCCAGCGGAGCAGGCCCGGCGCCGCTTCGTCTCATATGAGCGACAGGGCTCGGCCTACCAGCCTGGCGAGCGTGCCCCGGCACGGCAACGCGGAAGCAACATTCAGCACGGGCACGCCGATCTTCCGGTAGGCCCAGGCCGCCCGAAACCTGAGAGCCAGCACGCGCCGCAACGAGGCGGCGTAAAGCCGCCCGGCCTGGGCGGGACCAAGCCCCGATTCGTCTGCGCTCCTTATGGCTCGCGCAGCCAGGCGGCCGCTTTCCATGGCGTAGGAGATGCCCTCCCCCGTGGCGACGTTGGCCAGACGGTCGGCCTCGCCAGCCAACAGCACGCCCGGGGGAGCCGAGTGAGTCAACCGGTCCCCTGTGGCGATTGCGGCCCCCCTGAGCCTGCCGATCTGCTTCGCCCGTTTCAGGCTCGCGCCATAGTGCCGATCGAGGAAGTGAGCGAAGACATCCCGAATGGAGCGGCCCCTCAGGCGTGCTGCTCCCGCGCATATGCCGACGTTCGCCCGCGTGTCCGATTCCGGGAACAGCCAGCCGTAGTACGGGAAGAGCTCCGAGTCGTAAACGAAGTCGCAGATGTGGGGAGCAATCGACACGCCTTCGAAGCGCGCGACGCAGGTGTGGGTGAGCTGCTCCGCTCTCGCCGCCTTGTGGAGCATGTTGTCCGCGCCGGTCGCGATAATCGTCCATCGGGCGCGAATGCGAAGCGCTCCGGCCTCAACGCCCACTACACGCCCGTCCGCCCATAACAGACGGTCCACCTTCGTCCGCGGCCGGAACTCGACGCCGTCTTCGATCGCCGCCCTTACCAGCGCGTGGTCGAAGCGCTCACGGTCCACGACCAGGGCGGCCCCGGCCGCCGGGACGAGCAGTGCGTCGCCCCCCGGAAGCACAACCCGCACGCTGCTGATCGGGTAACCGTCAGGCCTCACGCGTTTCCAAAGCTTGAGTTCCTTCAGAAGCCGGCAGCTTCTGGCCGACAAGCCCCCGGCGCAGGTCTTGGGTCTGGGAAACTCCGACCGGTCGAGCAGCAGGACGGAGCCGCGTCCCCATCGGGCGGCTTCGCGCGCGGCTACTGACCCCGCGGGTCCGGCCCCGACCACAGCGATGTGGAACGGCCACCCCATGGTTCGCCCACTCACGGGCCCGCCCGCAGGCACACTCTCATCCCGAATCCTCCTCCCTTGAGGGGATGCCGCAGGCGACGCACCCTCAATCTACCTATCCGGGCGGCCGTCTGCAAGGGTTCCTGCCCGGGCTCTTTTGGCCGGGGCACGAAATGGGTGTTGCCAAACAGTCAGCTTTCCGTTAGACTTAGCGAGCAAGAGCCGCCAGGGGAGCGCTGGGGCTTGGGGCCGGTGTTTGCCCGAGCAGGCGAGGTAAGTGCGCGTTTTCCCGGTTGGCTTGACCTTGCGCATGGTTCTGACCATGACAAGATCGACGAGGCGGGCCCGTTCGGTGCGATCCCCGCCAAAAGGGAGCGAAGGTGGGGGCAGAGCGCTGTTTTGCCCCATCCGCTCGCCGCCTGTCCGCGTCAAGCGCTCGATCCAGGAACATGGGATCCGGGCGCATGGGCCGAGACTTTCAGGGCCATAGAAGGCAAGTGAACCCATCTTTGAGTGAGCGTTAGGAGGTCTAGAACATGTTGAGAAGGCTGATGGTTCTTTCAGCTCTTGTGGCTTGCCTGAGCGTTTTCACAGGCTGCATGAGCAGCGCAAAGGTAGCTCCGGGCGTCGGGTTTCCCCTCGGTGAGATGAGCACCACCGCCACCTATGACGTGCTTGGCGACACCCAGGGCGAATCCTCCGGCGGCATTCTGTTCGGGTTCATCCCGCTCGGCTGCGAGAGCAAGTGCGGCACCATCGCTTTCGGTGCGACGATGCCCGCTTTCCCGCCCACGCCGGTGAAGGACGCCGCGGTGTACAACGCCATCGAGGCGGTGGCCGGGGCGGATGCGCTGTTTGCGCCGAGGTTCAACATCGAGCAGACGAGCTATATCGTCTACAAAACGAAGACGGTCCACGTGAAGGGAAAAGCAATTCGGATCAACCCCTCCGCACGTTGACCTGAAGCTTCGAAGCGATTGCCCGCGGGGAAGCCCCGGCTGTTTCCCCGCGGGCTTTTTTTCGCGGGAACATGGTGCCCGGTCGGGGCCGAGCGGACCCTCTCAGAGGGCACGCCGCCGCGCAAGACGCCGTGACCTCCTTCCCGGGGGATGCGGCGACAGGGACCCGTCTAGTCAGCACGATCGTTCTTCGCCATCTCTACGGGCCCCTTGCCAAGCAGCCAGCGAACCCTTACCATCATCCTGCCAGCCCCGTCAGCACCTCACAGACTCCATCAGCTTCTTGTGGAGCGCCGACATGGATGTGAATCGGGAGCGGTTGTGGAATCACCTGCGCGTCCTGTGCGAGGAAATCGGCCCCCGCCTGAGCGGGACGCCGGGAGCCGAACGCGCGGTCGAGCACATAGCGCAGCACCTGCGCAAGTGCGGCGCCCAGGTCGAGATGCAGGACTTCCCCTGCCCGTGCTGGGAGCATGAGTTCACCGAGCTGACGCTGCTCGCCGAGGGAGGAGAAGAGCGTCTGCCGGCGCTTGCGCAGACGTTCGTCGACGCCTGCGAGCTGGAGGCAGAGCTGGCAAGCGCGAGCACCTGGAACGAACTGGAGTACGCGCCCGACCTCGACGGAAAGGCGCTCGTGCTGCACGGCGAGGCCGGAAGCGGGCTGGCGCTCGATCGCAACATCAAGCTGCTGACGGCCGAGGAACGCGGCGCAGCCATGATCGTGGTCAGCCCGACCGAGACCGTTTCGTCCAAGCTCACGCGCGACCCACGCATCGGCGTGCCGTCCGTCGGGGTGCCGCATTCGGTCGGACGCAAGCTTCTGGCCAATGTGGGCAAGCGCGTTCACCTGAAGATCAGCGCGCGCCGTTTCGGTTCGACCGCCCATAATGTCATCGGCCGCCTGCCGGGCGAAGAAAACTGCCACATCGTTGTGGCCGCCCATCATGACTCGGCCGCCTACTCCCCGGGCGCAACGGACAATGCTTCGGGTGCGGCCGTGCTCCTGGAGCTCTGCGAAGTGCTGGCGGCCGAGAGTGGTCGTAAGCTGGGGATTCACTTCGTCACGTACGGCGGGCACGAATACGGCCGCCACAAGAGCAACCTTGGCAGCGTCCAATATGTCCGCCACCACGCCGAAGACATGGCGAAAACGCGCGGGATCATCGAGGGCGACGTCATCGGCACGATCGTCGGCGCGCCTCGAGCGAGGGTGGCGGGCTGGCCGCCACGCCTGAAGGACGGCCTCCTGTCGGTGCTGTGGCGGTTCCCGCGTGCGACCGTGGACATCCGCCCGCAGACGGAGCCGCCCCACACGAGTCTGGGCCTCGTCGGCGTGCCGGCATTGGTGTTCATCCGCAACTACTCAAGCATCCCCATCCACACCGCGCAGGACACCATCGACTTGCTGAGCCCAACGGAGCTGGCTTCAGAGGCCGACATCATGGCTGCCGTGGTACGCTACCTGACGTCTGCCGAAGGCGTGCGGGCCGAATGAGCCTGGAGGGCCATGGTGCCACGGGCCAACGTGACGCGCCCGAACGAGGCCAGGACCCAGGCACCGGACTTGCGATGCAGAGGGCGGCGGTCCATCAGCAGAAGTGCAAGGAACCAGGCATGACCGGCAGAGGTAGAATGAAAGCGGCATTCTCTGGGGACGGCGCGCCCGAAGTCCCCGCCGTGCTTTCCTGTTATGAAGACATCTTCCAGCGGGACCATTGGAAAAGCCTTACGCGGTTCCCCTGGTGGTACGGGCAAGAGGTGGACGTAGAGAAGCAGATGCTGTGGCGCCGCGAGGCTATCGCGAACACGGGGGAGGACTGGTTCCGGCTTCCGTTCTGTCCGCCTGCGGCGAGCAGGCAGGAGCAGCGTATCGCGGAAACGGCCGGCGGCGTTTTTCTGATCGACGAGGAGAGCGGCAGCAGGAAGAAGATTGAGCGGCCGCCGGTCGGCGACTGGCCCGAGCAGGGATACAAAGCGCCGAGCACGCCGCCGCAGACACCCGAGGCAATAGACGCGCTCGTGCCCATATCCGATGAGGACGACTTCACGTACGTGCGTACCGAAGGGAGGGACGCCCTTGCCCGGGCCCTGCTCGAGGCGTTCGGCGAGACGCTCTTCCCCAACCATCGGACTTCTTCGCCGCTGCTGAGATGTGCCGATCTATGGGGATTCGAGCAGATGATGCTGAACGTCAGGGCCGAGCCCGATCTTGTTCGCCATGCCTGCCGACGGTACCTGGAGCAGGCGAAGACCACCGTTCGGAGGGCCGCGCTGTTGGGCGCGGAGGGCATATGGGTGGTCGACGCCCTCGCGGACATGATCGGTCCCGATGATTACGCCCGGCTGGGCGTGCCCTTTCTGGAGCAGTTGCTGGCCGAGATCCGAAGGGTCGACATGAAGAGCATCTACTATTTCAACGGGGACCCGGCCGGCAAGTGGGACCTGATACTCTCCCTGCCAGCCGACGCCCTGGCCTTCGAGGACGACAAGAAGGGCTTCAAAGTGGACGTCGTCGACGTGGCCAGGAAGCTGAACGGGCGGCGCACGCTCTTCGGCAACCTGAACGCGATTGACGTCCTGGAAAAGGGCACGGATGAACGGTTGAAGGACGATGTGAAGAGCCAGTTGGCGGCCGCTCCGCTGAATGGCGGCCGGTTCGTCATGAGCATAGGAAGCCCCGTGACACCCGGCACTTCGGTGGAACGCGTGAGGCTGTACTGCGAACTCGTGCGCGAATTGGGACGGCTTTAAGGAAGGCCCAGCCCAGTCATGCCTTGGAAGGAGCATCGACCATGTCAGAGACCGGGAAGGACGGCTTTGCGGTGAATCAGGACCGCCTGTGGAGTCACGTGCGCGTGCTGTGCCAGGAGATCGGCCCCCGCCTGAGCGGGACGCCGGGGGACGAGCGCGCGGTAGAGTACATCGCGGAGCACTTCCGTCGCTGCGGCGCAGAGGTCGAGGTGCAGGACTACCCATGCCCCGCCTGGGAGCACGAGTCCACGGAGCTTGCGTTGCTTGGCGCCGGCGGGCCTGAGGCATTGCCCGCCCTCGCGCAGACCTTCACGGAACCGTGCGACGTCGAAGCGGAGCTTGTGGGTATAGACACCCGGGACGAACTGCAGCTCGGCCCGGACCTGGAGGGCAAGGTGCTGGTGCTCCACGGCGAGATCGCTTCGAGCCTGACCGCAGATCGTAACGCTCTGCTGCTCGCCGCCGAAGAGCGCCGCCCCGCCGCACTCGTGGTGGTCGACCCGCATGAGGCCGTGTCCTCGAAACTTGTGCGCGACCCGTTTTTGCGAGTCCCGGCGGCCGCAGTTGCGAGTTCAGTGGGCCGTAAGCTCCTGGAGCGCGAAGGCCAGCGGCTGCGCCTGCGCATTCGCGCGCGCCGCTACGATTCCACCGGGCACAACGTCATCGCGCGGTTCCCCGGGGAGCAGGAGGGGCATGTCGCCGTTGCCGCTCACTATGACTCGGCGGCGGACTCCCCCGGCGCCTCGGACAACGCCTCGGGCACGGCGGCCGTTCTGGAGGCATGCGAGATGTTCGCAAGTGCCCCGCCAGCCGGGCCGGGAGTTCACTTCATCGCTTACGGTGCGGAGGAGTACGGACGCCGCAGTGGCGGATGCCTGGGCTCGGTCGAGTACGTGCGGCGCCATCCCGCCGAAACGTCCCGGATGCTCGCGGTCATCGAGCCGGACTGCGTGGGGACCGTCGCCGTGCCGCCGAGGGTGAGCGTGATGGGCTTCGAGCCCTCGCGGCGGGAGGGAGTCTTGAGCACCCTCAAGCGGTTCCCGCGGTACGACGTGAACCTCCGGCCCGAGACGGAGACGCCGCACACGCCGTTCAACCTCACGGGGGTGCCGGCAGTCTGGTTCGTGAACGACTACACCCGTCTGCCCATCCATACGCCGCAGGACACGCTCGACGTGCTGAGCCGGGAGGAGATGGCGTTCACCGTGGAAGTCATGGGCGCCGTCTTGCACTTCCTTCTTTCCTCGAACGGTGCGTAGCTCCAAGGGTGGGCGCATGAGGTGACCGCCTATGAACTCGCCACAGGATAAGAGCCCCACGGAGCACAGCGCCCTCGATGCCCTGAACCGGCAGTTCGCCATATCCGATCACGTCTCGTTCCGTGCGGGGCCCGGGGGTCTGGCCGTGGCGGACGTGGCCAACGAGCACGGCACGGCCGCGGTCGCACTGTCGGGAGGCCACGTGCTCTCGTTCCAGCCGAGCGGCCACGAGCCGGTGCTCTGGCTCAGCCGGCAGAGCCGTTTCGAGGTCGGCACGTCGATTCGCGGGGGCATCCCGGTATGCTGGCCGTGGTTCGCCGCCCACCCGGACGACCCGAAGAAGCCATTCCACGGCTTTGCCCGTACCTCCCTCTGGTCCATAATGGATACCCGACCCGTCGAGGGAGGCGCCACGCAGGTGCGCCTGGGCCTGCGGGATAGCGACGCGAGTCGGGACCTCTGGCCCCATTCGTTCGAACTTGAAAACGTGGTCACCGTCGGTCCGGAGTTGCGCGTGGAACTCGTTGCCCGTAACACCGGGGATGCGCCCTGGACTTGCACGGCCGCCCTCCACTCCTACTTCCGTGTAAGCGACGTGACCCAGGTGACGATCCACGGCCTGGAGGGGCGTTATTACGTCGAGGGGACCCCCGAGCGCCAACTCCAGAGCGGACCGGTCACGATCGACCGCGAGGTGGACCGCGTCTATCTCGACACGACGGAGACCTGCACGATCCAGGACCCCGGCATGGGCCGCCGCATCCACGTGGCGAAGGCGGGCAGTCGCTCGACCGTGGTCTGGAATCCGTGGATCGACAAGGCCGGACGCCTTGAGGACTTCCCCGACGACGAGTACCCACACATGGTGTGCGTCGAGACTGCCAACACGCGGCACGACGCTGTGACCGTGCACCCGGGCGCCGAGCACCGACTGTGCGCGCGCATCAGCGTGGAAAGGCTCTGATCGACCCCGGGCATGGGGCTGCATTCCGCTGGGATCGGGCATTCCACCCCTTCCTTTTCGCCTCGCCTTTGCGTATAATGCCGCCAGTTGGACTGCGGGGCTTTGTCCCGGAGGGCCAACGCTATATGCTCTACTAGCGAGGTACCCGCCATGTGTGCTGAGTCACCCGCTCAGGACGACGCTCAGGATGCACTGCCGTCGGACTGCCGCATGGAGACGCTCGGGATTGCGTTCTTCGATCTGTCCCGAATGGCCGAATGGTCGTCATCGGACGAAGACCTTCGGATCGCCGCGTTCCTTCAGGAGTTCTACGGGCTTGCCGCCGAGCACGTCGGCGAAGCCGGGGGCCGGATCGTCAAGTTCATGGGCGACGCGGGCCTGGCCGTTTTCCCGGTTGATCGGGCCGAAGACTCCATCTTCGCCGTCGCCGAACTGGCGCGCCGCACGCGGGAATGTGCGCGCGAGTACGGCATCAACGTGTACCTGAACACGAACGTGCACGTGGGGCCCGTGCTGACCGGCAGCTTCGGACCGCCCGGCCTGGACCGCTTCGACGTCATCGGTAAGGCCGTGAACACCGCCGCACGCCTGGGGCGCCGTGGTCTGACGCTTTCGCCGCAGGCATTCCGCTGTCTCAGCCCTGAGGGAAGGGAACGCTTCGACAAGGTCAAGCCGCCCATCACCTACCGCCTCTGTTCGTGAATCCCCGCAACGGAGGGAGGCACGGCACCGTGATCCTGTACCATGGCACGACGGCGCGGCGGGCGAAGCAGATCGCCGTCGAGGGATTCCAGCCGAAGAAGCCGTCGCTGCGCGTCTGGTTCGCCGAACGGAGGGGGTACGCCCGGGGGCGGGCCAAGACCCAGGCGCGTCGCCGACATGATCGGGCGGTGGTGCTCGTCTGCGAAGTCGACCTGGCCCTGCTGCGCCAGCGTCTGGGCACAAGGCGCCTGGTCCACCGGGGCGGCGTCGTCGCCGTAAACGGTCACGTGCCCGTATCCGTGTTGCGTTCGTTCCCCGGGTACGACATCCCCGCGTCCCCGGACGAACTGGCGTCCTGGGTGAACCGCATTCTAGGGCTGAAGCCGTACAAGGGAGCCAGCCGACGACATCCGGGTATAGAGCGCCTGTCGTCGTGGGTGGCGCATCGCATGGCTTCGCAGCCGGGCAGCAACATCGCGCCGACGGAACTGCTGGAGATGGCGCAACGCTGGCTGCCGGAGTTCTTCGATGGCGTTGAGGTGGACCGCGAGCGCCTTAAGGTCCGCCGCAAAGTCACAACGATCGCCCTGAAGGTCGAGGCACCCCCGCGAGAAGAGGAGGCCGTAGAGCTGGCGCTCGAGTGTCTGGATGATGACCGGCCGAAGCGCCGCGTTCGCGGGCTGTCCATACTTGCCGACATGGCCGATCCGGACCTCTTCGACTGGTGCGTGATGCTCCTGGAGGACGAGGCCAGGTCCGTGCGGCTGAAGGCGCTCCAGACGATGGCGCAGTGTGAGGACGGAGATGCCGACGTCATCGAGCCACATGCCTCCTCCGAGGACAAGCGCATCCGGGCAGCCGCTCTGGCAGCGCTCGCACGTCACGGAGGGCGATCCGCCATGCGCTGGTTCAGACGCGGCCTGAGGGATCCCGAGCCTTGCGTGCGCGTGCGCACGGCTCGCATGCTTTCGCGGCTGGATCCCGAAAGGCATCGGTCCACCTTCGAGCTTGCGCTCTATGACCCCAACGCGGACGTCCGCCGCACGGCGCGCAAGCTGGTGGCGGGAAAGGGCTACGCCAGGCCGAAGTGGTAGTATGACGTCGCACGTCCGCCGGGAGGGCGACGTTGAAGGCGATCTACAACGAGAAGCAGGACCTGCACACGCCGCGGTACCAG
>Ga0114922_10004340_pt1 | contig 13146 bp, 15 predicted proteins | sample AartaG_FD_100975 | JGI IMG/M metagenome (GOLD analysis project Ga0114922, IMG submission 100975) | Deep subsurface microbial communities from Aarhus Bay to uncover new lineages of life (NeLLi) - Aarhus_00045 metaG | ecosystem: Environmental > Aquatic > Marine > Oceanic > Sediment | place... | reverse complement strand
CCTTCCACATCCTCAGCAAGGATAATAAAAGGTTTTCCCATCTTGGCAACCTGCTCGAGTATGGGAAGCAGATCCTTCATCACGCTGATCTTCTTTTCATGAATCAAGATATAGGGATCCTGCAGCGAGGCCTCCATCTTCTCAGGATCAGTTACAAAATACGGGGAGAGATAGCCACGGTCGAACTGCATACCTTCTACCACTTCGAGGGTGGTCTCCATGCTCTTTGCCTCTTCCACTGTGATGACACCCTCTTTGCCGACCTTGTTCATGGCCTCTGCAATGATGTTTCCAATGGTCTCGTCGTTGTTGGCCGAAATGCAGCCAACCTGGGCGATTTCTCGTTGGTCCTTGGTCGGCTTGCTCATCTTTGCCAGTTCTGAAACGACCACTTCCACGGCCTTGTCAATACCTCGCTTGATGGACATGGGATCATTGCCCGCAGCTACTAGCTTCTGGCCCTCGTTGTATATAGACTGGGCCAGTATAGTAGCAGTGGTGGTACCATCGCCTGCCACATCACTGGTCTTGCTGGCGACCTCCTTGACCATCTGCGCACCCATGTTCTCAAACTTGTCATCCAGCTCGATCTCCTTGGCCACGGTGACACCGTCTTTAGTCACAGTGGGGGCACCCCACGATTTCTCCAGAATTACGTTTCTGCCACGAGGGCCAAGGGTGACCCTAACCGCATTTGACAAGGTGTTCACACCTTTCAAAACGGCTTCCCTGGCCTTCATTGCATACTTTATCTCTTTTGCAGCCATATTGATCCTTCCTCCTTAAGATTTTTTGTTAGCTTGATTACTGTCCGGGAAAGTTCTGTCTTGCTACTTTTTTTCAATAACTCCAAGCACATCATCTTCCCGCATGATAAGATATTCCGTTCCCTCGATCTTTATGTCGGTACCCGCATATTTGCCAAAGAGTATGCGGTCGTCTTTTTTCACGTCGAGAGGCACCTGGGTGCCATTTTCCAAGACCTTCCCTTTGCCAACTGCAATAACCAAACCTTCCGAGGGTTTTTCTTTGGCCGTATCGGGTATGATAATACCCCCCTTGGTCGTTTCTTCCTCTTCAAGACGTTTCACGAGAATTCGGTCCTGTAAAGGTCTAATCTTCATAGTCCTCAATCTCCTTCTTACTAAGAATTTTTTCTGCAACATCTACTGATTCGCCTTCTGCGGATCCCTTTAGTTCCCCAACAACAAGAGTCTCATTGCCACCCCCTTTCGCAATATTCATGCGCATAATATCTCGGAAATTCTGTCCGCCAACGGCGGAAAATCATAGGCCGTTGAACCCATCCCGCCAGAGGCGGATTTTCAACACTCCGGTACTCCATTGCTACAACCTACCCGTACCTGCTCGTGCCTCGCAATGGCAGGCTGGTATTCTGGTTGGGGCGAAGCCCCCAAGTTCGCAAATACAGAGATTTTCAAGCACGAGAGAGATCTACAAGCCTTTAAAAATACATCCCGAATTATAATCATAGACACAAGTTTGTAAATGGGATAGGGCAAAATTTTCTGATTAAAGACGAGAGGCTTACAGAGGCTATTTCTGGTTAACCTTTTGTTCAGTTAACGTCTACGGTCTGCCATACCATCTCACTCCTTTTGTTCGGATTTCTTAGAAGATGCTGGCTGGGTATCTGGCTTCTTACCCTTTGTTTTGGACGACGAACTCCCCGATTTATTGGCATAGTCGGTCGCATACCAGCCTGTTCCCTTAAGATGGAAGCTGCTCTGAGATATCAGTTTGTGAAGTCTGCCAGAACAGTATTTACAGGTCCCCAGTGGTTTATCTGAAAATTTCTGCCAGGCTTCTTCAATCCTGCCGCATTTTGTGCACTCATATTCGTAAATGGGCATCTTCGTACCTCCCTCTGCCGAAATCGTCCATAACATAATAAACAAAAGCAATTTGTCAAGAAGCAAAATCGCCGCAAATCACAATTGTCTCACGCCATGTCCCTTAGATCATCGAGCGGCCCCTGCCAGGCCTTGTAAAAGTCAAATACGGCACCCATGCCGGGGGATTGTGCCGGGCTCAAAATGGCCTGGGTCTTTTCATGAACTCGGGCCTCTTCTATGACCTTCTCTCTTGCCGACGCCTCAAAGGCTTGAAGGAACTTTGCGAACCTGATGACATGGATCAATTCGTGAGTTACAATGTAAAGCGTAAAGGGATGCAAGCGCAGCTCAGGAAATTTCTTAAGAGCAGACAGGATGGTATGGTCCTGAAGGCATATCTTGTAGAAATCGTACTCTGAAGAACTGAGCAATGTTTGGGCTTTGCGCCCAACATACCTTATGATCTGCGCAAACGGCCCGTGTACAACCTCATCAGGAGTCAGGTCTGCCAGGGTCTTGACATCATAGCGCTGGCCCCTCCATTCGGCCGAAGACATCTTGTAGGCATTGCAGGTTATTTCCTCGGCAATGGCCACCGCCTCATTGACGATCCTCAACTCATCTTCCTGGAAACGCTGAAGTCCTTTCATGTCACCTATTTGCACCTGGATCTGAAAAACAGATAAAATCTTTTAGCATATTGTTGGAACGATAGCCACCTTTGTTTTCAAGTTATAAAATCGCTTTACGATTTTATATGACGCGGCTTCGCCGCTCAAAAAAAGGAATTTCTATACTATCCAGTGGCCAGTGGTCAGTGATTAGTGACCAGTGATCACCAACATATGACCGCCGACCACTGGAACAACCGGCGTGAGCAGGAAAACATCTGGACAGACCTTCTGTAATGTAATAAGGATCGTCTAAATCCTTAAAGAACGGAGGTGATGCTGTGGGAAGCGTTATTAAGAAACGCAAGAAGAAGATGCGAAAGCACAAACACAGGAAGTTGCTGGCTCGCACCCGTCACCAAAGAAGGAAGAAATGATGGAGATGACACCTGCTTTGTTTTCGCCAAAGAAAAGGCACCACGCAGGGATAAGCGCGGTGCCTTTTCTTATTATGTGGCGTTTATGGTTGGTGTCAGAGATTTGTCATTGGTCGTCCTTTCAATTACTTTTTCCCGGTATATCCTTTCAAATACTTGAAAAACTCAGAGTCTGTGGAAAGAATGAGCGAGCTCTCTTTATCCAGGGTTTCCCTGTACATATCAAGCGTATTCACAAAAGAATAAAAATCAGGATCAAGTCCATAGGCCTTGGCGTATATCTTTGTAGCTGTGGCATCGGCTTTACCCTTGATTTCCTGGGCTGTCTTGTAAGCCTCTGAGGTAATCCGTTTCATCTCCCTTTCCCTTTCTCCCTCGATCTTCCGGGCCTCTCCCTTTCCTTCGGAACGGAACTTTTCAGCCATTTGTTTCCGCTCTGCAATCATCCGTCCAAAGACTGCCCTCTGGACCTCCTCCCCGTAATTGATCCGCTTGATCTTAACATCAACCAGCTCAATGCCGAACTTGGCAAGCTTGGGCTGGGCCTGCTCCATGATCCCCTTGCTTATCTTTTCCCGGCCAACCTTGACTGTGCCAAGTCGTCTTTTGTCCTTCATCTCTTCCTGTTCCAGACCGAGCTCAAAAGTGTCGAGTTCTCGATTCGTTCTGCGCACAGTTTCGATGAGAGGATACGAGGTGATAAAATTACGCACTGCCGGGTCAATGATATCGTCAAGGCGACTCAAAGCACCTGACACATTATTTACGGTCTGAAAGAACTTGAGTGGATCAACAATCTTCCATCGCGCAAAAGTGTCCACCCAGATAAATGTCTTATCTAACGTGGGGATTTGCCCGGGATCCCCGTCCCATTCCTGGAGGTTCCTGGGAAAACGATTGGCATGTTGGATAAAAGGAATTTTAAATTTGAGGCCGGGCTCCTTTATTGGTGCCCCGACTAGTTTGCCAAATTGCGTAACAACCACCTGTTCAGTTTCATCTAATGTGTAAACACCGCCAAAGGCGATCAGGAGGGCAACGATAACCGGAACAACGATTAATAACCCTTTACCCTTCATTTTTGCACCCCCTCTATTTTACCCATACCCAGATTGAGGAATGGAAGGATGTTTTTTTGATCAGCATCGATGATGTATTTGCTGCCTAATTTGGGAAGAAGATCCTTCAGGGCCTCCAGATAAAGACGCCGCCGAGTGACATCCTTTGCCCTGGAATATTCATTGTACAGGGCCACGAACCTGGACGCATCCCCCTTGGCCCGGTTTATTCGATCAAGAGCATACCCTTCAGCAGCCTTGATGGTTTTTTCAGCATTTCCCTTGGCAGCAGGAATGGCTTTGTTATATTCCTCCCTCGCCTTGTATACCATCTCTTCCTTTTCTTGTACGGCCCGGTTCACTTCGTTTAAAGACGGCTGGACAGGTTCAGGGACATTTGTCTTTTTCATCTCGATGGTCACAACGTAGATCCCCGTCTCTGCCTCATCAAGCTCTTTTTGCAGGAACGACCGGGCCTCGTCAGCGATTTCCTCTCTTTTGCTGAGGACCTCATCAATGCTTCTGTCACCTATCACCAACCGCATGGTAGACTCCGCCAGATCGCGAAGTGTAGCCCTGACATTTTGCACCTTAAATAAGAACTGGTAAGGGTCTTTTACCCGGTATTGAACAATCCAGGGCACCACACCCACGTTAAGATCACCTGTCAACATAAGATGTTCACCCTCATAGGCCTTGCCCACTGCGTACTGGGTGCGGACACCGGCTGCAACGGTCCGGAAACCGAATTCTTCTTTGTTGATACGCCTTACCGGGACCTTGGTCACTTTCTCAATGCCTCTGGGGAGCTTGAAACTGAGTCCAGGTTGAGCGGTGCGGATATATTTGCCAAACCGCTGGACGACGCCTACTTCATCTACAGCCACGGTAAAAAAGGCTGAGCTGCCAAAATAAATAACGAGGGCAACAAGTATGATGATCCAGCCCCCGGGCAGTTTCAAATTCTTAAACTTTTTAACCACCTCGTCCACCCCTGGGGGCATACCTCCGCCAGGGCCTTGCTGCTGTTTTTTTAACTTGTCCCAATCCCAGGCCATCATCTGCTCCTATTGCTCAGTGTTTTTATAAAATCGCTACGTCATTCTATTGGTATTGCAATGTAGCCGTCCGATTCCTCATAGTCAAGGAAAAACGGAAACAGGGCTCCGTCAAAGTTACATTGCGTAAACATAAAAATCTCCCTAAATCCCCCTTTACAAAAGGGGGACTTTGAAGTTCCCCCTTTTGAAAAGGGGGGAAAGGGGGGATTTTAGGAATAAGGCAATTTTCATTGTAAAACATTATGTCAAGGCTTACTTTGACGTTGCCGTGGAAAAACGGAAATAGTTCCTGTTGACAGCCAGCAGTTCGGCAGATTATGAGAGTACGTATGAGAAAAAAAATGGACAAGCCTGCCCTCCTCGGCACAATCTTGCAGCAGGCCCTAAAAGTCTCGAGAATTGATGTTGATTTAAACGCCTGCAAGCTGTGGCAGCAATGGAAAGACGTGGTAGGGTCGGCAATTGCTGAAAATGCCCGGCCGGAAGCAATCAAAGGAAAATCACTGTTGGTTAATGTATCGAGCGCCCCATGGATGCAGCAGCTTCAATTCTTGAAACCTGAGCTGATCGAAAAACTTAACGAGTCCCTTGGAAAAGAGGTACTTGGAGATATACGGTTCAAGATTGGGCCGGTTGACAGTGATACGTAATCAGGGGCATTCCCAGATTCTTACACCGCGCTGAATAAATCCGAATTTCGGATTTCAGATCACCTGCACTGTTTTGTAGCGACTCCCGGTGATCATTTATCACAGGTCTCTATTCCCCTATCATCTTTTTCACCTCATCCGTATACCCTCCCTCCGGTTTATAGATTATGATCGGGGGATCGACCTTCAGTCCTGGATTGCCATATTTTATCCCCTCTGCGATGGCCCGTATAGCCCCTGAGTATTGCTTAGGATGAATCAACCTCAGCCGTTTGGGCTCCAGCCTGGATGCTCGCATATGCAGGACAAGATCGATCACACGCTCGGCCGGATAAATCACCACTAAACGACCAGAGCGTTTCAGCAGACCCCTGGCAACAGAAACCACATCCGAAAGACATGCCTTGATCTCATGCCGTGCCACAGCCCGCTCTGCCTCCGGATTGATCCGTCCGGAAAGTACCTTGCGGTACGGCGGGTTGCTGAAGACAACGTCAGCCGTTCCGGGTGTCAGATATGACTTGAAATCCTTCATGTCTCCGTGCACAATGGTAATCCTTCCCTCCATGTGGTTTAGCCGTACATTTCTGGAAGCCAATTCTGCCAGATCCTTCTGGATCTCAATCCCATAGATGTGTGTCGACGGAGTCTGAAGGGAAAGGATCAGGGGTATTACTCCGCAGCCGGTCCCGAGGTCAACGGCGATGTCTGTGGCCCTCAGGTGGACATGGTGTGTCAGGATTGCTGAATCAATCGAAAATCTATAACCCTTCTTTTTCTGAATGATCTTGAGCCGATCACGAAACAGGCTGTCGGTTGTGGTCATTTGTCAATAGCTCACTTCTCCACCGTCAATCTTATTGATAACAAGGCCAGTCATTACCTTGGGATAGAAATAGGTCGATTTCCTGGGCATGATAAGGCCTGCATCCGAAACCTCCTGGACCTGGTCAAGCCTGGTGGGGTTGAGGATAAGAGCTATAGCACATTTTCCCGTACGAACCGCATCCAGGGCCTTATCGACTCTGCTGGTATACAGTATGCACCCCTCGTCATCCAGGGTGGCACCATTTAGGCCTAGAATCTCTTGAAGAACAAGCTTTGTCACTGCGGTGATATCAAGCTTTCTGAGCGGTACAGGGATTTCTTGGCCAAAAAGGTGATCCATGACCCCCTCTTTCACCCGGAGCACGTAAAAGCCCTTGTCGTCTCGCAAGGCTGCGCCTATGACTGTGCCATTGGTACCTGTCTTTACCTTGCTCAAAAACGCCTTTTCAATTTGCTTGCGATTCAGACTATCAAAATCAAGTGTTTCGATATCAAAATAGGCACGGGCTTTATTGATAAAGCCCTCTACATGTGCTTTTTCTGCATCACAAAGCACCCGATGCGCCGGACGGATCGTAAGGCCCGAGTCGTGCATGCTGGTTAGATACATCATGACAAAATTGCAGGGGTCATTGGGATCTAGAGCAGTCTGCTGGGACAAAATCCGATTGCGGTACCTGAGAGCGGTCTCATATCGATGATGTCCGTCAGCAATGTACAGGGTGTGGTCAGCCAACCTCTGTCCAATCTCCTTGTGGATCTGCCGATTTTTTACCCGCCAAAGACGGTGCTGATAGCCCATGAGGTCTTCAAAGTCAAGATCCGGTCGAAGCCCCTGTATACCAGCCCGGAGCGATCTAAAAATCTCGTTCTCCGGATCTGGAAATAGCGAAAATATGGGACTGAAATTCGCCCGTGATGCCTCGATGAGCTTAAGACGGTCTATGTTGGTGGCTGAGAAGGTCTTTTCATGGGGCAGTATGATCCCCTTTTCAAACCTTTCAAGTCCCACCAATGCAATGAAACCAAACCGGGTACGAACCTCCCCGTCCAGCCTGTAGTCCATCTCAGTCACATAGAAGGCAGGCTCTTTGTCCTGTCTCAGCATCCCTTCATCCAGCCAACCGCGGAAAAACTTGGCCGCACGGGAATAACGATTATCATGTTCGGTATCCTCCGGGTAGACCTTGCCCAGGATCAAGCGAATCATATTCTGAGGGTGCCTCTTATAGAATTCTTGTTGCTCCCTTTCTGAAACAACGTCGTGAGGCGGTGTGACCACCGCCTTCAAGTCCGGTACCTTCTTAGGATCATAAAGGATACCCCTAAAAGGGATGATTCTGGCCATATGTGGGTGCTCCTGATCGTCTTATTTCGCGCTTCTGTTTGGCCCTTGATACCTGATAAATGAATTACGCGCCAGGGCGGACAGGGCAGGCCAAGCGGGGCAAAGCCCCTAAGTTCGTCTTGACGGATACTAAAAGGGAGAAACTTGTGCAAGCTCTAAATGGGAAAGACCCTGCATATTGACATACCCACCCAAAAGGGTTATGAAACGATTATCTTGAGCCTGATCCTGATACCAAGAATCGGATTGGAGAGGTTGCCGAGTGGCTGAAGGCCCCGCTCTCGAAAAGCGGTATCCTGTTAAAAGCAGGATCGTGGGTTCGAATCCCACCCTCTCCGCCAGGAAATAAGGAATAATGCCACTTGCTAAAAGCTAAAGGCTAACTGTATTACGCCAGAGCACTTTCAAAGAAAGTGCTCTGGCGTAATCACGGAGAGATGTCCGAGCTGGCTGAAGGAGCACGACTGGAAATCGTGTGTACTGCCAAAAGCGGTACCGAGGGTTCGAATCCCTCTCTCTCCGCCAGGAAATTTGCCGTTATGTCCTATCTAGTATTGGCACGAAAATATCGCCCCCAAACCCTTGAACAGGTCGTTGGCCAGGCTCATGTAACCCGGACCCTCAAGAATGCTATCCAGGCTGATAGGGTTGCCCATGCCTTACTTTTTGCCGGTCCCAGAGGTATCGGCAAGACCTCGGTTGCCCGTATCCTTGCCAAGGCCATGAACTGTAAGGAAGGTCCGACCCCTACCCCGTGTAATGTGTGCACATCCTGCAGGGAAATCACAGATGGCATCGCGGTTGATGTATTTGAAATCGACGGCGCTTCCAATAGAGGCATTGACGAGATCCGCGAGCTTCGAGAAAACGTAAAATACATGCCTGGCTACGGCCGGTACAAGATCTATATCATCGACGAGGTCCACATGCTCACGGCTCCCGCGTTCAATGCCCTTCTCAAGACCCTGGAGGAGCCCCCAGCCCATGTCCTTTTTATCTTTGCCACAACTGAGGCCCAGAAGATTCCCATCACGATCTTGTCGCGATGCCAGAGGCACGACTTCCGGCGGATTGGTCTTGAAGACATACTCAAACACCTAAAGGATATCTGTCAGGGGATCTCTTTTGAAATCAGTGAAGACAGTCTCCGCCTTCTGGTCAGGGAGGCTGACGGGAGCATGCGTGATGCTCTGAGCCTCCTCGACCAGGTCATGGCCTATTCTGAAGGGGCTGTCGTCAGTGATGATCAGGTACTCGAGATTCTGGGCGCAGTAGATCGAAAGGTGATATTTGATCTTTCTTCCGCCCTGCTTGCCCACGATGTGGTAAAGGCCCTTAACTTGCTTGACGGAGTCTACAACTATGGCCACGACCTGAAGCGGCTTTCAATGCAGATGGTGGAGCACTTCAGGCATCTTCTCATTCTCAAGATGGACCACGGCGCCAGCCCTCTGGTCGATGTACCCGCACACGAACTCACATTAATGGAACAGCAGGTTGAAAACATTTCTTTAGAGTCCCTTAACCAGGTCTTCACCACCCTGTTTCAGGCAGAGGTGGGCATAAGGCTTTCTCCCCAACCAAAGCTGGCCCTGGAGATGCTCTTCATCAAGCTCGCCCAGTTGAAGCCTGTTGTATCCTTTGATGAAATCATCAAGAAACTGGGCCACCTTGCCAAAGAGATCAAGATAGGTCATGGTATTACTGAGGTAAGAGAAGTTCGCGAGTATACGACTGAGTCCGAGCAAGAGTCAGCGTCATCCGAAAACCCTGCGCAGGCCTGGCAACAACTCCTTGCCGTCTTCAGAGAAAGGTATCCTGCTCTTGTTCCTAACCTTGAAAAGGCCACTTTGACCAGGATTGGCAAAGATTTCCTGGAAATCACGGTGACCGGAAACTCCTTTTATACAGCCAGACTGCGGGACAAAAAGAGTCTGGCCTCACTCCAGGAAGTCTGCGAACAGTTTTTCAAACGCAAGATGAAAATCAAGATAGTTGACTCTGGAAAAGGAGCCTTTCAAAAGAGCCAACACAAGGAAAGCGACAGGGTAAGACGTCTGAAAAGGGAGGCCCTGGCTCATCCCCTTGTGACGGATGCCTTAGAGGTATTTCAGGGTAGGGTGGTGGATGTGAAAATTTTATAACAGTTCAATTTGGCAAGAATGCGAACTTGGTGCCCTTCGGGGGATCGGATACTGGATGCTGGATGAATCGAATGCGGAGTGCGGAATGCGGAGTGCGGAATGTAAGAAATGTAAGATGGGAGATGCTCGTTTCACCTTCTTTTGATTCCGCATTCCGCATTCCGCATTCCGAAATACTATGATTATGGAGGTAGAATATGGCAAAAGGCACGGGTAACATGTTGAAACAAGCACAAAAACTGCAGTCCAAGATTTTTAAACTCCAGGATCAGTTAGCGGACAGGACGGTAGAGACAACAGTTGGTGGCGGTATGGTGAAGGCTGTTGCCAATGGGAAACAGGAGTTGTTGTCCATCAAAATAGAGCCTGAAGTGGTGGATCCGAATGATATCCAGATGCTTGAGGACTTGATTGTGGCTGCAGTCAATGATGTGCTCAAAAAAGCTCAAGAGATGGTGACGGAGGAGATGACCAAACTCACAGGCGGGTTCAAAATCCCGGGTATAATGTAACAATGGAGTTCTATCCCTCATCCCTTGTCCGCCTGATCAAGCACCTGTCAAAGCTTCCCGGCATTGGCGAGAAGACCGCAGCGCGTCTGGCCCTGCACATCCTTCGCTCATCAGATGAGGACGCAAAAGCTCTATCCGAGAGCATTCTTGAGGTTAAAAGCAAGATAAGGTTCTGCTCAAAATGCTTTGGCCTTTCTGAGACAGGCCCTTGCAGGATCTGTCTCAACAAAAACAGGGATCATACCATCGTGTGTGTGGTTGAACGGCCCAGCGATTTAGCCGCCCTTGAGAAGTCAGGTGCCTTTAAAGGGGTGTATCACGTACTCCACGGAGCACTCTCACCGATGAATGGTATCGGACCGGATGATTTGAGGATCAAGGAACTTATTGAGCGCGTTATGCAGGGTGGAATTAAGGAGGTGGCCCTTGCTACCAACACCAATGTGGAAGGAGAGGCCACAGCATCATATCTGGCTCAACTTTTGAAGGGACATCCTCTACGGGTAACACGAATAGCCACGGGTGTCCCCGTGGGAGGTGATCTCAAATATCTTGATGAAGTCACGCTGAGGCGTGCCATGGAAAGGAGGGAAAGTTTCTGAAGTGCCGAAGTCTTCGGATTTTTTTGAATGCCAAAAATGCGGCGAATGCTGCAAAGGGTATGGAGGTGCCTTTGTAAATAATCATGAAATTGAGTGCATCTCGCGGTACCTGGGCATAGAGCCAGAGCGTTTCCTTTCCGATTACTGCGATTGGTCAGGGGGACGGCCCTTGATCAAAACTGCAGAATCGGGTTATTGCATCTTTTGGGACAAGCTGTGCACCATCCACGAAGTCAAACCCCGCATGTGCAAAATCTGGCCCTTTATTGAAAGTATCCTGGTGGATCCGTCAAATTGGGCTGTCATCAAGTCGATGTGTCCAGGGATTCGTAACAATGGCAACCTGGATGATCTCGCCGAGTGCGTCAGGAATGTCCTCACGGAATATGATAGGAATCCATGAAGGAGCCCCATCTTGATTGGCATATTTGATTCCGGTATTGGTGGTCTTACAGTGGTCAATGCCCTAAAGAGTCATCTGCCCGACTACGATATCCTCTATTTCGGAGATACAGCACGCACGCCTTATGGAACAAAAAGCCCTGAGACCGTTGTCCAATACGCCATCGAGGACGCGGAGATGCTGCTCCGGAAAGGGGCTCAGATGCTGGTCGTGGCATGTAACACCGCCTCCAGTGTAGCCACAGGCACCTTAAAGGAGCGGTTCGATGTGCCCATCCTTGAGGTCATATCACCTGCCGTCAACATGGCCGTTTCAGACCCCAAAAGGACGCGTGTCGGGGTCATCGGGACCAGGGCCACTGTGAATAGCGGAGTCTATGAAAACAAGATCAAGGCCATATGGCCAGAAATGAAGGTCTATGGTCAGCCCTGTCCGCTCCTGGTGCCCCTTGTGGAGGAAGGGTGGCTTAAGAAGGGAGAAACCAGAAAAATTATCAAAAAGTACCTTCGCCCCCTCAAACTCAAACAGATCGATATCCTGATCCTGGGCTGTACCCACTATCCTCTTTTAAAGGAAATCATACAGGTAAAAATTGGAAAACGTGTGAAGATTATCGACTCATCAGAGGCACTGTCTCATTCAGTCATAGACTTTCTCCACCACAATCCCCATGCTGACAGCAGGCTCAGGAAACACGGCACTTGCCAATTCTACGTGTCGGATGTGACCGAACAGTTTCAAAAAATTGCCACAACTATACTTAAGACAACCGTGACATTGGAACATATTAAGCTATAAAGTCGCTTCGCGATTTTATATAATCCGGGCTTTGTCGGGACTGCGCCGCTCAAAAAAAGGAAATTCCTATAGCTACAATATATTGAATGTGGAGCCATATATCTCTCATGGATTTCAGCACCTTTTGGATCTATTTAACCGAACAGGCTTCTCTATTTTTAAAGGCAATTGGAGGATGTTCTAATGGCTCATAAACCCACCTATGCAGAATTGGAACAAGGGTTAAAGGAGTTAGAACAGGAAGCCCTTGAGCGCAGGCGGGCAGAGGAGGCGCTTCTCTCGTTTTTTTCCTTTCCAAAGCAACTCTGGCGACGGGAACAGGTTCGCTGATGTTCATGCACTCGCCCAAGCGTGGAAACGAGATCAAAGCCTGTAAGCCTACCAACATTCCCTGGTTGAGCCCGGGACAGGGCCAATAAATAACTGTAATGTCAACAGGTTGTAGAAATTCCGAGACGTTTATTTAGCCAACCAGCCAAGAAAAAAGGGCCAGCCAAAATGGCTAAGCCCTTGATTTTCCCTGGAGCCGGCGATGGGAATTGAACCCGCGACCTACTGATTACGAATCAGTTGCTCTACCCCTGAGCTACGCCGGCTAACTTGGTGAAATACTTTGTACCATGCGGATTTACAGTCGGTCAACGAAATTTTCAAACTGGAAAAAAACGCCCCAAAACGGGCAAAATGGAGCGCGAAAAACGCTCCATTTTCGCCCCATAGGCATGTGAGAACAGGTGGCAGGTTCAACTGCCCCCGCTTCCACAATTCTCACCAAGTGAAAACTTTGGACCTGTGCGGTTACCTGAAAAATCCCCCTAAATCCCCCTTTACAAAAGGG
>Ga0114922_10004339_pt1 | contig 13147 bp, 10 predicted proteins | sample AartaG_FD_100975 | JGI IMG/M metagenome (GOLD analysis project Ga0114922, IMG submission 100975) | Deep subsurface microbial communities from Aarhus Bay to uncover new lineages of life (NeLLi) - Aarhus_00045 metaG | ecosystem: Environmental > Aquatic > Marine > Oceanic > Sediment | place... | reverse complement strand
TGGAGGGGATAGACGCTGGCGAGATGACGTTGAAGGCTACGATTAAAACTCAGGACGGTTATACGGCCGAGGACAATTTGAAAATTAAGGTGATTCGGCTGAACCTGATGGCGTTGGACCCGGCGCCGTCCTCCGACCAGCACGAGATATGTCATAAGGACAAGCTAATTATTCCAGTGAATAACAATGACAGCGACAGTGACGGCGTGATGGATTTGAGCGATTTTAATATTCCCGGCGGCGACCCTGAGCTTGCGAAGATTAGATTGGAAAAGCCCGCCGGGGCGGTGGCTTCAGACATAAGCGGGAATGTAACAGTAGGGTTTTCGTCGAAGCTCAAAGCTTTCAAAGACCCAAATAAGGCCACGGGGTCGGCGCCGACGAGCTATTCGTTTAGTGACCTGCCGGTCGATATTTATCTTGAGGGGGTTACTGCCAGCAGCGATATTCTCGATTCAAAGGTAAAGGTTGAGATGACCCTTGACAGCGGCGTCAAATGCCACGATGAAATATGGTATTCGGTGATTGAGGTCGAGTTGCTTGTGAACAACACTGAATCAGAGGACGACGATTATGTTGTCAAGGAAAAACCGTCAGGAGCACGTCCAACGGCTTGGCCGAAAGATGGGTCGGCGGGGCCGGATGACAACCATATCCCTATGAAGGTTAGGCTTCAAGGTCCTACGGGGTTTTCTTGCAAGGTGAAGCTATCAGACTCCGGGACGGGCGATGTTACCGTAAAAAAGACAGACGGCTCTGCGTACCCGGCAGAGGGCGAGACGGTCACGGTGGGAAATGAGATTGTTTTGTGCAAGTGGGCAACGAGATTATTTTGTGGTTGAGATTATTTTGTGGTTTTGAGTAGTTTTTTGGGAGATTCGCTGTCACATAATACAGTATCCTGCAAAAGGGTCAGTAATTAAGTACGTGCGTACATACTTAACTCAACTACTATCAAATGTCAAGTGGGAAATGAGATTATTTTGTGGTTGAGATTATTTTGTGGTTTTGAGTAGTTTTTTGGGGGTCGCGGGGGGCTTTTTTAGTGTAAAAGTTAAAGTGGAAAGTGCAAAATTGTGGAGGCCCTTCGGGCGGACTTTAATTTGGGGGTCTGCGGATTTCTGCTGGGCCTCAGGCAGCCGGAGGGGTTGTTTCTGGCGCAGGTAAGGCTTTGGGCTGCAAGGGGAGGAATAATAAAAAAAAAGGTAACCGGTCAGTTATGGGTGGGGGAGGGTGTATTATGACGAGTCGAAGCTGAAGATAGCTTTATAGGGGTCAACATTCTCTGTTTCGGCAAGTCTGTCAAGGGCAGATTTGAAAGCTATTGTTATATCAGGTGTTCTTTTCTTCAGTGTATGCAGTGCCGTCATAAGAATCTCGCGAGTTTTGGCACCGGTATCGGATTGAGAACCGAAGCTGATCTTCCTGGCAATAACCAGCGGACGCAGTTCCCGCTCAGCAAGGTTGTTATCTGCCGGTACATTATGGTCGTCCGCCCAGTGATATAGTCGGTCAGCCTTTTCACGAAATATATCCTGGATTTTCTGAATGGCTGGGTGTTTGGCATGACGATTAACAATATTCAGTATTTCGTTTTTGATTTTAGCTGCCTGCCGTTTGAATTGTCTGTCTGTAATATCCAACGTCCGAAGGCTTATTGCGTTGGTCAACTGTGGTGCCAATGCCTCAACAAAAGATTTGACTTCCGCATTTTCAGGAAAGTCCTTTTCCAAATCTTTGACAGTCCGCAACAGATGAGCATAACAATACTGAATCGAGCAAGGCATTTTGTTGTAGCCGTTATATCGGTCTACAACCAAAACCCCTGGTAAAGATTTTTCACCGAAAACCTCTCTCGGCACGCTTGCGGAACGAGTCCTGCGAACCCTGAAGATACTGATTTTGGGCGTGCAAAACAGCCACGCATAGCCATTGTTACCATTTGTCCGCCAGCCTGTCTCGTCGGCATGTTTGACCTCAGAGCCCCGATAAGCCTCTATCAATGCATTCGGAACATCTTTCAATCTCTTCGACAACTGGTGCATTGCATCAACCAGGCTGCTGTAGCCGATACCTGTCTGCTTTTCAATCTGGCCTAATGTGTTGCCGTAGATATAATGCTGTACCGCGACATATGTAAGCAGTTGGTTTGAATACAAACACTTGGCAAAAACACCTGGAACTCTGGCACTGATGAGGTTTTTGCATTTGGGACAACGTTTACGCTCCAGATGATATACTACCTTTTTCATTTTGACCGGTTGACAATCTATTACTGTTCGTGCCCTGGTGCCTTTTTCTTCAAGAGTACTTCCACAATCCGGACAGGTATTGCCAATATGGATTTTCTCTACTTTGTCTGCATCTTGTTCGGAAATACTTGCCCTGCCATGACCTTTATGGCCTACCTTGCCCCCACCGCGATTGTGTTGATGTGCTCTTTGGCTGTTTGGCTTGACAGGAATCTTTGAAGATGGTGTTGATGAGCCGAAAAACCCCTCTTTCGCTGTTCGTTCCTGATAGCGCAGCTTCGCCTTGAGCAGTACAATTTCTCCTTCAAGCTCGTTAATTCTTTGCTGTTTTTTGAGACATTGTTGGCAATAAGTCATTGATATTCTTATCCAATTTGTTCGATATAGCTCATCAATCTGTAGTTTTATCGGAAATTGTCTGGATTGAACTTGAATCCCACAGAAATAAAGGACAAAAATCAAAATCTACCCACCCATAACTGACCGGTTACAAAAAAAGATGAATTATCCTTGATTTATTCTAAGATATGTGGTATGGTAAGTGGTAAGCTTTTTTTGAGGCTGGAGGAATTTAGGATGAGGTGGATGATTTTGTTGCTGAGTCTTGTGGGGGCAATTCTTCTCTCAACGTCTACAGTTTTCGCAACAGACCGGCATGTGCCGGGCCAGTATCCAACAATTCAAGCAGCGATAAATGCGGCTGTTGATGGCGACACCGTCATAGTGGCACAGGACACTTACTATGAAAATATCAACTTCGGCGGCAAGAGCATTACGGTTACTTCAACAGATCCGAATGATCCGAATGTGATAGCGGGCACGGTGATTGACGCCAACGGCTCAGGGACTGTGGTGACTTTCCCCGACGTTGAGAGTGCAAACTGCGTGCTGGCCGGCTTTACCATCACCGATGGAAACGCGTCTGATCGTGGCGGCGGGATCCTTTGCTGGGATGGCTCCATTACTATCGACAACTGCATTATCACCGGCAACTCTGCCTCAAAAGGGGGCGGGATATACAGCGACTACGCCGAGCTGACGGTCGCCGGCTGTACGTTCAGCGGAAATGTCGTGGACTGCTTGGGGATTTCCTTCTGCGGTGGTGGAGGGATATTCAACCAGTATGGCAACTTGATCGTGACCGACTGTACGTTCACTGAAAACGTGGCGGTAATGGGCAATGGGGGCGGAATATACAGCATGGAGGGTGAGTTAACGCTGACCGACTGCACGTTCACAGGAAACTCAGCCACGTTTGAGGGTGGCGGCGTAGCCACTGACTACAACAGCGTGATAGTGACCAACTGTACATTCAGCGGAAACTCGGCCCAGTACGGCGGCGGGATGAACAACGCTCACTGGGGCGCCACAGCCACCAACTGCATATTCACCGGAAATTCGGCCCAGCGGGGGGCGGGGGTATGTACCTTCTACCTTTACGGTGGCGGCCAAACGCTTAGGCTTAGCAACTGTACGTTCAGCGGCAACACAGCCAATGACTACGGCGGGGCAGTCTGCAACCAGGCGGTGTGCAACCTGATCCTGACCAACTGCATTGCCTGGGGCAACATCGCCACTGAGGGTCCCCAGGTCGCAATCGCACTCGAATGGTGGGACGGAACCGTATCGATAAGTTATTCATGTGTACAGGGCGGTCAGTGGGATATTTACACCGGCGTAGGAGGTACGCTGAATTGGCTCACCGGCAATATTGACTCTGAGCCACGCTTTGCAGACGAGGGCAGCGGGGATTACCACCTCAAATCCACAGCGGGTAGATGGGATGCCAATACAAACGCATGGGTAACAGATGATGTCACCAGTCCGTGCATTGACGCGGGCAATCCCAGTTGTCCTTTGGGTGACGAACCGAACGACTCAAGCAACATTCGCATTAATATGGGAGCTTATGGTGGTACGGCCGAAGCGAGTAAAAGTCCTGCGAACTGGGCTTCGTTAGCCGATTTGACCAATGACCATAAAGTGAATTTTAATGATTTGGCAGCTTTCGCTGCCTATTGGCTGGATGGCGGCTACTGCATTCCCGGCGATCTTGACCGCAATGAGGTAGTCAATTTGCTTGATCTTAACCTTTTCGCTAATGAATGGCTTTGGGAGCAATAGCATATTAGTATGAAAATAAATATCAAAATCTGGCTGGTGATGTTGGCGTTTCTGATCGGGGTGGCAAGTCCAGGGCTTGTATATGTAGAAGATTGGAAAAATCAAGTGGTTTTTCCTGATGATCCGTATTGTGCGCAGCCGGTTTCCGCCAGCGATTCGGGGTGGGTGAAGTTGAGAAGGAAACGCTGAAAGAATTGGCTCTGTTTTTCTCTTACTTTCGGGGCAAAGTGTAGTATAATCGGATTGCCTTTGGCCGGTTTGCCAGGGGCCGGAGTTTGGGTGGGATTGCAGATTGTGAAGAGTCGGGGGGGCTATTTTATTGGCCAGCCGTCGTGGGCGGCGATTATTTCGTTAAAGCTTTTTCGAGGTTTCTTAAACTTTCAACGCCTTATCAAAAAGATGGAGCGTACGTAAAGTATCATCAACGAAATAGGTTTTTCCATCTTTAATTTCGTCTCTTATCTGTTTCATCAATTCTGGGAAATACCAGAGCTTTATGTTTAGTTTTTTTGCCTTTTTCCTGGCGTCTTCCGTAGCTGACCAGGTAACGATTATTTTTTCATAATTCCCTTTTTCAAAACCATATCGTTTCAAGGTCTTCTTTACACCGGGAGCAGAAAATTTTCTCTGGGCAAAATAGCCAATAGTTCTCCGTTGGCCAGCTACCTTTACTCTTTGCTTTAGCAATTCCAAGCTGTATGGTTTTGCAGTCAGTTTACTATAAGCACCTGAAACTGATACAGTACTTTCAATGTGATACCTGCCACCACCAACTGGGTCAATTGCCAAAAGGTCAATCTCATATTGGCCCGGGCATTTAATGTTAGCAATCGTTGCCCAGCCCTTCACGTATCTAACATAAGCCTCAACGATTTTTTCAGTTGTCTCCACTTTTACAGTCCCGTTTTTAAGATAATAAGGTCTATTATTTTGTTGGTCAGCCGCCGTGGGCGTTGATGTTATAGTCAAACGTTTCGATAAGTTCTGTAACTCTGGGCGGCGCGTTAGCCATTTTGTTCTTTCCCCATAGCCATTGTTATAGCCAGATTTAGGACAATAGTACCATCAAGAGTGGGAAAAGGCAATAAGAATTTGCAGGAAGGCAAATTCGTCGCTCGTCGCTTGTGAATAGTGAATGGTGAGAAGTGAGAAGGGAGAAGTGAGAAGGGGAATACCCCGCCCACAGGTGGCGTGGCTAACCATTTTTGAAGTTCAAAACTGCAAAGTCCTTATGATATTTTTTTGCAGCGGTATCATAAGCTTTTGCGGCGGAGGTTCTGTCCCTGAAGTAGCCGAGGTGTATTCTTTTTCTGTTGCAGACAATAGCGGCCCGCCATAAGCGTTTTTCCTTAGCGAACCAGACTCCTTTATATCCAGAACGGGGATTGCGCTTCTTCGCGTTCCATGCGTTCTGAGCGACGGTGGCCAGGCGAAGGTTTGCTTTTCTATTGTCGAGGCCGTCGCCGTTTATGTGGTCAATTACGTATCCTTCGGGGACGTTGATGAGACAGCGGTGCATGAGAATGCGTGAGTATTTTCCGTTTGGCAGGCGTATTGAGCGTTCTGCATAAAGGACGTTTTTTCCTTTCGTTTTGCAGATGCGCCATTTGTGTTTGCTGAGGCGCGGGTAGTCGTCTGGGTCGACGATGGCGTATTGGCCCTGGGTGAGTGGTATGCGGCGAAAGGGATAGCCGTAGCGGAGGCGGCGATATAAAAGGACCAGCCGTATTAGTGGGCCGTCAAGCCAATCTGGAATGTTGATGCGATACTGCAAAAACCTGCCCAGGAATTGGTTAACTGGTTAATTGGTTAATTCGTTAATTGGTTAAATCTGCCTTCGGCGGACTCACTACTCACCCCTCACCACACTGCGCCTCCACTATTGGACGAACTTGCGCATTTGCGCCGAAAATATAACCCGTCTCCCGTCGCTCGTCGCTCGTAACTCGTTTATATAGAAGGAGTAAAAATTTTTTGAAAAATTTGGGTTTTTGCTCGGCGCTACCCGCACATTTGAGCGCGCAAAGATGGGGGAATTGGGGGGAAGAGCTTGCGTAAAACGCATTGGCATCCTATGATAAGCGTATGGTTAAGACGAAAAAGATAAAAGTTAAGACAAAGGGCAATTGCGATATAGTCGATATTACCGAGCAGGTCAGGGAGTTTGCGGCCCAGTCGGAAATCAGCGAAGGTACTGTTACGCTTTTTAACGTAGGCTCGACGGCGGGGATTACGACGACGGAATATGAGCCGGGGCTGGTCAAGTACGATATAGCGGCGGCGTTTGAGAGAATCGCACCATGCAATGCCCGGTACGAGCACGAAGAGACGTGGCACGATGATAACGGTCATTCTCATGTGCGGGCGGCGGTTTTGGGGCCTTCCCTGAGCGTGCCTGTGGTTGATAAGCAGCTTACTTTGGGGACCTGGCAGCAGATTATATTGGTGGATTTTGATACCAGAGCGAGAACAAGGACGGTTATATGCCAGATAATCGGGGAATAACCGCCGATTAAATCTTCCGGAAAAGTGTTGACTAAATGGCGGCTGTGAGATAGAATTTAGAATGATGAACGGCAGGAGCGCAGACCTGTGGACCCAACGGTTCAAACCTGGAGTTGACGAGAGCGGCCCGAAGCCGTATTGGGGCTCGCGGTTCTGTGAGTAAGAGAACTTTTTGGAGAGCGCGGCATGAGAACTTACCAGCACAAAAAGGCTTTTGCACTGAGCAAACTGTTTGCTGTTTTGTTTTCCGTTGGGTTTTTTATTGGGGGATGTGGTGAGCCGAGGCCGCCCGAGCACAGACCTGCGGCAGAGCTGGGCATTACAATAGGGTCGCTGGTTGAAGTGTTCTCACCCGACGTGGTTGCGGTGGAAGGATACGGGCTTGTGGGGGGATTGGAAGGGACGGGTTCGGGGGAATGTCCGCCAGCGATTAGAGCATACCTTAGGCGGTACATTCGGCAGCAGCTGCCGGAGCACAAGGTGGACCCCGACAGATTTATCAACAGCCGTAATACTGCGGTTGTTCTGCTGCGCGGGATAATGCCGGTAGCAGTTTCGAAGAAGCAATACTTCGATGTGAGGGTAGTTGCTCATCCAGACACACGAACGACTTCTCTAAAAGGCGGTCGGCTGTATCAGGCCGAACTTAAGAGCGCGCGGACGCTGGATATGACTACGAAAGCACTCGCTACGGTGAAAGGGCCGGTCTTTATAGATACAATGAACTCGGCGACGTCGGAGAACAAAGCTGGGTATATCTTAGGCGGCGGGATAGTCCTTGATGAATACAAGGTAATAGCGGACCTGCTTCGGCCTGATTTTAGAACTGCGGCTTTTATTCGTGACAAATTGAACGAGCGTTTTGGGGACGGTACGGCCAAGGCACTGTCAGAGAGCCGGATTGAATTGAGAGTGCCGGCTAATTATAGAGAGCAAAAAGAAAGGTTCATTTCGGTAGTCAGAGCAATGTACCTTTCTGATGCGCCGGAGATTAATACGAAGAGAATAGAGGGATTCGTCGGCAGACTCGGTGGTTCGGGCGATAAAGAGCAAAGCGAAATTGCTCTTGAGGCGATAGGTAATAAGTGTCTGACGAGACTTGCTGTTTTGATGGAGGCGCCTAATGAGGAGGTTCGACTGCGGGCGGGGAGGTGTATGCTTAATCTGGGCAGTGACGGGGGATTGGGGGCGCTTCGGAGAATAGCGATGGATGGGGCATCGCCTTATCGAACCGAGGCGTTAGAGGCGATTACGTTGGCGGCGAGCCGGAATGACGCTGCCGGCATTTCACGAAGGGTGCTGCGGGACCCGGATTTTGATATAAGGCTGGCCGCGTACGAAAGCCTGAGAAAGTTAGACGATATCAGTGTGATGCGAACCGTGGTCGCAGGGGATTTTTATTTAGAGCAAATCACACAAACCAGATACAAGGCGGTCTATGTTTCCCGTAGTGGTCAGCCTCGAATAGTGTTATTCGGTGCGCCGATACGCTGTGGCGAGGACATTTTTGTGGAATCAGCAGATGGCAACGTAACACTGAACGCGCGGCCAGGTGCAAAATATGTGACAGTGATTCGCAAGATGGCGCAGCGGCCTGATATTCCGCCGATACAGTTTAAGAGCTCTTTCGAGCTTAGTGACATAATTCAAACTTTGTGTGAGACGGCGATTGTGAAGGAGGGTTTTGCTGTACGGCCCGGATTGAATGTTTCATACGCGGATGCGATATACATTTTGAAGCAGATGTGCGAGAAGGGTATGGTGGACGCAGAGTTTCGAGCCGGGCCGTTACCAAAAATCGACTAATTATCAAGTGAAGACAAACCGGCGGTCGATAATAATAGTGCATATTGGCTAAAAAAGGCTGCGCGCAATGAGTTATAGGACATTGACAATGAGCGGAACAAAGGCTCACCGTTGTCAGCAAGGCAGCCCAAGAGACAACAGAAAAATGCCGGCTGTTGTAGAGGTCTGGTAGTGACAGCGCGATAAGTACAGAGGTAAGAAATGAGACTTGAAAAAATTGTTCTTAACGGATTCAAGAGTTTCGCAGACAAAACAGAGCTTAGGTTCGATTCGTCATTAACGGCCATTGTGGGGCCCAACGGCTGCGGCAAGAGCAATGTTGTCGACGCAGTGAAGTGGGTACTTGGCGAACAAAGCGTCAAGAGCCTGCGAAGCGGGCAAATGGCCGACGTAATATTCGGCGGCAGCAGCAGCAGGAGGCGACTCGGTGCGGCTGAGGTGACTTTGCTTATTTCCAATCCGAATGGGACCGGATTAAGGCAGCTTCCGATTGATGTGGACGAGGTGCAGATATCACGAAAGATATATAAGAGCGGTGAGAGTGAATACCGGATAAACAGTAAAATCTGCCGGTTGAAGGACATTCGCGAATTGTTTATGGATACGGGCATTGGCGCCAGAGCGTACTCGATTATTGAGCAGGGCCAGATTGAACAACTGTTAAACGCGTCGAAAACAGAGAGGAGGGTCGTATTCGAAGAAGCGGCGGGGATAAGCAAATATAAAGCGCATAAGAAAGAGGCGCTTCGCAAACTGGAATACACGGAACAAAACCTACTGCGGCTCGCGGATATTTTGGGTGAAGTGGCAAGGTCGCTGCGAAGCGTTAAACTTCAGGCGGGCAAGGCGAGAAACTACCTTCAGTACAGCCAAAGACTGAAAGAGCTGCAAGTTAATTACTTCCTGGCTGAGTACGCAAAGAACCAGATGAAAAACGCTGAGAAAAAGGCAGCCCTTGAGCGGATTGAAGAACGGTTTGCAAGTATTGCGGCGGAAGCAGCCAAGAACGACGCTTTCCTGAGCGAATTGGGGCGGAGGATAATAGAAACAGAGAACAAGCTAAACCGTACAGATAACAGCCTTGTCACCATTCAGAGCAAAATCGACCAGAATTTGCAGCGAATTGAGTTTTTGCGAAGCCGAATTGCAGAACTTCGGCAAAGAAAGGAGTCGGCACAAAAGAGAGTTGAGAAGCTGGAGGAACAGAAAGGTCAGTTCACAGAAGATTCGAAGCAATGCAACAGCGAACAGGCAAATTGTGAGAGAAAGTATGAGGAGAAGGAACACGCGGCCGGCCAGCTGGAAGAGGCCATCCAGAAAATAAACAGCGAGTGCGTCTCGCTCGAAGCGGATTTGGAAGATGAGAAATCGGGGATAATCGATATAGTCAGAAGGACGGCCCAACTTCATAACGAAGTCCAGAGTATTTCAGTTTATCGCGACAATTTATCCAGCCAAAAAGACCGTCTTGCCGACCGGGCGACCACAGCTAAAGCAGAACTCGAAGAACTGCTAACCGACAAAGCACAACAGCAGGCCCGCCTGAGTGATATTGAAAAGGTGTTGGAGGAGTTACAGCAGAGTTTAGATGCCAAGCGCAAAGAGACAGAGGAAATCGACAGTCGAATCGCAGGTGACAATAAGCGCCTGGCCCATAGTAAAGAGGTCCGGAGCGCGCTGAGCAGCGAACTGGCGATATTAACGGATATGGAGAAAAATCGCGAGGGGCTTAAGACCGGTGTTAAGAGCATTTTGCAAAGCAAGTCAATCGAAGGCAAGTTCGATTACGTCGAAGGGATACTGGCGGATATTGTTTGGGCCGATATCGAATATGCAAATGTCGTTGAGGCCGCTCTTGAGGGCAGGACCGACGCGGTGGTATGCAATAACACAAGCAGGCTTCTGGCTGATAGAGAAGCAATAGAAGAACTCGAAGGGAGGGTGAATTTTATATGCCTGGATAAGATAGAGCCGTTTGTGGACAAGAAGGATTTGTCAAAGTTTCCGGGTGTGAAGGGAAGGCTTGTTGAATTCATAAAGTATGACAGCAGATACGCGCAGTTAGTCTGGAAACTGTTAGGCAAGACGATAGTTGTCGATTCTACCGATGCAGCAATTGAATTGGCTGCAAGCCTAGGAAAGGAGTACAAATTTGTCACCCTAAAAGGTGAATTCATAAGCGGGGTCGGCTCAATAAGACTGGGCCCGCTTGGAAAAACAACAGGTTTGATATCGCGAAAGAGTCGATTGAACCAGTTGCAGCAGACCATTGGAAAAATACAAGCAGAAATTGAAACGCTCGAAGAACAAATCGGCAAAAACAATCAGGCAAATGAACATCTGGTTAAACTGTGCAAGGAGCTGCGAACCGCTATCTATGAAGCGAATACGGAAAAGATGCAGGTGACTTCGAAGCTTACGATTTTAGAGCAAAACATAAAGCGACTAAGCCAAGAGCAGCCGCTGCTTGCAAGTGAGATTGACCTGCTGGAAGAACAGATTGCTCAGTCGGTCCGAAAGGAATACGATTCGAAACAGAAATTGCAGGAATTGGAGGCGGTAAACGCCGAGCGGACGGCACACATAAAGGAGCTTGAGGCGAGATACGCTGAAGGAAAAGCGCAGCAGCAGTCGGCGGGCGAAAAGCTAACGGATTTGCGGGTGGCCCTCGGTCAAATCGCCGAACACCGCAAGGCACTTAAACAAACGATTGAAAGTCTGAGAAGTCAGATGCAAGAAAAACGGTCGGCTGCCGAGACGGCACAAACGGAAATAGAAAGCTGCAGCGGACAATTAGCAAAGGCACAAAGCGATATTCTGACCTGCGAGGCAGCGGTCTCAGAGCTGTTTGTTGAAAAGGAAAAGAGTCAGCAAAATAGCGGGCTTCTGCATAAAGAAATAGAGGAGATGCTCGAAAAACAAAAACAAACAGAACAACTCGTCAGGCAAAAGAGAGCGGAGCAGAGTGAAATTGAACAGAAAATGAATGAGCTTAAGATTGAGCTGAGTCAATTGGAGGTAAAGAACCAGGACCTGGTTGAAAGGGTGCAGGAGGAACTGCAAATCGACTTAGTGGAGTCATACGAAAACTACGAGGAGAGCGATGTCGACTGGGAGAAGGTAAGGGAAGAAATAGCTGAGCTTCGCGGCAAAATCGAACGGCTGGGCAACGTGAATGTGGACGCAATAGCCGAGCAGGAAAATCTCGAAAAGCGACACAGCTTTTTAAGCAGCCAGGTCGAAGACCTTAATAAGAGCAAAGCACAACTTCAGCAATTGATAATCCGTCTTAACAAAAAGAGCAGAGAGAAATTCGGGCAGACCTTCGAAGAAATCAGGATTCATTTCCAGGAAGTTTTCCGCAAGCTGTTCGGCGGGGGCAAGGCTGACATAATGCTTGAAGATGCTGAAGACATTCTCGAAGCGGGGATAGAGATAATAGCGCGTCCGCCCGGCAAGGAGACGAGGAGCATTTCGCTGCTTAGCGGCGGTGAAAAGGCGCTGACCGCAATTGCACTACTGTTTGCAATTTTCAAGTCAAAGCCGTCACCATTCTGCTTCCTCGATGAAATTGACGCGGCACTGGATGAGGCGAACAATGAGCGTTTCAATCTGCTGCTTGGGGAATTTCTGAAGGATTCGCAGTTTATAATAATCACCCACTCCAAGCGCACGATGAGTATTGCGGATGTGCTGTTCGGGATAACAATGCAGACGCAGGGGGTAAGCAAGAAGATAAGCGTCAGATTTGATGAATGCGATACCGTTGAAGAGGAGACGGCAGCGGTAGCGTAATTCGTATTGCGTTCCGCCTTGCCGGATCTTCGACGTGCGTATCCGCCTTCGGCGGACAAGTGTCGTATTGCGTTGGGAATTGACGTATAGTGCTATGAAGAAGTGCCCTTTTTGTGCAGAGGAAGTTCAGGACGAGGCGATAAAGTGCCGTTTTTGCGGCGAGTTTCTCAACAAACCAAGCGGCCCAAAGACAAAATGGTATTTTTCCACGTCTGCCGTAGTAATCGCTTTCCTACTTGTAGGCCCGTTTGCCCTACCACTTGTATGGTATCACCCACATTACAAAAAAAATACCAAAATCATAATTACGACCATCGTTAGTATCATTACAGCTTTGTTCATTTATCTCTTAATAAAGCTACTGCCAAACATATTTCAATATTACTCTCAATTAAATGATGTGATGAGGCAACTAAAGCATATAGGGCATTAACAGAGATATTTTGTACTTGTGCTGCACAAAAACATAATTGACCAAAAGAGCATAATTGGTGGCTCGTAATGTGCGTTACACCAAGTATTAGCGAATAAAACATAGAACTATGTAGATACCCACGGGCAAGCCCGTGGCACTTGAAAAATCAAAATTCAAACTTCGTTTGACCTGAATCCTGGCGACCTTGCCATTCCACGTATTTCAGTATCTTTTCCTCGTTAATGCCTAC
>Ga0114922_10004338_pt1 | contig 13148 bp, 13 predicted proteins | sample AartaG_FD_100975 | JGI IMG/M metagenome (GOLD analysis project Ga0114922, IMG submission 100975) | Deep subsurface microbial communities from Aarhus Bay to uncover new lineages of life (NeLLi) - Aarhus_00045 metaG | ecosystem: Environmental > Aquatic > Marine > Oceanic > Sediment | place... | reverse complement strand
CCCTCTTTCAATACCAATAATGTGCAAATCTCATACCCAAGCGCCTCAATGTTCGCTCCCTGCCCCACTTAACCGCTTACCCCCATAAAACAGGCCGTTATGCCACCCTCATGGGACGCCTTTAAGTTCTGTTCCTGCTTTCCTAAACGTAACCATTGTACGGGTTAAAGCCCTGTGTTGCGAAAAATCAACATTATGGCTCTGGTCGCGTTTTTCCAGCGGATATAACGAATTCAAAAAGAGATGGTTATGAATAATGTTGATTATTGTAAACACGGATGTTGATTTATAATGCCAATCCTGCCACTATTAAAACAATACCAATAATCAATATGAAAAATGGCCTCTTAAATTCTTGCCAGTAGGCCATCAAAAATAGAAGGAATACAGGTAAAATACAAAAACTCACAATTGCCAAGGGAATATTTTTCCTAAAAGCAAGCTTGAAATACCATACGTAGCCAACCATTCCGATTATCAGTCCAGCTAACGGTATAAAGTCTCTGGTTACAAATTTAATTTCTTCCGCCATTTATATTCTCCACTCTTTGCGCGGCAACGTGTTTAGCAAGCAGCTCTTCGCACGTCTTAATTTTCTCTTTTAATTCCTCCATATCACCCTTGAATAACCAAGGAGGGTCTCTGTTAAGCATTTCATGTGCAAGTTCTATAGGGATCCTTCCATCATAGTCCTTTATAAAAGTATCAGCCCCCTTCGATAATAGTAAGGACACAATATCAGGCCGCCCCCTAGATACAGAAAAATGGAGAGCTGTATACCCGCGGTGAGATTTCTGATCGATATCAGCTCCCAACTCAAGCAGAACCTCAACAGTTTCTCTATGCCCATTCATGGCTGCATAGTGTAAGGGTGTATCTCCATTTTTTCCCATACAGTTGATGTCTGCGCCACCTCTAGCAAGTTTTTTTACTTTTTCTATATCACCATATCGAGCAGCCCAATGAAGGGAAGAGAGCCCTGCTTTACTTGATACAAAATTTTCGATGGGTTTCCAAAGGATGAAAGTCATGATGGCTATAAACACAAAGTAAATCGCACCGCCGACGAAAACTACATATAACAGGTGTTTAATACTTCCTTGTTGGCATGAAATCATTAATTCTTCACAAAAGCTTTGAGTTTTTCGCTTCCACTCGGATAGCATTATTTTACCTCGTTTTGCATTCAGAAATCTCTTATTGATAGTGGCTCATCGGCAGCAGAGCGCCGCTACTCCTTCGGGTTCATAACCCGGCCAATAAACAATATGCTCCCGGAATGGTTATCCCGAATCAAGAACAGAAATGGATGGTCCGCACGAAAAACCCGTCTTTCCCTCGGCCCAACCGCCGTCAATCCTACTACCACTCCCGTTGCTGCCGCCGCTTCCGTCCCCTCCTCATTGACATCAACATAGGCCTTGTGAATAACCGCTGATATAAAAAGGTCCTTCTTGCCATTCATCCCCGAAAAATCCGCAACCTCTGGCACAAAGGCATCCTTCATTCCCATCAACTTGAGCACATCACCCAAACCAAACTGACTCGTAATCTCGAACTTCGGAACAGAAACGATAACCTCGCGCTTGCCAAGTCTCGCCAACCATTCCGAAAGCTTCTCAGCCGTAAGCGTCTTTTCAAGCCCTCTCAGACCGCCAACCTCCTTTGGAAGCAAAATAATCATAGATAGCTCATTATCCACGTAAGGAAGCTCAAGCCCCTGAAAATCTTCGGCCTCCATATATTTGAACTCCCCCGTCTGGTTCATCATAGCTACATCCACCTTCTGGCTGTTTATTAGCGTAAATGGCGCCTCCTTCGTCCTGTCCTTATCAAATTGCTCCGCCCAGTTACCCTTAAAATAAATAGCGTTTGTCAAAACCAGCCGGGTCCATATATTGAGTACTCCTGGCCCAATTAGCTCTTTTATCTTGTCCCTCGTTTCTTTTTTCACCCAGGCGTTTATCGTTTGTCGAGCAGCCTCAGTAGCGCCTGCAAAGTCTACACCATTGAGCCCGCTGCCATACTCGGTTCTGACAAGTTCCAGAAACTCCTTTAAAAACACGTAACCCTTCTGATACCACAAAGCATTGGCAACACTAAGCTCGTAGCCGCCTTTCTCACCTCTTTCGTTTAAATCCTTCGAAAGCATCCCCAACGTTGAATGCAGCTCCTCCGAAGGCAAAGAAAAGTGCAGCACCTTAGCCATCTGCAGCTTCGTCTCGCCCCTTGCCCCGGCATAAGTCATAGCTAACGCCGTCGAGATACTGTAAGGCGAGAAAAACAGGTTCCCTTCCCCCTGCCGAAGTTTTGCATACAGCTCCAGAGCAAACGCATTATTGCCTTCTACAACAGCTTCTCCTACCGCCTTCGAGACATCAGTCGGCTTACTTCTCGCCCACCCATCTGCCACAGCCAGCGTCACAAAAAACAGAATAACCAGATATTTAGCCGCTCTCATTTCAATAGCTCCTTATTAGTACCACATATACAGCTATCTTGCCTGTCTCGTCCAAACCGCCATTTCTCCGATGTTTTTCAATCATTGACTAATCAGGCATTTAACATTATAATATATACTAATTGAGAATGAAAAATTCCTTTTTTGAAAAGAGGCAATTATGGCCCTAGGAAAAAACAGTCATTTACGGTTATTCAAATGGCCCTTCGTCGCTATTTACATCGCATTAATAGCCACAGTCCTTCTCGTCTTCTTCACTGATATCTTCCGTACATCTGAACCGGGCGCAATACCACAACTCGTTTGGCTTGCCATCAGCTTAGTTGTTATGGCCGCAGTAATATTCATACTTTCAAAAATATTTAGGATTCTCGGCACAATCCAGGATAATAAAGCAAAACTCGATAACATAGCAGAAACCCTGGAAAAAAATCGCTCCGTGCTGACAAAGATCAATCAGAGCGCCCGCCTCAGCGAGGCAGCTAAGGCTATCGCATTCCGCGATACTGATATACAGACTTTGCGCGAAGCCGTTTTTGATAAGCTCGAGCAGCAGGATTTCGATTCGGCCTTCGAGCTAATTGATGAAATTGCCCGTCGCCCCGAATATAAACAGCTTGCCGAACAATTGCGCGCTCAGGCAACCAAATACCGCGATGCTACCGATGCCGAAAGAGAAAACCAGATTATAGCGCACATCGAAAAGCTGTTCGAAAACAATCAGTGGGCCAAGGCAAGTAACCTGATTGAAAGACTAATTAGAGCTTACCCCAGCTCCGAAAAAGCAAAAGCAACGCGACAAAAACTCCTCGATAAAAAAGAAGAGCGGAAAAAAATACTGCTCAACGCCTGGGACGACGCCGTAAAACGCCAGGCAACAAACCGCAGCCTCGAAATCCTAAGAGAACTCGACCAGTACCTCACCCCCAACGAAGGCCTCGCCCTGCAGGAAGCTGCAAGGGATGTCTTCAGAACAAAGCTCCATAACCTCGGCGTCCAATTCTCACTCGCCATCTCCGGAAAGCTATGGGATAAAGCCGTCGAAACAGGTGGGCAGATTATCCGCAATTTCCCAAACAGTAGAATGGCTGAGGAAATCCGTGAAAAGTGGGATATCTTAAAGCAAAAAGCCGCGAAGAAAAGCTCTTAAACTAAAACTTCTTAGCCCTTCATCGGCTCACTGGAAAGCTGCTATACTACTACTTAAAATCGAACAGTGATTGCGTCTTAATCATCGTTACCTGGTCTGGATAAGCCGCAAACGTGTGGACGTGCAATTCTGTTCGTCTTGCCTCAAAGTCAATATAGCAGAACGGCTGCAAGCCACCAATCTCCAGCCCGGGAAATTTAACAAACACGCCCCGATTGCGAGCAAACCGCTCAAGGTCGAGATGGCTCTGACGATACAAATTGGGACTCATCTTCTCGACCTGAAAATCCGTCATATAGCTCACCCCTCGGCTCAAGGTGCATTTATGAGAACGCGGGCCGTGGAATCGAAATCGCTCAATCAAACCCCGCTGAGGAAGCATCTGGCCCGGTGCGCTTACAACCTCGCTCAGGCACACATCCTTGGTATACACGCTAACAACGTGCGTACAGCCTGTAACCCAGATCTCAGCTTCATATTTGTCGGTCCTTAGCCGACGCTTGGCATAAATCTGGAATAGCTCAGGGTGAAGCGGTCTTTGAAAAAGGCTAAATGCCAATTCCTCAATAGCTACATTGATTTGAGGCAACTCCATCTAATAATTCCTAACCAAAATCAAATCTGCCGTTGCTTGCATTATTGTACAAAAAATACCTCTTCTTTTCAAGGGTAATATCAGTATTGATAACGCATCCTTTACCACTTATAGGACTATCGTTTCGCAAGTTCCGAAGGCTAAAAGACTAACAACAGCAAAATTTTTTAAAAAAATTAAGAAACGAAAAACCACCCCGCTAATTTCTCGCCCCCCGGGAAAAAAACAGCGTTGATAATCGTTGCAATAATATCGTAAAAAGCATGAGTCCCAGCTGTAATTCCGAAACCACGAATCGCAAAGACAACGGCAAAATAAATCCCCGCTACCGTTCGAAAACCAAACTTCGCCCAGCTAAATATATCTCGTTGATTCATCTGACCCGTGAAAAAATCTATATGATGATGTACACTAAATAACGCCGCCGAAATAAAAACTGAAATTATTATCGAATTCCTGCGACTAAATCCCAGTAAATCCTCAAACACAAGCATCAAAACACATATTAAAATCAGCCTGAAAACAAGCTCTTCATAAATCCCTGCCCCTATGGCCGTAACAATATCAGCCAACAGAAATCCCCCGCCACCCTCAGCTTCTACTGCCGCTAAGGCGGCCCCTTCAATCCCTCCCGTAGGCGGGCTACTCAAAAACAAACTCAGCACAATCAACGGCACAGCAAGCAGAATAGATTCAACTGCCATCGGCCAAATATCACCAAATCCAAAATGCCAACTCCTACGCGACGCTAACTGCATCGCTACCAAAGTAACCACAACCACCAGAGGTGGTGTCGCCCACGCCAACTTGCTGCCAAAACCTATATGTTCAAGAAAATTTTGAAGCCATACAAACGCTACAATACGAACCTGAGTCTGGTTCAAAACATCAGTATTAATCAAAATCGTCCCTACCTCGTAGAAAATAATAAACGGCAGAAGAAAAACGATAGCATAAATGGGACGACTCGTACGCTCCAGATACGATTCTTTCGCAAAGTTAAATAACTGGCTTGTGCTGTGCTTGTTTTTATCTGCCATCCTTGTTTTCCTGGTCATCTGCGAAAAAAACGCAGGCCCTCCTTTTGCCTCTTTATTTTTATCCTTTCACTTTTTATTTTTTTCAGAGTTTACTTTAACCAAACCAAAATTACAATAGTCAAAAGCTCTTTTACTCTCGGAATAAAAATTAAGATGGCGACAGGTAAACAACTAACACAAATTTACCAATTGCTTTTTGACCGCTTCGGCCCACAAAACTGGTGGCCCGGAGAAACCCAATTCGAAATAATCATAGGTGCAATACTAACCCAGAACACAAATTGGGCCAACGTCGAAAAAGCAATAACAAACCTAAAATCCGCTGACCTGCTAACCCCTGAAAAACTCTATCATCTTGACCTCCCAAACCTGGCAAAGCTTATCCGACCGGCCGGCTATTACAACATAAAGGCAAAACGGCTCAAAAATTTCGTCAGCTGGCTTTTTAGCAAATACGATGGCCAATTGATTAACCTTGAAAATCAGGACACTGACAAATTAAGGATCGAGCTGTTAGACATAAAGGGTATCGGCCGTGAAACCGCCGACTCCATCCTGCTTTATGCCTTCGCCAGGCCCATCTTCGTTGTAGACGCTTATACAGCCAGAATAGCTGTTCGTCACGGCCTAATCGAGCCGGAAGCTGATTACGAACAGCTGCGTGAATTATTCCAGTCGAATCTGCCGCAGGATGTCCGGCTTTTCAACGAATACCACGCCTTGCTGGTAAGAACCGGCAAAAATTATTGCAAACCAAAAGCTAAATGCCCCAGCTGCCCACTGGAAAAATTACCCCATACTCTTGACTTCGAATGCTTCTAAAAGATAAACTAAAAAACAATATGGTAGCAAATTCATATTCAGCTGCGACACTTTCGATATCGAACCTTATTAATTCACCAATTTATCTCTAAGGACTCATTTCATGAACCTGCAAGAGCCATCCCGTATAAGTGTAATCGACCCAATCAGCCCCGCTATCGAAAGAGCAAAACTCTTACTGTTCAAACCATTTGACATAAGCAAATGGTTCATCATCGGCTTCTGTGCCTGGCTGGCTCAACTTGGTCAAGGTGGCTTCAATTTCAACTTCAATTTCCCTCACAGACACACCCAAGACTTCCCCCAGCCTTTTCATCACATAAAAGATTTTGTCATCGATAACCTGCCCTGGATTATCTTGTCAGTCATAATCGTATTCATATTGGCAATAGCAGTAGGTCTTGTTCTTACCTGGCTTAACAGCCGAGGCAAATTTATGTTTCTTCACTGTGTAGCAGGAAATAAAGCCGAAGTCAAAATCCCCTGGCAAAAATTTAGAAAGCACGGCAACAGCCTCTTCCTCTTCCGCATCGTGCTGGGCATAATTAGCTTCGTTATAGTAGGTGTGCCTGTCCTTGGTATTGTCCTGCTTATTATTACGATGGTAACCGGAACTGTTCCAAATGCAGCTTCCATTCCTGGGATTGTAATTTTTGGCCTGATTATATTTGCTCTCTTAATAGCGCTGTTTCTGGTAAAGAAATTCACGTTGGATTTTGTCGTGCCGATTATGTTTCTGCAAACGGCAAGCTGCGTAGCCGGCTGGCGGGAATTCCTGACAATCCTCTCTGTTAACAAAGCTCGTTTCGCATTGTACATCCTCTTTCAAATTGTCATAGCAATAGCAATAGGTGCAATTATTTCGATTGGCTTTTGTATAGGATGTTGTCTCTGCTGCGCAAGCCTGTTGCTGTTTATACCCTATATCGGCACTGTCATACTGCTGCCCCTGCTGGTTTTTAAGCGGGCCTATTCGCTATTCTACCTGCGGCAGTTCGGCCCCGGCTTCGATGTCTTCTCCTCTGCGCGCGAAACTTAAAAAAACTAAAAGGTTGACTCACTCACCTTTTAATGATATTATGTTAAGTCTGTTTTCTGTATAGAAAATGATATTAATATACCTAAAAACTTCAAAAGGACATTTATTATGAAAAGCCATCTATCTGTCTTAGCCGCCCTCTTAACATTCTTTATCGTTTGCAATCTAATCGCTGCCGCCGAGCCCGATACAACCGCGGCTGAACCAAACACCCCCACTCAAGCAGCCCCCGACATCATCGCCGTTACTGTTAACGGCACCGATATTACCGAAGCTGATATGGAAGCCGAGATTGATAAACTGCTTATGCGCAATAGAATATCCCCCCAAACGCCACCCCAGTTTATGAAGCAGTACAAAAAACAACTCAGACAACCAGCTTTGGAGAATCTTATCAACAAATCCTTGTTGGACGAAAAAATAAAAGAAGCCAATATAACAGTTACTGAAGAAGATATAACTGACGATATAAAGAAAATAGTATCTCAGCAGGGATTATCCCTGGATGATTTCAAGAAGCGGCTGCAGAACAAAGGCATAGATTATGACCAGTGGAAACAACAAGTACAACTCCAAAGGGGACTGATTTATGACAAGTTTTTTGAAACCCAGTTTGCAGACAAGTTGAAAGTCTCGGAAGACGAAGCCAAAAATCATTACTTAGAAAATGAGAAGCAGCTGGTACAGGTAAGAGCAAGCCATGTCCTCATAAAAACAAACATGAATGACACAAACGAGGTCAAAGCACAGGCTAAAGCCAAAGCTGAAGAACTGCTTAAACAACTCCAGGACGGAGCCGACTTCGCCGAACTCGCAAGGGCCAATTCAGCCGACCCAGGGTCTGCTCCCGATGGCGGTGACTTGGGCTTCTTGAGAAAAGGTAGAATGGTACCTCCTTTCGAAAATGCTGTCTTCGCACTGGAAACCAACCAGTTAAGTGACATCGTAGAAACCGGCTTCGGATATCATATAATAAAGGTCACCGACCGCAGGGATAGCTTCGAGCAACTCGAAGACCAAATTCTAAGAACCCTAAAATGGAAGAAACAAGCCGACCTCGCTAAGGATTATATCGAATCACTCAAAAAAGAGGCAAACATCGTCTATCCAGCCGGTAAAGAGCCGCAAGCCAGTAGCACCACTGTCTCCAAAACCAAACAAAACCAGCCAAAAACGGAAGAACCCGAAAAACCAAAAAATAAACCAGCAACCGAATAATCCCTATTGGCTTGTACCCTATTTCAAAAATGTTGCCACCTTATTCGGTTAGCTGCTTATCTCCTCTTTCGCTGACCTGATAGCTAATCCTTCCAGGTCCCACCCTTCTGCTTCAACCTTAAGCTCGTCCATAAACTCCTCTGCCGCACAAGCTCAAGTTCAGACATAATATCCGCATCCTCATAAATTTGACCGCTGGTCTTATCGCAAAACAAACACTTATACTCAAGTCTCTTTAGCTGTTCGGGACGCAATAACCTTTAATATAAAATTTTTTGCCAAAAATTGGAGTAATCTCTAATCGCTCGCCGATGTTCTTTTTATATGCAGTTATACCTCCATCAGGCATTCATCCGTGGAGGTTTTTCGCACTTTTCAGGGAAGAAGCTATGTCAAATCAGCCAAGGGTGGCTAAAGTATTAGCAGCTTTGCTGATTTCTATGACCACCGGTGCAATTGTCTTAATGGCCCTCAGCAACGACCCTCCCTCCGCTGGCCCATTTTGCCTCTCCAGTTATTATCGGCTCGACCCCGTCGAAAAAGCTATTACCTCCCGAGGCGCTCAATCACCAAACCGCTGGAACTGCATCGAAATCTACTATAGCGACACCAAAGCCGGCAACATAGAGCAGCTTGCCTCACTCAACGGCCTCGTCCGACCAGAGGATATCAACTGTCATTTTGTCGTCTGCAACGGCCTCGGTGCCGATGACGGCCAAATACAATCAACCGAAAAATGGCAAAGACAATGGGCAATCATCCCAGGAAAAACCTGGTACGGCAGCGGCCAGACTATACGAATCTGCATCATTGCCGACGGAAAATCCTCCGCACCAACAGACTTCCAGATAAAAAGGGCCGAAGCACTTATAGAAGCACTCCGAAGAAAATTTGATATTCAACCCGAAAATATTTACTACCCCGGCAACTGGAAGTAGTGACAAAACCCTAATTAAACTCCGCAATACAGCTGCACTCGCCTTTTGTTACAACACTACGTCTTAGCAGGCCGAAGCCCCCTCACTTGGCCCTGGTCAGCAATTTCAGGCCCTCCAGGGACGTGCCCTTTCCTTGATACCGGCCAAAACGTCTCTGGCAATATTCGTATCTCTCACAATCTGGAAATCGAACATCCCCACAGTAATAAAGTCGGCGCCGTTCTCAAAGGCATACTTAAAACCGGTTTTCGGGTCAATAGCTCCCGCCGCCAATGTCTTAAATGCTATCCACGGCGTTTTAACTTTCTTCATAAACTCAATTGTCTCTTCCGGCTTAAGGCAATAAATGTTGTCATGAAATTCGTTGTGGTCAGCATAGCGCTCGGCATCAACACTGAACGGCTTGCGATTCTCTTTTGGGTGGGCAGACCAGTACTTGTCATGGTGCAGGGTCTTAACGTAGTAGTCCGGCTTGATTCCAATCTCTTCAACTTCCATTGGGACAAACAGCGAATGGCAACCAATCCCTGCTAATACCTTGTTTTTCTTGATATGCTCGAGGGCCTTCTCAAGCACGTCTATCCGTCCTTTTTGCACAGTGAAGTCACAAACCGCGCCGTGTAGATATATTGTTGCGGCCCCCTTGTCTATCGTCTCGTCGATGTCCGCCTTCGGATTCTCCTCCCGCGGCTTAACCGATGCAATCGCCTGAATCTTCCCTCCCGTTTCTTTCTTGTATTTATTGATAACATCCAACTGGTTGCAGTCTATCACAATTGCGTTAATGCCCCGCTCTTCAGCCATCGCCAACGTCTCAAAAATCTTCTCTTCGGTATTATAGGCCTTGAACAGCTTTGAAACATAAATCAAATCCCTGGAATGTGCCCAGCCGCCGATTAAATTGCCGCCGAGAATTAACCGGCTTATCTTAAGCTTGCCAATCTTGCCGACAGGCATCTTTTTGCCGGATTTGGCCTTTCGCTTATCTTTCTCAATATCAACCCCCTTCTCCATCGCCGCTAACAGAATCTTTTCTTCAAGACTTACAAAACCACCGGCAGCGCCTGCAGCAAGCGACCCCTTCAAAAAACCCCGACGATTTAATTTATCAGACATAACCTGAACCTCCTAAATGTCTCTGCCCAAAACCCAATGTTCTCCCGGCAATACTCATATATCAAAAACCCATCTTGCATGCCTCTATAATATCATACCACCAATTGAAGGATTTTTAATAAAAAATATCTGAACCTGCAAAACCTCATTTCAGATATGAACATTAATCTATTTAACGTCAAGCCCTTCCAATGCGGCCTTAACCTGCTCGACACTCTGAAAGACAATTGTATTGAGCCCAACCGCTTTTGCACCATCAATACAGCGAGGCCGGTCATCTATAAATATCGATTCGCTCGCTTTGGTCCCAAGCCTCTCCAAAGCCAGCTCATATATCCTCCTCTCAGGTTTCTTTGTCCCCTCAGCGCACGAAAATACAAGTACGTCGAACATATCATACCCCTGGCCGTGAAAGTACTCCATCGTCGCAAGCTCGGCATTGGATAAAAGTGCAGTCTTGTAACCATTTTTTCTAAGCGAAGCCGCCAACGCAAACATCTCCTCTTTAGGAGAGTATATCGCCTCGACTGCCCGAGCCGACAAAGAAGTCTGTGGCGCAGCTACATCCAACTCGCCGCAAACACTCCCCCAATAAGCATCTTCCGTGACACTGCCCCTGCGAAAGTCCGGCGCAAATTTCTTATGTGCTTCTATGTACCCTTCCTTAGACACCCCCAGGGCATCAGAACAGTACTGCATCAGCCCCTCTTCCGGGTCATCTATCAGCACGCCTCCCCAATCAAATATAACCGCCTTTATCTTCTCCATAATTCAACAATAGCTGCACCAATCTCTCGTATCAAGATTTATTTGCGATAGACTGCCAACCAGTTTGCTCTTTGACGAAAGCGGTAAGAAAACCTATAATCAATGAACTTTTTCGAGGACAGTATTATGGAATTGATTTTAGTTGTTGTTGGTTTAGTCCTGATTGTAGTTGTTTTGGCCCTGCTAATCTGGCTAATTAGCACCAGCTTCGCCGGTAGAAAAGAAACCGCAGCCCATACTGCCAATATAGGCCTGCTCGCCCAGCAGCTCGAAGCCCTAAAGACCGCACAGGACAAAACCTCAGAAAACCTGCAAAAATCCCTCCGGGCCGGCCAAACCAACCTAACCCAGTCCCTCCAATCCAGCCAGCAGGTGCTCTCCCGGCTAAATACTCAAATCGGCGAGCTGCAGGGCACAAACAAGCAAATGCTCCAGATTAGCGCCGAAGTCAGACGCCTCCAGGACATCCTAACCAGCCCAAAGCTCCGAGGCCAGATGGGCGAATGGTCACTAAAAAACCTCCTTGAAAATATCCTGCCCAAAGATAGCTACGAACTCCAATACACCTTCAAAGATGGCAAAATGGTCGATGCCCTTATAAAAATGGCTGATTACTCCGTCCCCATCGATGCAAAATTCCCCCTGCCTGCCTTCGAGGCAATCCTGAAAGCCCAAACCGATGAGGAAAAAGCAAAGCTTCGCAAACAGTTCCTGAAGGATGTAACAATCCATATCGACAAAATCGCCTCCGACTACATAAGACCCGCCGAAGGCACACTCGATTTCGCCCTGATGTATATACCCGCCGAAAATATCTATTACGAAACTATCGTAAAATACGCCGATGATTCAAAGGACATCCTGCAATACTCTCTCGACAAAAAGGTAATCCCCATAAGCCCCAATTTATTATACGCATATCTAATGACGGTCGTAATGGGACTGCACGGCCTGCAGATTGAAAAACAGGCCGCCGAAATCCGACAGAACCTGAAAAAGCTAAACGCCTCCTTCGCTGGCTTCGGCGAAAGCTGGGAAATACTCGGCAAGCATCTGAAAAACGCATACGGTCAGTACGAAGAAGGCCAGAAAAAACTCGACCGATTCGGAATGCAGCTAAACCAAATCCAAGAAGAACCTGAAGAAAACGAAAACGAGTGAATGTAAAAAAATGATTTACGAAGATTTAAAGAGCAAAAAGGTTTTAGTTACCGGCTCCAGCAGTGGCATCGGCGTAAATGGCGACCTATATATGAAAGCACAAAAAACAATCTTGAAGTTACCCCAAGAAATAAAAGGAAGGTAAAGATGAAAGTTTCAAAGATTCTGCTGTTTGGATTTATCTCAGTATTGCTAATCTCGTCTTCTCTGCCGGCCCGGGCCAACGACTGGGAAAACCCCGAGATGATAGGCCGGAACAAAAGCGCCGCACACTGCACGCTCATGCCATATCCCAATACGACAACCGCACTTGCCGGCACCCGCCAAGCCTCGCCCTTCCACAAATCTCTAAACGGCAAGTGGAAATTCAACTGGGTCTCGAAGCCCGCCGACCGCCCGAAGGATTTCTACAAACTCAATTACGACGTCAGCCAATGGTGCGAAATCCCCGTCCCCAGCAACTGGCAGCTGCAGGGCCACGGCATCCCTATCTATGTAAATGTGGGTTACCCATTCAGCCCCGACCGCTCCTCCAACCCTCCTCATATTCCACACGACAATAATCCGGTCGGGTCCTACCAAACAGAATTCGAAATCCCCGACAACTGGAAAGACAGACAGGTATTCCTCCACTTCGACGGTGTCAAAAGCGCCTTCTACCTCTGGCTCAACGGCAAGAAAGTCGGCTACAGCCAGGGCAGTATGACGCCGGCTGAGTTCAATATCACAAAATATCTCCGTAAGGGAAAAAACATCCTCGCCGCAGAAGTCTATCGATGGTGCGATGGAAGCTACCTCGAAGACCAGGACACCTGGCGATTAAGTGGCATATACCGCGAT
>Ga0114922_10004337_pt1 | contig 13148 bp, 11 predicted proteins | sample AartaG_FD_100975 | JGI IMG/M metagenome (GOLD analysis project Ga0114922, IMG submission 100975) | Deep subsurface microbial communities from Aarhus Bay to uncover new lineages of life (NeLLi) - Aarhus_00045 metaG | ecosystem: Environmental > Aquatic > Marine > Oceanic > Sediment | place... | reverse complement strand
TCGTGCAACTTGGTCAGTTCGCGGCAGACGGCCAGTGACCGATCGCCCAGCACAGCCTCGATGTCGGCCAGGCTCTCGCGCAGCCGGTGGGGGACCTCAAAGGCGACCAGCGTGCGTCTCTCTCCCGCTACCTCGGTCAGCAGCCTGCGGCGCTCGCTCCGGCGTCGGGGCAAGAACCCCAGGTAGAGGAAGCTGTCGCTGGGCAGGCCGGAGACGACCAACGCCGTCACGGGAGCCGAGGGGCCTGGGACGGGCACGACCGAATAGCCACGTTCGATGGCGGCGCGGATGAGTTCATAGCCAGGGTCCGAAAGCCCCGGCATCCCGGCCTCGGAGATCAGGGCCACATCCCCTGTATCCAGCGCTCGCAGCACCGTCTCAAGTTTCGTCAGTTTGTTGCCCTCGAAGTAACTGGTGATGGGGGTCTCAATCTCGTAGTGGCGGGTGAGGACACGGGCGCGGCGAGTGTCTTCCGCTGCGATGAGCTTAGCCTCCTTGAGGATCCGCAGAGCGCGGAGGGTGATGTCCTCCAGGTTGCCAATGGGGGTACTGACCAGGTAGAGAGTGCCCATAGGGCAATGTAAAATGATTCAATGATCCAATGACCAAACAACAAATGCCAATCACTAACTGCTGAATGCTAACAGCCAACGGCTAATCACGGCGGCGTCCGGTATGGCATGCCACTGAGCAGTCCCTCACGGCCCTCAAAGACATCCAAGACCGTCAGCCCGCCTGATTCGATCTTGTAGCGGCGAATCTCCTTGGCGTGGTTGGAGCCCCGCATCTTTAGCACCACGATGGCACGCTGCATGGCGCTCTCGATCTCCAGGTAGCGCAGCAGGATGATGGTGTCCACGATGAACGAGAAACCGCCTTTGTCGGCGCGCCGATAATCGGTCATGCCCTCCTCTCCCAGCAGCATCGCTGTTACCCCCTCCCGCCGCAGGCCGTTCGCCACGGAGGTATATATGTGGCGCAACTCGTGCATATCGTTGGTGAGGCGATCAAAATGTGAGACGCTGTCGAGCACCAGACGCTGGATATTCGCGTCGAGGATCGACTGATTGAGGCGACTATCAGGAGACTCCAGGCTGGCCAGGAATACCTCCGGCGAGGTAAACATCAGGTGTAGTTTCCCACTTGCCTCCGGTTCCTTCAGGTTCCAGCCCAATGACTCAGCGTCGCGGTAGAGGGAAGTGGGGAATTCCTCAAAGGATATGAGCAATCCCGACTCGTTGTGCTTCGTCGCGCCGTGGACGAGAAACTGGAGTGCCAATGAGGTCTTGCCCGTGCCCGGTGCACCGCGCACCAACACCATCGAACTGGGCGTGAAGCCCCCGTTCAACATCTCGTCAAGGCCCTTAATCCCTGTGGTTACACGTTTATCTGTCACGTTCTACCCCTCGTTATTCTTTGATGGTTCTGTGTGAACACTGCGTAGCCCTGGGCCGCAGCGCAGTGCCGGGCAAGCTAATCACCCCCCCCCGAAATGGACGGGGTTTCCCTACTGCCAGTCCTCCCAATTGAGCGTACAAGTCACATACCCCAGCGATCCACTGGCGTAGCCACCCAACTTAGCGGTCATCGCTTCAGAGACCGCCCGATAGGTTCCATCTGACTCAGGGAAGCTGTTGAACAACTGCACGCGAATATCCATCGTCTGGTAGCTGGCGGGATTGCAGGCCTGTTCCCACGCGGCTTGACTTCCATAAATGCCGTTGTACCGCTCGCTCTCTCCGGCGCGGGGGGTGAACGTGCCTGCCCCGGGACACTGGACCTGGACGATATAGCCGGGCAGCGGGTTGCCCTCCAGGTCCTGCACGTGACCTGCGACCCCACTCCAGGAGTCGTACTCGGGCCTGCGCAACTCTACTTCGCACGTAAAAGGCCACGGAGAGCGCGTAGGTCCGGTAGTGGGGGTAGGCGTGCGCGTGGCAGGGAAGGTGGGGGTAGCCGATGGTGTCAGCGTGGGCGTGCGCGTATTCGTGGGACCCGGAGTGGGCGTGATGGTCGGAGTGTGAGTCGGTGTCCAGGTGGGCCTGTCCGTCGGACCACTCGGGGTGGGCGTGTCGGTCGGCAACGCCTCACTGGCACGCGTGGGATATGGGAACGGGTTGTAGAAGTCGAGCCCGATGAGGGCGTAGAAGACCAGTAGACACACTGTGGCTATGAGCATTACGATAGTCAGGATATTAAAAAGCGCAGATCTTTTGCCATTTCCCATCGCTTGATCTCCTCGCAGCGCTCTTGCGTCACGGGCCTGTTTCGATGAAACGCTGAATTGCGGCCTGAACCCACAACTCCCCTATCCATTCCTGCACCGCCTGATCTTGCAGGAAGCGCATGTTCTCCGGGCTGACGGGGCGGGCCAGGTCGCGCTCGATAACCTGCACGACGTGATAGCCCAGCGGACTGGTCACTACCTCAATTTGACCGGGCTGCAAAGCAAAGGCAGCCTCCTCCACTTCAGGAGCCATCAGGATACCCCGGGGAAAGAAAATCAGGTCGCCCCCGTGCTCGCGGGTGCTGGTATCCAGAGAAAACTCCCGGGCCAAAGTGGCAAAGTCAGCGCCGGCCTGAAGTTGGGCCTTGATACGCTCTGCCTCCTGCTGGGTATCCACCAGGATGTGGCGGGCGTGGACCTGCTCGGCTATCGTCGGCACGCTCTCGCTGATGCGCTGTGTCATCGCCGCCACGATCAGCTCCTTGCGCACTTTCTGCCAGGCGTCCTCGTAAGTCTCGCCCCGCTCCGCCAGCTTGGCCCGGAGCTGTTCTTCGCCTTCGTTCTCGGCAATGATCTCCTGCATATAGGCGTCCACCTCAGCATCGGAGACGGCAATGCCTGCTTCGGCCGCCGCCTGCTCGATTAACACCACCTCGATCATCCAGTCCAGGATCCAGGGACGATCCTGAGCAAGACGCTCCTGACCCTCCGGGCTACTGGGGTCAATTCCTTGCGATGGCAGCAAGTCAGCTTCGTATTGGCCTAATTCGCGCTCGTAATCAGCCAGATAGATGGGCTGGCCGTTGACCAGCGCAGCCAGGGGGGCCTCCGGGGTAGGAGAGTCAGGCACGAAAGGGGTAGCAGGGGAGCGAGTTGAGGCTACGGCTGTAGCAGCGCCGGGCGATGTTGAGGTAGGGGCGGGAGGTACAGACGTGGTTAACGCCGGAGCACACGCAGTTAAAGCGAGCAACAGCGCCAGGGCTACCAGTCTCTCTATTGTTTTCAGATCCATAGTGAACTCCGTTTCGATGATCAAATTATGAATCTCGGAGGCTGACCGCTACTGGCTGACGCTATCCGTTAACCACTGAATCAGCCTCCTCGTAGCCGACGGTTTGCCGGGTAAAGCCATTATACCCACAGCGAAGTTTTTGCGCAACCTGAGCAACTTGCCAAAGCACCCATCGCCTGCTACAATTCCCGGTGCTACAAAGGAAGTCACATGGCACTGTTGTATCTCATTCGCCACGCCCGCGTGCAGATGAGGGGTGACGTGGCTGAACGTTGGCCTCTTTCTGAGCGGGGACGATTAGAGGCCGGCACCCTGGCCCGACAGGACTTCTGGCGTGAGGTAGAATTGATCTTTTCCAGCCCTGAGCCCAAGGCCCTGCAGACCGCAGAGCCGGCCGCCCGTCGTTGGTGTGTCCCCCTGGTGACTGTGGACTGTTTGCGCGAACTGCGCCGTCCCCGATTGCTACCTGACTATCAAACAGCCGTCGCACGCTTTTTTGCTAATCCAGAGAGCAGTGTGGCGGGCTGCGAACCCGCGGCCCAGGTTGCTGAACGCATCACCCGCTGCCTCAAGGAACTGGTAGCGGCACACCCTGAGCAGACATTGGCGGTGGTCTCGCACGGGCTGGCCCTGACACTCTTCCTGGCCCAGTTGAAAGACCGCTGGCCGACGTTAGCCGAATGGAGCGCTGCCCCGTTTGCGGGCCTGGCGGTAGTGGATACGATCACATGGCATCTAGTCAAAGACTGGTCAAGTGTCTGCGAGACCACCTGAGTTGGATCATCCAGTGGTGGGAGCTAGCACTGCTGCTGGTTGCGCTGCTGCTTGGTTTAGCGGCCGAAGGACCTCCGCCCGCCAGCTTCAGAACCGCGATTAACCGCCTGCTGGTCGGTGAGCAGTTCGATTTCTTCGGCTGGGAAGTGGAGGCGCTGGTGGGTAAACTGGCCCACAGCCTGGTCGCGCCGCAGCGCTACATGGACGAATCCGCCCGCCACGACTTCTTCCTCGACTACCTGGAACTGGTGCTCGATATTCAGCGCCTCGAGTGGGAAATCTACCGCGCCTGCACCGACCCGGAAGTGGATGACCCCGAGGCGGCAACGGTCGAGTTGCGCACAAGCCTGGCCGAACTGCGGGTGGCGGAAGATGCTCGCCAACCGCTCGCCGAAGCGATCCTGGAAGAGCAGACATCCTGCATCCTGGTGGACGAGGGGTTTGGTGTGCTAAGTCAGGAGTTCCCGCCTGTCGGTGCACACTTCACCCCGCTGCCCCTGATGCTCATCGTCTCCCCCCGTGACCACATTGAGAGGATTTTCCAGCTCGGCCTGCGCCACGGGCTGGACACGACCCGGCAGGAGGCTATCGAGGATCAGATATACACCGATCTCGACGTCTCGCCGCTGGTGACCGGCATCGGTGGGTTGGCGGCCTACCCGGCGATGCTGCTGGAGTCCAGCTCACTCAACTGGCTGGCCGATGTGACGGCTCACGAGTGGATGCACCATCATCTCACCTTGAGGCCACTGGGCTGGAACTACAACGCCTCTGACGAAACGCGCACCATCAATGAGACGGTGGCCTCCATCGTGGGGAGGGAAGTCGGACTCCAGATGGTGGCTCGCTACTACCCTGAACTTCTGCCGCCAGAGCCGGAACCCACACCGGAGGAGCTGGAGGAGGCAGAGGAAACACCACCGCCCGAACTCCCGACCTTCGACTTCCGCGTCGAGATGCGGGAGACGCGCATCAGGGTGGATGAACTTCTGACGGAGGGCAAGATCGAGCAGGCGGAGGTTTACATGGAGGAACGGCGACAGGAGTTCGTCGCCAACGGCTACTACATCCGCAAACTGAACCAGGCTTACTTTGCCTTCCACGGATCCTACGCCGACGAACCCGGTGCAGCAGGGGCAGACCCCATCGGGCCGGCGGTGCGGGAGTTGCGCGCCCGCAGCCCCGATCTGCATACCTTCGTGGCCCGCGTGGCTCGCGTCACGACACTGGCAGAACTGCAGGCGCTGCTGGAAGAAACGGGACAGTAGATTCCGACGGAGCACCTTGCTCTGTGTTCCTCGCTTCAGGTGTGTCACTCTATGTGCATCCACTGCACCAGGATCAGCGAGAGTGCCACGATGCCCACACCAGTCAGGAAGGTATAGCGGCCACTAATCGTTTCCCACATCACTCCTCCAACTAACGGTACTATGACTGCAGCGATGTGGTTGATCGTCTGGCCCCGCGAGAGATTGGGCGTGATCTCCTGGGGCTGGATAGCGATCTTCTGGAAATACGACGTGAGCGCGATAGAGAAGCCGAACAGCACGTGATCCGCGACGAACAGGACGTAGAGGATGGGTAACAGGGAGACGTAAGCATAACCCAAAAAGACGAAGATGAGAATCGCAAAGTTGAAGGTGAGGACGCGCCGCTCGCCGAAGTGGGCGATGATTTTGCCGAACTGCTGATAGAGAAACGTGCCGATGAGATTATTGATCACGAGTAGGACAGTGATAGCCTGGGTAGGCACTGAGTGCTCCTTAACCAGTAGGAAGATGGCAAAAGTAGTAAAGATATGGCGGCGGCTGCCCATCAAGAACTCCAGAATGTAGTAGAGCCAATATCGTTTGCGAATGGGTGTATGTCGCCTGGTACGGACGGGGCAGACGGGCTGCTGTTCCCACGGCAGCAATGCCAATCCTCCCACAACGACCAACGCGCCAGCGGCGTAGTATAGCGTGCGGAACCCCAGGCTGTTAATTGTCAGAAAGACAACGCCCGCGCTTATCACCGCGAATAGCGCGTTCAAGCTGCTCAGCCGTCCCAATGTGCGCGGGGCTTCGTCCTCACCGACCAGCATCAACACCGCCGACAAGTTACAGGGCATAAAGAAGTGAAAGCCGACGCTCATCACCAGCGTGCTGACTACCAGGCCCAGCAGGTCATTCGCCGTGCCGGTCAGGCCGATGCCGATGCCCATCAGGATGATGGACAGCCCGGCGATGCGCATCTCGGTCAGTAGCAGCGCCAGCAGGCCGACGCTAAAACCTAATAGGCCGGGTATCTCGCGGATAGACTGGATCAGCCCTATCTGATTGGCCCGCACGCCCAGTTCCTGGATGGCAAAGTTATTGAAGAGCGACCGCCACAACTGAAAGCCGAAGGTGAGCAAGAGATTGTTCAACACGATGACGACGAGGGCTGCATGACGCTGAGCCAACGTGATCGTCGTCGCAGCGTCCTTGAGCGTACCGCTCAATGTGGTGGGCGTAGGTGGGTCGGTCATAGTCTCCTACTTCGGTAAACGGATATAGGTCTGCCGGAGCCAGAGTATAACACGGCGTGGAAACGTGTCAAACCTTGACATCTCTCCGTTCTGGGGTAGAATTGACGTACGTCGCGGGGCTGTAGCTCAGTTGGGAGAGCGCTACAATCGCACTGTAGAGGTCAGGGGTTCGAGTCCCCTCAGCTCCACCAGCGTTGCCCCAGTACGGGCCCGTAGCGCAGTTGGGAGCGCACCACAATGGCATTGTGGGGGTCGAGGGTTCAAGTCCCTCCGGGTCCACCTTTTTTGCAATAAATAAACAACAATACGTGAAAGGCTGCGAACAGGAGTAGTAGGCCGTCCCCCCAGCGAGCCGGGAAAAACCAGGTGGAAGCCCGGCGATGGTGCCAAAGGGGAGCACCACGCAAGGCCGAACTCGCCTGGGAGTTGCGCCGGTGAATTTGCAGACTGCCAGTAACCGGCGACGCTTGGCCTCCGTTAACGGGCCAAGAGCGGGAGATGCCCCATGCACAGAGGCATCCTCCAATCAGGGTGGTACCACGGAGTGCCCCTTCGTCCCTGAGGCGAAGGGGCTTTTTTGCTAGAAAGAGAAGAACGATGACAAGGAAACGCCCTGTGGAGGCCTTCCACGACAAGGACGCGCCAACCTACGACCAGCGGTACGACGAGAGCCCCTTCTTTGTCAAAGTCTACGAGCCGGTGACGTGGAACAACATCCGGCGCTTCCTGCCCTCGCCAGGCGGACGTATCTTAGATGCTGGTGGCGGCACTGGACGCTGGGCAGTACCACTGGCCCGAATGGGCTACCAGGTCACGCTGACCGACATCTCGACGGGGATGCTGGAGGTGGCCCGGCACAAACTGGAGTCGGAAGGTCTGCTGGATCGAGTGACCATCCAACGGATGGACATCTGCGACATGCGGAACCTGCTTGATGAGCATTTTGACCTGGTGATGGCCCAGGGAGATCCGCTCTCCTACTGCGGGGATCCCGGCCGGGCAGTGGCGGAACTAGCCCAGGTGACCCGGCCTGGCGGTCGCGTCATCGGTTCAGTAGATAGCCGCATTGCGGCGGTACAGGCGATGGCTGAAGGGGATTGGGACCAAGCCGAGCGCATTCTTGCTACCGGCGAGATGAGCTGGTGGGGCAATGAACCAGCCTTGGCCTTCCCCATCCACGCCTTCACCGTGGGGGAATTGCAGACGTTGTTTGAGCGACACGACCTGCGGGTGGTGCGGGTGGTGGGCAAGCCAGTCTTCTTCAGACGGCTGCCGTCCGAGGTGCGGCCGCGGGTTCTGGAGGAGGAGGATGGGCTGGCTCGGTTGCTCGATCTGGAAATACGATACGCCGACGACCCTGGCTGGGCCGGGTCGGCCGGTCACTTTGAGATGGTGGGGGTCAAGGAGTGAAACAGGTAGAACTGGCTCCTGGCGTCTTCCACCTGCAGGGTGGCTCCAATATGGGGCTGGTTGTGCAGGACAGGAAAGGGCTGCTGATAGATAGCTGGAGGAGCCACAGGACACGTCGGAACTGTTCTAGCGCGTGGCCGACCACTTCGAGTTGCGGCCGGAGTCGGCGGTCATCCACCTCTTGACCCGGACGACCGTCTTGGCTGCCCTCTCCTCGCTGGCGTAGGCGGGAGAGGTGGTGACCATGGTGAGAGATAACCGACTGTTGTGGCACGGATATAGCAGCGAAAGATGGCCAAGACCTTCACGATGAAGTTGGATGAAATACAACCGAGCCAGTTGTTCATCAGTTCCTAAAAACTGTCGCGGGTGATGGAGGACTTGGACCCCCTGAGACCTGATTCAATCGAACCGATTCCGGTCAAGAAACTTAGACCAAGTGATCTTCACAGACGGTCATACGAGGGCCTTTGCAATGTTCTTGAGTGACCTTTCGGAAGTCACGGTGTTCTGGGATGAGGATGAACTGGACTGGGAAGCGTACGAAATCTGCGTAGACTGGTGCAAGGAAGCAGGAATTCACACCATCGCAGACCTGAAGAATCGAGTTGTGGCATCAGAGGAGTATAAAGTGCTGTGGCTCAGACGGTGCAGGGATATGCACCGAGACTTAGAGAAGAGACGAAACCAATAGGAGAAGGACATGGCTGATACATACGTACCCCAAGAAATAGAACCGAAATGGCAAAAGAAGTGGGAGGAGGACGGGCTGTACGCCACCCGCGAAGACCCGGATCGACCCAAGTATTACTTCCTGACCATGCTGCCCTACCCATCGGCCGACTACCTACACGTCGGCCACTGGTACGTGATGACCCCCTCGGACGTCCGTGCGCGCTACATGCGGATGAAGGGCTACAACGTTTTCTACCCCATCGGCTTCGATGCTTTCGGGCTGCCAGCCGAGAACGCGGCCATTGAGCGGGGTATCCACCCGTTCAAGTGGGCCTGGGATAGCATTGAGGTCATGCGCAGTCAGTTGCGCTCTATGGGAGCCATGTGGGCCTGGGATCGGGAGGCGGTTACCTGTCTGCCGGAATTCTACAAGTGGACACAGTGGTTCTTCCTCAGGTTCTACGAGGCCGGCCTGGCCTACAAGAAGATGGCCCCAGTGGATTTTTGCCCCAAGTGCAACACCACTCTGGCCCGGGAACAGGTCTGGGGGGAGGACCGCCACTGCGAGCGCTGCGGCACGCTGGTGATCAAGAAAGAATTGGAGCAGTGGTTCTTCCGCATCACGAACTACGCAGACGAACTGTTAGATCACTCCAAGATGGACTGGCCGGAGCGCATCTGCACCATGCAGAAGAACTGGATTGGCCGCAGCGAGGGGGCCAACGTCACCTTCCTCTCCGAGCAGGAGGACCCCATCGTCGTCTTCACCACCCGGCCGGACACGCTCTGGGGTGCGACCTTCATGGTGCTGGCCCCGGAGCACCCGCTGGTGGACAAGCTGACCACGCCGGAGCACCGGGAGGAGGTGGAGGCCTACAAGTTCCAGGCTGCCCGCCAGAGCGAGATCGAGCGAATGTCCATCGCAAAGGAGAAAACTGGCGTCTTCATCGGCGCCTACGCCGTCAACCCGGTCAACAGCGAGCGCATCCCCTTGTGGATCGCCGACTACGTGATGATGACCTATGGCACGGGGGCCATCATGGCCGTCCCATCCCACGACGAGCGGGACTTTGAGTTCGCCCTCAAGTTCGGCTTGTCCATCATCCCGGTCATTGATCGGCCCGACGGGGTCGCCAGATCCTTCGTGATGCGAGGTACTATGAAGGAAGGCTTTGCCTCAGCACTGACCAAGGCCGGTATCTCGTTCGAGGAGCGGGATGGCTCACTCTATGTCATAATGGACAAGGACCAGACGGATCTCTACGTCGTGCTGGCGCAGGCACACATTCTGCCTGGCTCCTGGACAGAGGTGGTTGGCGCGCATTGGGCCTTCATCTTCGACGACGATGCGATTCCTTTCGAGGGCCTCGAGGCCGAGCAGAAGATTCTGGCTCACTGCAAGGGACTGGAGCCGACGGTGCAGGATAAGCGCACAGTCATGGAGATACTGTGGGGGCAGGAGTTTTACCGCGACGTGTTGTTCCACGCCGAGTATGGCACAATGATCAACTCTGCCTCCTTCACCGGCACGCCGGGCGACGTGGCGGTCCACAAGGTAACCGAGTGGCTGGAGGAGCAAGGCACCGGAGAGTTCGCCGTCAACTACCGCATTCGGGACTGGCTGATCAGTCGCCAGCGGTACTGGGGCGCGCCCATCCCCATCGTCTACTGCGACGAGTGCGGCATGGTCCCCATCCCCTATGAGGACCTGCCGGTGCTGCTGCCAGAAGATGCCGAGTTCCTGCCCACCGGCGAAAGCCCGCTGAAGTTCCACGAGGAGTTCCTGCACACCGCCTGTCCCAGGTGCGGCGGCCCCGCCACCCGCGAGACCGATACCATGGACACGTTTGTGTGCTCGTCGTGGTATCACTATGCCTACGTGACGCCCTATCGTAAGGAAGGCCAGCCTCTGCAGCGGGACGATTGCCCCTGGGACCCCGAGGCGGGCCGCTATTGGTTGCCGGTGGACATGTACACCGGCGGACCGGAGCACGCCGTGATGCACTTGTTGTACACGCGCTTTTTCACCAAGGCGCTGCGCGACATCGGCGTGGTGGATTTCGACGAGCCAATGCTGGCCTTGCGCAACCAGGGCATCATCCTGGGCCCCGACGGGGCACGGATGAGCAAGTCGCGCGGCAACATCGTTCTGCCCGACGAGTTGGTGCAGCGATACGGAGCCGACATAGTGCGCGGCTACCTGATGTTCGGCTGGCGGTGGGACCAGGGCGGACCGTGGAATCCTAAAGGCATCGAGGGTGTGAATCGGTGGCTGAACCGGGTGTGGAATCTGGTGCTGGAGCCCTCCCCTTCCTCCCCCCCACTGGAGGGAGCCCCCCCTTCCTCCCCCCCACTGGGGGGGAAAGAGGGGGGGATAGCAGACCTGCACCGCTGGACCCACAAGACCATCCGGCGGGTCACAGATGATATAGAGGCGTTCACTTTCAACACCATCATCGCCGGGCTGATGGAGTTCACCAACGCGCTGCAGAAGGCAAGGCAAACGCCGGTCTACGGGACGGAACCGTGGGAGGAGGCCATTGAGACGCTGCTGCTCTTGCTGGCCCCCTGCTGCCCGCACATCGCCGAGGAGTTGTGGACGCGGACCGGTCGGCCCTACAGTGTCCACCAGCAGTCCTGGCCCCAGTTCGACCCCGGCCTGGCAGCCGAGGAGATCATCACGCTGGTGGTGCAGGTCAACGGCAAGGTGCGGGCGCGGCTGGAGGTGCCCGCCGACATCGGCGAGGAAGATGCGAAGGAAACCGCTCTGTCCGATGAAAACGTCCAGCGGCATCTCGTAGGCAAGGAGATCCGCAAGGTCATCTACGTGCTGGGACGGCTGGTGAACGTGGTGGTGAGGTGAGGACTGTTGACCACGTGACGTGGCTCCGCTCCCACATCGGCCACCAGAAGATCATCCTCGTCCGGGCCTGTGGCGTCGTCGCCGACCAGCAGGGCCGGGTGCTGCTCCAATGGTATCCTGACTTCAGCTGGTGGGGGTTGCCCGGCAGCCTGCTGGAGCTGGAGGAACGGTTGAGCGCGTGCCTGGTGCGCAACCTGCGCCAGAAGACCGGGCTGGGGGTCGAACCAACGCGGCTGGTCGGGCTCTATACCTCACCCGGTTCGCGACGGCCTGGCTGGAGAAGAGGTCGCCTTCTTCCAGTAGGGGCGCAGTGACTGCGCCCCTACCTGCGCGTGCTGGGTCTCCAGTAGCCGCGCCGTACCGCGCGCGCCTCCCTCACCGTCACGATGGCGTTCTCATCCACGGACCTGGCGATCTCCAGCACAGTGTCCACGTTCTTGCGGGGTATGATGGCCTCGACGATGCCGACCACCTTCTCGCGCCCGTGCCCGTAGAGTTCCGTCACGCCAAATCCCGCTTGCCGTAACGCCTCTGCCAGGGCATCGCTTTTCTGGGTGGAGATAAACCGCACCTCGGCAAAACCCAGCGCCAGCCGCTGCTCCAAGACCATCCCAATCAGCGTGCCCACGGCGACCCCACTGCAGTAGGCGAGGATGTTCCAGACGTTGCTCAGGTTGATCACCACCTTGCCGATGGCGACGACGTACACTAGCGCGCTGAAGAAGTTCGCCACCACGGCGTAGAACTTTCGCCCTTGAACAGTCATGAATGTCGCAAGTGTGCTGATGGTGATGCCCAGCAGCCGCAGCGCAAAGATCAATAAGGCTTCCAAAAATATGTCCACTTGTTCGCTCCTAGCCTGGCTTTAGATGTTACATCCTGCGCCGATTATAGCGGCTCGTAGCCAGATGTCAACGAAGTGGGTCAGTGTGTGAGTGGTGGACAGGGCAACGCTGCCGGACTACAAGCGGCAGATGGATAGTCCGGGACCGGAGAAACAAGCCCCGTAGAGGACAGGGAAGAGGCGCAAGGGCGACGGCGCGAAGCGAACCGTCCCGGTCTTTGTTTGTAGAGACCCTGAGAGCGCAGGCTGACCTCAGTCCAACTCTGACCTTGGCTTCCCCTTCGCACGCTTTTGTAGCGATGGCGGGGTGGGCGACCGCCCCACTGACCATAAGTGGGTATAAGCAATACCTGTGTTCACCCTGTTGCTGCTTCGATGGCGGACAGTACAATCGTGAAGGTACTACCTTTGTTCCTGGAGCTCTTTGTACTGCTCCTGGAGTCGTCTGTACTGTTCCTGAAGTTCTTCGTACGCCTGTGTCAGTTCGGCATTCTTTCGGCGAAGATGGGCGATGGTGCTCAAGTCAATGTCCCGCAGACGGGGGGTGATCTGCAGCATGATGCGCACAGCCAGCGTGGCGCTACGTTGCAGCATGCTTACGAAACTGCTGTGGTCAATCTCTAATACGGTGGTGGGTTCCACCGTGCGGACAGTAGCGGTGCGCGGGCCTTCTTGCACCAGGGCAATTTCGCCGACAAAGTCACCCGACCCTGGACGGTTTAGCACCTCTTGGGTGTCTTCGTCAAGCTGCTTGGTGACCTCAGCCTGCCCACTGATGATGGCATAGAACATTCCCTCAATATGTCCCTCGTGACACAGGATGACATTGGCTGG
>Ga0114922_10004336_pt1 | contig 13149 bp, 10 predicted proteins | sample AartaG_FD_100975 | JGI IMG/M metagenome (GOLD analysis project Ga0114922, IMG submission 100975) | Deep subsurface microbial communities from Aarhus Bay to uncover new lineages of life (NeLLi) - Aarhus_00045 metaG | ecosystem: Environmental > Aquatic > Marine > Oceanic > Sediment | place... | reverse complement strand
GTGATCATGATATGTGCGATGATACCTTTTTCCTGAAGGAGATCCATCATACGATCATAGTGCTGCCAGTATTTCAGGTTCAGCCTGCTGTGATCTGGCGATTCGTTCGTGCCTTCCCAGGCGTATAGATCCGTCGGAGCGATCCTGGGAGGCATGGAAATGTGCGTAGCCCATTTGGCATAGTGGGCATAGGCCTGAGTTACGATGTAATTGAACCCGCCGTAGTTGCTGATTTCGTTTACAAAATTTTCCAGGCGATCAGTGCCTGGATTGCCCAGATCCAAAGCCCAGAGCCAATCGCATTCGTATCCCATAAGGAAATATCGGGTTCCATCCTGGTAGATGAAATGATAGGGATGTTCCGGATCGCTCATCAATCTGCCGTGGATCTGCGGGTGTGCGTTGGGAATGCATTCGACCTCTCCTGTTTGACCATTCAGCTCAGGATCATCCGAACTGGTAGACCATGCCCATACGCCCAGGAAATCCGGCGAGAAACGGATCTTCCAGACACCATCGCCATCATAAAACCCGGGGACATCAAGCTCCTTATCCTCTGGCCCTGTGATGGATGCTGATAGACTCACATCAAAGGGATTCTCGTGTGTTGTTCCGCTGCGAAGTCGGATTTCATAAACATGATATTGCTCTACCTCTAATTCTGCCGAATAAGCCAGATTAACCGTGACGAAGCACAAAATCAGCAGAAGGAATCCCAAAATACCAATAAGCATATTCTTTTCCTCCAAAAACCGCCGGGGATCATCTTTTCTTTACCAGGGCTTCCAGATCCACGGTAAATGTGGCTCCAACAGCGAAACAGGGTTTGCCGTCCAGTTTGACAACGTCTTTATAGAGTCTGTCCTTGAGTTCCACGTCGCGACTGGGGCTATATCGAAAGCCCAGGGATGCCAGCGCCGCGGGATTAAGCTCTCGACCAATCTCGAAAAGGACTGCCTTTTCGGTATGATAAAGCCTTTCAGCCAGTATTCCATTGAAAGTTCTGCCTTTGATGGGAATCTCCATATATGGTGCATTGATGAAGCGCAAAATTACGCTGGTACGCTCAACTGGTTTTGCCCTGAGAGCTACTTCAACCTCTTTGTCAATCGACGCTCTAGCTTCGACCTTCAGCGCTTTGCCAAGTGCCAGATGGACTCCTGCGCCCGGTATTCCCAGTAACACTGAGAAATCATCGCTGGGATGCCAGTTCAGCATAACTGCCGGCTTGTAATACAACCGATCGGCCAGCTTGAACGTATCTAACGTATCTGTCTCTTCATCGGTGTCGTAGTAGTACCTATCGAAACGCACACCAGCGACGAGGTTCAGTTGAGCATGCAGGTCGTAAGAGAGAAAACCTTTCAGCAGGCATATTTTCCTGCCGGCCGGTTTGCCGATATTCTCGCTATCACCTTTGAGGTTGTATTCCCATCCGATAATGGATTTAAGCCGATCGTTGATTCTCCAGCGAGTTGTCAGATGAGGGCGGACAAAGCTGGCGTCCCTGGCAAAAGTGTATTGCTCACTCTCCGCCCAGATTGGCACACGAATGTATTGGAATGGGATGTCAACTATCAGCTTCTGGCCGCTATATACGGGGAGCAAGGCCTCAATATATATATGGTCTCTATATTCCTCGTCGCTGCCGCTGGTATCCAGCCACCTGGTATACCAATACTCTATCCGCAAAGGTTTTGGTTCCTCAAACCGATAATGGTCACGCAGGAACGTATCGTGAAACCTGCCGTGCATAAAGAAATCGATGGCCGGTGATGCGTCCTGGGCGTATACAGCAGTCACGGATATAAAAGCGGATATGAAAATAATTGCCGTGATCTTCCAAATTTTCATGAAATCCCCCCTCTGGAAATAGAAGACACTAAAGGAAATTACCTGTCACGGATTTTCACAACGTTTCTTATATCTGCCAACTGGTCGTTATTTTCTATCCTCTGGCAAGGCTTGTGCGTTCCCGGTAGTAGGCGGCCGTGGCTGACGTATATGTTCGAGATGGTTTCGCTGTATTTTGCGGACGAAGTCGTAAAACTTAGATATCCTCGACTCGATACTTCGATACAAACAAAATCCTTGTAGCTATCTTCTTCTCTATCTATCCATCCGAACAGCATTACGTTACCGTTGCTGTCTATGAAGCGATCCCAGTTGACAAATGGAAGCTCGTTGCAAACATCCGTCACCGTCTTTGCCATTTTGGACGTCATTGATGCAATGCCCTTTTCCCATACCCCTATTTTGGGCTCAAGTTTTTTACCAAAAAGCTTAATTCGAGGGACATCATAACATGGATCAAACAGCATTTCAATCACAAACTGTACTATTCCACAGAGAAGTTGGTTATGAGTTCTTGTAGGTTGGGTTAATGTCATTGAGAAAAATCCACTTTTACTCATGAAGCGAATCTTCAACCCTTGATAGATCGAGGCGAGAAGACTTAACCCAACATATTACTATTCCACTGTGAAGTTAGTTATGAGTATCCATACGGGTAGATCGGATATGTTTTCTGCCTCATGATCGCATCCTGGTGGGATGACGATAGTGTCATGGCCTCTCAGCGTTTCCTGCCCCCAACTGCCTTTGTATATCACCAAATCGGTCTCAACCGGCGGATGAGATTCCACCGTTACAGCCTCAAGTTTGTCATTGTGGGTGTTGAGTTCAATCTTGCCGCCGGGTACCGACAGCGAATCTATGTTCTCGGCGAAGTCGCGGAATCTGACTTTGTAACCATAGGCTTCTATATCTTCTATAGTAAAGCGCTCCTCACCACCGGGATAGCGAATAACAAAAGGTTTACTCATAATCTTTTTCTCCTCCACTACCAGGTTTATATCATTTCTGATCTGAAATGTGCCTCTTACCCCCGGAGCTATTATCTCACAACATTATTCAGATTTCAAGTTGGTTATGGTTCGGCAAAGTCATTCTGAGCGAAGCGAAGAATCTCTCAAGAAGACAGTGCCCTCGTGGAGATTCTTCGCTTCTTTTCTGCGTTTTTTATTTGACAAATGAATAGAAAAGAAGTACACTATCATTAGGTTGATTTTGATTTGCACTGTTTGGATCTGTCCATTATATCTCGAAGTTCTGGCTAGTCCGACGAGCTTATTGGATTCTATGCGCCAGGACAGTGCTGCTCGACATTATACAGAAAGTTTGCTTCTTCCTTCCATGATGTGACCGAAGGCTGTGGACTACGGTTAGTTTGCTGATCGGAATTTTCAATTTAACACACTGTCAAGGTAACTCTAAAAGCCAATCCATTGGATTCCATTCAGTACCATGAGAAGATGAGCAAAGTTTTTTCATCGGCAGGCAAGATGCATACCCTTTCAGAGGTCTGCTTTACACAAAATGGAGTGGACAAATGTCTGTTCTTCTTGAAGATATTGCCAAACCTATCTCTGATCCTGATTTTTCTGGTGAAGACATTGCCAGACTTACTCCGTCGGTGGAGAATAGAGAATGGTTTCAGAAGTATGCGCAACTCCGTGATCTTGTAAGAAAAACCTCGGCTAATTCTGATGAGATTGTGGAGATTAGCCAGGACATCCTGATAAACAAATCCAAGGATTTAATGACTGCCGGACATTTGTGTCGCGGGCTGTTTCATGGAAATGGTTTTACGGGACTGGCAGAAGGCCTGGAAGCTTATTATACATTGCTGGAACAGTATTGGGACAAGGGACTGTATCCTCTGGCTGAACCCGCGCGCATAAGAACCATTGGGCTAATCGGAAGAAATCTGGGGAGTGATATAGAGGTACGTAAGGTGGATTTCATCCCCGGGTCTGAAGTGGGTGAGGGAGACGCGAAAGCCAAGAAACCCAAACCAGCGGATGTGAACGCATTGAAGAGCGCGGCAGAGGCTCTGGGAAACATTAAAGAGACTATAGAGAAGATAAACGGTATCCTAAAGGAGAAGGTACCTGATGGCAAGGCATCAATGCGTAGCTTAGGCCAGACCGTAGACGGCCTGATCAGAACCGTTAATAGCGGGTTGCAGAAAGCTGGAGTCACTGCAAAGCCTCAGGCGGCAAAAAAGGACGGTGCGACAGCCGAAACCAAGGCGGAGGCACCCCGGCGAGGAGTCGTGTTCCAGAAGAGAGAACCGGAAGCCGCGCAGGAAACGGCAGAGACGGCGGAAGTAGCCTCAGCAGTTGAGTTCAGTAATGATATTGAGGCTATCAGAGCTGTCATTCAGATTGCTAAGTTCTTTTTCGAGAAAGACCGTAGGAGCGCCGTCCCATATCGACTTGTGCGATCTGCTCTCTGGTATTCATTGCCTCTGCCCAATCCCGAACCCAGAAGAGATAGCAAGAAGGTTACACCAATCCTGCCTCCACCTGGTAAAGCCAGACTCGAGGAACTCCTGAAGAGTGAGGATTGGGAGCCTTTAGTTACCGGGTGTGAGAACGTGTTCTTAGAGGGATTTGAGGTTGGAGGCGCCGGCTGCTTCTGTTTTGATATACAGCGCTTTCTCTGCACCGCTCTGAAGGAGCTTGCACAGAAGGCATCGGAAGGAGGAGATACAAGAGGAAAGGAACAATACGAGGCTCTCTATGAAACCATTTTGCAGGAAACTGCTATATTTGTCGATCGCTTCCCTTACGTCACTGAAATTTTTTATTCTGATGGAGCAACACCGTTTGTCGATGATCAGACAAAGAGATGGATTGAAAAGTCGGTCAAGCCTGTTTTTGGGCAAGGGGCAACTGTGCAGCAAGGCGCGATAGCTCAAGGCGGGCTCTCAGAGACGGCTTCGAAGATATCGGAGAACTTCGAGAAGGCGTCGGATCTATTGGCTAAGCAGAAATGGGAAGAGGCTCTTAACATGATGCAAGCAGGCATAAACGAGGAACCGACCTGTAAGGGGCGTTTCCAGCGGCGGCTGAATCTTGCTAATCTATGCCTTGATGCTGGCCAGCCGGCTATGGCTCGTCCGCTTCTTGAGCAGCTCGACGATGACATTGGCCGCTTTTCCCTGGATCAATGGGAGCCGGGGCTTTGTATTCAGGTATGGGGTCATCTAAGACGCTGTTACCAGGAATTATTGCCACAGCAAGCACAGCAGGAAAGTGATGGGTTCTATAAAGAAAAAGCCGACAGGATATTCGAGAAGCTTTGTAGATTGGATATTCGAGCTGCTATGACCCCTAACACGAAATAAGGAGAACGTCTTATGTTAAGTGTTCCAAAATCAAGAGTTACTATCGAATATGTAAATACCACAGGCGGCGCCACGGAAAGTACAGAACTTCCCATGCGGTTGCTGATGCTTGGGGACTACACTCTTAGGGAACCCGATCCGGACGAAACCATAGCCGAAAGGAAAAAGATCGAGGTTAATCAACGCAGTTTCGACGACGTGATGAAGAGCCAGAATCTGAGCCTGGACCTCACAGTCCCGAATCAACTCAGCGGCGAGGAAGGTGACGAGATGAACGTAAATCTCAAGTTTGATAGTATGAGATCCTTCCGACCGGAAGCAATCGCTCAGCAGGTGGATGAGCTGAAGACGATTCTGCAGATCCGGGATCTTCTACTGGCTTTGAAAAACCACGTTGTCAGCAGGAGGCAGTTTCGACAGGAACTTGAGCGGATTGTCAAAGGGGATTTAGATTCAGCTCTTAAAGAGTTCGCTGCCCTGGGGTATTTACCGGGTGAATCTGAAGAGGAGAGCGAGAGCGAAAGCGAATAGCTGAACTAGACATTTGGTAATAAGGAGAGATACTATGGCAGAACAGGAAGAAACCCAGGCGCAGCAGGCGCGCGAGGAAGTTCAGGAAGGGGAAGTGTCTATTCTTGACCAATTGCTGTCCAAGATCGACGCAACTCCGCGTCCACAGGCGGAACGAGATCAGCTAGGTACCGCAGTTGGTCATCTGTTAAGCTCCATAGCCAGGTCAGCGGAGCGGCCGGAGCGGGTCGATGGAAAACTCATTGATGCCTATATAGCCGAGCTGGATAAGAGTCTGAGTGTCCAACTTGATGAAGTATTGCACAACGAGAAGTTTCAGCAACTGGAATCAGCCTGGCGTGGTTTGCATTTCCTGGTTAACAGGACAGATTTTCAGGCCAATATTGAAGTTGAGATCCTCAACGTCTCCAAGGATGAGCTTTATGAAGATTTTGAGTACACAGGCGATCCCCTGGAGGGAGGTCTCTTTCAGCACATCTATACCCAGGCCTATGACCTGTTCGGGGCTGAACCGGTTTCTATGATGGTGGCGAACTATGAGTTCGCTAGTGGACCGCAGGATGTTCAGCTTCTGCGGAACATCGCCGATGTTGCCGCTGCATCCCATTGCCCGTTTATCGCTTCGGCTAATCCCCAGTTTTTCGGGAGACAGTCCTTTGATGAACTGACGCAGGTGCCGCAGTTGGAAGCCATCATGGACGACCCGGCCTACCTCAACTGGAATGCTTTTCGGGAATCAGAGAATTCCCGGTATATAGGTCTCACACTTCCGAGATTCTTGCTCAGACTGCCTTACGGTGAAGAGTCTGATAGGGTGAGAGGGTTCAATTATGCCGAAGACGTGAAAGCGGAAGACCACCATAAATATCTATGGGGTAATGCATCGTTCGCTATGGCGTCCAATATCACCGGCAGCTTCGCGGAGCACGGTTGGCCCGTCAATATCATCGGTCCGAAGTCCGGCGGGCTTGTAGAGAATCTCCCGCTGCACGTTTACCAGCTTGGAGATAGTATCAGCCACTATAAGGAGCCGATGGAGATAAAGATCCCTGATATGAAGGAACGGGACTTCGCTGAACATGGCTTCATACCGCTCCTTGTACACGAAGCCAAGAAAGTCGAAGCCTGCTTCTTCTCGGCTTACTCGGCGCAAAAGCCCAAAGTTTATGACGATGAATTGGCCACGGCGAACAGCCGGCTTAGTGCCAGGCTTCCCTATATGCTGCTGGTCTCTCGTCTGAGCCATTATCTGAGAGTTATTCAGCGGGATGAGATCGGAAGAGCGACCAATGCCAGCGAGATCCAGGGGCAGTTGAACGCATGGATACAAAAGTATGTCTCCGGACCTAACCCTCGCAGCGAGCGACTGAAGGCTGAAAGACCCCTCCAGGCGGCTCGCGTTGACGTTCAGGCTAGTAGAGATAAGCCTGGAGTTTACGATGTGCAAATGTTTGTAACGCCTCACTATCATACTGAGGAGTTTAACATCGAGTTGTCGCTGGTGGCTGAAATGCCAGAAGCCCGCAGTTGAGACGCTGAAGGGCCTATAGCGATCTGTGTTTCGATACTGGGTTAATAATACCCAGTTGTTGCTCCGGCGTGGAAGAGCAAGGGCTCTTTGCGCGTTCGGGTTTTATGACTTGCAGGCAATGAAGGTTTTTAACACAATGGCTTATTAAGGCTTAGGGGTGAATGTGGGTTGGGAAGCCAAAGTTTGATCGGCTTTGCATGAGTGTTTCCCCCTGAATCCTATATAAGCCGACACAGTAACATTAGGAGGTATAAGTAATGCTTAAGATCGGTTATATGACCATTACTCCTGAAACCACTGGTTCGCCTATAGTGGGTCCGTCCGTGTATGTCGCGGCTCCTGACACTATTGAAATAGTGGATATAGAGCATAAGGTAATACACGAGTACGATATGCAGCATGGGTCAACATCTGGCGATAGGCATCATAGTGTATTGTCAGTTTACAAGGCCGTTGATTGTGTGACTCCGGTACTCTACACTATGTGCTGCAATGCTGAAATGTGTACAGAGGTCAAGGTTCAGTATTACGTACAGATAGGGAGCCAGGCCGAGCCTGTGGAATTCTTTAGCTGGACGCTGAAGAACGCTATAATTACAGAGGTGAGGCAGATCCCTGCTAGAGAGCTGGGTGGTGCTTTCGAAGAGCAATACGACCTGCTGGAATCAATCAGCTTCGCGTATCAGGAGGTTGAATGGCAGCACTATGCACATCGTGCGCCTATCGGTTTGAAGGATCTGCCCACAGAGATCCAGGCAGATGCGTGGGCTTCAACAGCTTAGTCTTATCATCGGGCGGCGTGTTGTGAGTAATGCGCCGCCTATTAATATTGAGTCGTTGTGCTATGGAAATTGGACTTTTGGAAGGGATTATGGGGATTTTCCCTCTCTCAGGAGAACCTGTGCCTAGTCGTGGAGGCAGGGTGGATAGCATTAAAGAGCATCTTTCAATCATCCTGAATACGCGGAGAGGCTCTGTGGCTCACCTTCCGGACTACGGCCTCCCTGATAGCAATCAGATCTCCATGAAAAGCCGGGATTCCATTTCTCAGTTCGGGAAGGATATTGAAGCAACGGTCAGAAAATATGAGCCTCGTCTGAAGCAAATCAGCGTGCGGCCTCTGAGTAGTGAACCTGGTTCGTTATCGGACTTCAGGTTGGGTTTTCTGCTGGAAGCAAGGTTTCGCAGGGAGGATACAAGATTCCACGCTTTCTTCAAAACTTCAGGATTCGCTGAAGTTAAAGACGCCAAGTAGCAGACATGAGACTAAATGGTTTGATCGGTAAATCTTTGTTGCTCTGGACAATCTGCTGAATCACCAAGAAACGGAGAGGGCGGGTTTCTTGGGCCAATAGTGCATTTTGAGAGAAGAAGAACTGTTATCTCTGTCAGCAAGAGTTTTGAGCATGACAAACGGAACCCGCCCCTACAAAAGAATGGTTATTTGCCGATTGAACCACTAAGTCTCTAGTCTGAAGTCTCTAGTCTCTAGTCTTAAACAAGGATTTTTACATGCAGAATTTATCGGGAAAGAAAAAGACCATCGAGACATACTACGATGAGGAAATGTGGTATCTGAACGAGGCGGGCAAGGAGTTCGAGCGGGCCCATCCCGAACGGGCGCGTTTCCTGAATATGAGTCAGCTTGATGACAGAGACCCTTATGTGGAGCGCCTCTTTGAGGGATTTGCTTTTCTCGCAGGACGTATTCGTGAGAAGCTGGATGATGAGTTGCCTGAACTGACGCAATCATTAATAGGTCTTCTGTGGCCTCATTACCTGCGGCCGATTCCATCTTTATCCATACTTGAGTTTGAAGTGATCCCGGACCGGATTCAGAATCCCCACATTATCGAGCATGATACCGAGGTAGCATCACAACTGGTCCGAGGCGCGCATATATGTAATTTTCGCACGTGCCATGATGTTCATGTTCGGCCCATAAGACTGACAGAAGCTGTAATGGAGGACAACTCCACAATTCGATTCCGATTCGAGCTGGACGAAGGCGTTGAGTATTCCAGTCTCTTCACTATGGAAGGTGGAAGCGAATACCAGAGGTATTGTCGCAGGTCTATTCGGCTATTCATTCATGATCTGGGTCAGCGAATGGCCACGCTCCTGTTATCACATTTGGGTTGGCACGTCAGCGAGGTGATTATACAGGCAGGTTTGAAGGGCTCCGGGCCGCAGGTTCAAGGGTCTATCCAGCCAGTTGGGTTCGACCCGGAGGAAGGATTGCTTCCTTATACTGATTACTCTTTCTCCGGGTATCGTCTTCTGCAGGAATACTTCACCTATCCCAGGAAGTTTCTCTTCTTCGACATTTTTGGATTTGACCGACTTCACCCACCAGATGATGCGAGAAACTTCGAAGTTCGGATTCTCTTTGATGAGCCCATCTCCGTAGAAAGGCAGTTTAGCAGAAGCAACTTCCGTCTTCACTGTACCCCTATCGTTAACCTGGCCCAGGTAGAGGCACTTCCAATAATCGTAGACCATGAATCGGCAGAGTATAAGGTGAAAGCTCGATCAGAGGGCTACGAGATTTACTCCGTGGATGAAGTTGAAGGAATTGTCAGTGGTACAGAGGCAAGAAGAACCTATATTCCGTTCTATTCGTTCAGACACGGCCTATCAGATAGCAGCGGCTCCGAGCAACCAAGCAGTTATTATCATACGATAACGCGGCTGGCTACTCGTCGCGTCGGCGAGGGAAGAACAGAGGATTACCAGGACACTTATATAGCCGTCGTCAGCCCGGATCTGGAGTTCGATGACCTCAGAGAAGAGACCTTATCGCTAACAGTCACATGCACAAACGGAGTGTTAGCTCGTGAACTGAAGGCAGGCGAAATCCGCAATCTTACATCCAATTCCCAGATACCAGAGTTCGTCAGGTTTACGAACCTGATACAGCCTACGCTTATCCTCTTTCCTCCACTACAGGAAGGCCTTGAATGGCGTTTTATTTCACATCTAGCGCTGAACTACCTGTCGCTTACCAACGTAGAAGCCCTGCGGAGTATCCTGGAGCTTTATAACTGGAGCAAGGAGAGAGGGGTTAGAGAAGCCAATCATCGTCGGATATCCAGCATTATTAATGTGAGAGCTGAACCTGGAGAGATTCCGTATCAAGGCTCGGTGCTCAGAGGTATAGATGTCACATTGGAGGTTGTTAGGGAGAATTTTGAGGACGACGGAGACATCCACCTTTTCGGATCAGTGATGAAGGAATTTCTTGGGCTATATGTTTCGATTAACTCCTTTGTAAAGCTTAAGATTGTATCCTACCAGACCAAAGAGGAGCTATTCGAGTGGGTTCCAGAGATAATGAACGACAGAAACAGGGAATCTTTAATGCGGCGAAGACACCTTCCCCTGTAATAGGTAAGCTTTTCCAAGCGGGATACCGTTTCAACTTCTTTCAAGCGGTGAGTCTCCTGGAGGGTATGTATCAGGACTCAGGCTCTTCAGACCAGGAAGGATTGTTGAGCAATGAGGTGATACGTTTTCAGCCAAGTACGAAGATTACCTTTCCAGCGTCGGAAATCAGGCATATAAGGCGTGATGGACAGAACGTCATTCGTATGGTTCTCACGTTCATGGGCCTCTATGGTATAGACTCTCCTCTCCCGCCTTATTTTACGGATCTCATCTCCGCATTGCCAGACGAGGAGGAAGAATATTACGAAGATTCTCAGGAAGGGGTAAAGTCTTTACGTCATTTTCTTGATATCTTCAATCATCGTCTTTATGCTCTCTACTATCGCAGTTGGAAGAAATACCGTTACTATCTACATTATGGAGCAGGAGGGACAGACAGATTTTCCCAGTATATGCTATCGCTGCTTGGGATAGGAACTCAGCACTTGCAGGAATCGTCAGGTTTGCCCTGTGCCCGGCTTATCTCGTATTCAGGGAGCCTGGGGCAGCAGATGCGCTGTGCGGATGGTCTGAGAGGCATGATCTCCGATTATTTCGGTGGGATCGATGTGAAGATTATTGGATTCATGCCTCGCTGGGTTGTCATTCCTGAACAGTATCGAGTCCGGCTTATGACAAGGGGAAACGGTGTCCGGGCACGGCTCGGTGAAAATGTCACCATTGGTAAGAAAATACGCGATTTTAATGGTAAGTTTCGCACTGTGTTAGGCCCTCTGAAGCTTGGGGTGTTCCGGGGATTTCTCCCCAGTGAGTCCAATAGGCCTTATAAAGAACTTTATCGACTGGTCCGATTGTATGCGCCTGATTTACTTACTTTCGATGTAGAAATGCTTATACGAAGAGAGGACGTTCCACCTCTACGTTTGCTGCGGAAAGGCGAATCTCCAAACCAGTCGCCAGAAGACGCTCCGGCGCAGCTTGGATGGACAAGCTGGCTAGGTAGACCCCGGGAGGATGTGGTTTCCATAACATTTTCTTTCGATAGACACAATGGTTGACAGCTAACAGAAAGGGATCAGAGCAATGATTACCAAGGATGTTAAACGTCTTCTTAAAAAACTGAATGAGTATACTACACGCAGCCTTGAAGCTGCAGCCGGCTTCTGTATCACGCGGACGCATTATGAGGTCTCCATCGAACATCTGCTCATCAAGTTCCTGGAGGATGGAAGTGGAGACATTCCCCGTATCCTGGATCACTTCAACATAGAGAAAGGGAAAGTCTGGGAGGAACTTAACAGAACACTAGAGGGCTTTCGGACGGGTAACGCTGGGAAGCCGGGGTTCTCGCCGACTCTTCTGGAGCTTATCGAATCGGCGCTGATCGCGGTTACAGTACACCATGAGCAAGACAGGATCCGATCCGGGGCCATCCTGGAAGTTCTAATGGATATGGATAGCTTTCAGCTTGGGGAATACATGGATACTCTGGCGGAGATCCCCAGGGATGAATTCAGGAAAGATTTTATTAATATCGTTGCCGGTTCCGTCGAGGATGCACAAGCGCGGACGGTGGTAAGCCGTGAAAGAGGACGCACCGAGATCCTCCCCCAACAGGAAGGAGAAACAGCCCTGGAGCGATTTACCATCGACGTTACAGGTAGGGCCCGGGATGGTCAGATCGACCCGGCCCGCGGGCGCGATCAGGAAATGCGACAGATTATCGACATCCTGAGCAGAAGGCGGCAGAATAACCCTATCCTGGTAGGCGAGGCGGGAGTCGGTAAGACCCACGTTGTGGAAGGTCTGGCCCTTCGCATAGCGGAAGAGGACGTCCCCGACTCTTTAAAGGAAGTGGAGATACGCGGTCTGGACGTGGGCTTGCTGGAGGCAGGCGCGGGTGTGAAAGGTGAGTTCGAGAACCGGCTGAAATCAGTCATCTCGGAGGTTAAGGAGTCGCCAAAACCTATCGTGCTCTTCATTGATGAAGCACATTTGCTTACTGGAGCTGGTGGTTCGGCTGGCAGCAGCGACGCTGCGAATCTGCTCAAGCCGGAACTGGCCCGTGGTGAATTGAGGACTATAGCGTCCACCACCTGGTCTGAATACAAGAGATACATCGAAAAGGACGCGGCCCTGGCCCGTAGGTTCCAGATGGTTAGAATTGATGAGCCATCGGAAGATAATGCCTGTGTCATGTTACGCGCGGTAAGGGGGAACTTCGAGACTCATCACGGGATTCAGATCTCCAACGAAGCTGTCAAAGCTTCTGTTGAACTTTCGGCGCGGTATATTTCGGGTCGGCAGTTGCCTGATAAGGCCGTATCCCTGATGGATACGGCTGCGGCCCGGGTGAAAATGGAGCACACGGCTAAACCGGCTAAGCTGGATGACGTTGAGCGGTATGTTCAGAACCTGGATATAGAGATAGCCGCTATACGCAGGGATATAGATCTGGGCGTAATCAGCGGCGATGGCTATCTCTCGGAGCTGGAGGAGAAGCGTG
>Ga0114922_10004335_pt1 | contig 13149 bp, 12 predicted proteins | sample AartaG_FD_100975 | JGI IMG/M metagenome (GOLD analysis project Ga0114922, IMG submission 100975) | Deep subsurface microbial communities from Aarhus Bay to uncover new lineages of life (NeLLi) - Aarhus_00045 metaG | ecosystem: Environmental > Aquatic > Marine > Oceanic > Sediment | place... | reverse complement strand
GGTTATTCCCCCATCCATGCTTAAATTACCGGTACCGGCGATCAATAAACTACTGCTAAGATCATTTTCAGTTAATTGGTTCAATATTTCCAAGGCAAGCATCAGACCAGCAGAAGGTCCCTTTATTTTTTCTAACTTTATTTCAATTTTTAAAGGGAATCTGCATTGAAGATCTTTAGTATCAGCATAGACACCTATCCCTATTCTTTCTTTTTTATCATCTATACTAGGAAGTTCAATAAGAGGAATTGATGTTGAATAAGCAGTATTATCTCTTAAAAAAGTAATTCTAACAATTTGACTGGAATTATAATTTTCAATAATTTCTGAAAAATTTTCCAGAGTATGAACCGTTTTCTCATCTATTTTAATAATCACATCACCAGGTAACATTTTATTCTTTACTGGACTGTTATCTAATATTTCGTTAATCAATATTCCTCGTCCTGATATTTCCGGAGAATATCCTACTTTCCTTAGAGCCACAACTTTAGAAATAATTTGGCTTTCCTGCATTAATTTTTCCATTATATTGATATAATCTTTTTGATCCATATTCCATAATATTTCATCATTCCTATTCCTTAAATCGATATTCGGATCAAAAAAACCATAAATATACAATAATAAATTTGCTTTTATTATAGCGGTTGAGGTAAGTATAAATTGGCCCTTAGCGTCTTTTTCGCCGTTTTCTACCGTAATATTTTCACTAAGATTGACAGCCTGCCCTGGAATTACCAGGAAATAGGGAGTCGGGATTAGATTAAGTAAAATTAGAACTATGGTTATAATAATTAAAAAATATCTTTTAAAATAGTACATTGTTTCTCTTTATTTTACAGGTAGATTTTTACTCCAATTTAACAATAAATATTTTCAATAAAAAATACGATTGGATCCTGCTAAGTGATTTTCTACTTAACAATGTAAACTGCTTTGTTAAGCTTTTTTATTAATAAATAATGCATTTAATTTTTTTTCCACAATTTCAGGGACCAACTGGGAAATGTTGCCATTTAAACTCGCTATTTCTTTAACTATACTGGAATTTAAGTATGAATACGTGGAACAAGTAACCATAAAAATTGTTTCAATTTCCGGTGCAAGTCTTTTATTCATCAAAGCCAGTTGTGATTCATGTTCAAAGTCAGAAATGGCTCTCATCCCTCTAATTATAATATTTGCTTTATTTTTTCTCACAAAATCAGTTAATAAACCGGAAAATGACAGTACTTTAACATTTTCCAAATCCTTGGTGGCCTCTTCTATCATATCTGTTCTTTCTTGGGCTGAAAATAAAGTTAATTTTTTAGAATCGGCGGCTACTGCTACTACTAATTTATCTACAATCTTTGTGGTTCTTTCAATAATATTTAGATGGCCATTAGTTATTGGATCAAAACTTCCTGGATAAACAGCTATTTTCATTTTCCCCTCCTTAAAATTTGGTTAGTTAGTTAATCGGTTTGTTGGTTAATCAGTTAAATATTAATTCTTCAATGTACTAATCCCACAACCAATTAACCAGGTAACCAACTAACTAACTAATTCTAAACGAGATATTATATACGTATTTATTCTGATTTCTGAATTCTGACTCCTGGCTCCTTTATCCTTTCTTCTTCTTTTCTTAACTAACTAACCATGTAACCAGCTAACTAGCTAACTAATTCTATTAAATATTAACATATTCATAAAAAGATAGGTAGCACTCTCCGTATATTCTTTGATTAAATAATTTCAAATTATTTATATTTTCCATAACTTTTTCTTTTTTATAGTGTTGGGCAATTACCAAGCCATTACGTCTTAATATGGGTAAGTTTGATATTTCCAACAAAGAGATGTTTATCAGTCCCCTGTTATAAGGAGGGTCAAGAAAGATATGATCCAATTGACAATTTTTTTTATCTAGTAATTTTAAACCGGACAAAAAATCTATTTTGTATACTACAGCATTTTGGCTGTTTCCAGTCTTTTCTAAATTTTCTTTAATAATTTTTATGCATTTTAGCTCTTTTTCGATAAATATTACTTCTCTTGCTCCCCTGCTTAAGGCTTCAATTCCTACTGCACCAGTACCTGCAAATAGATCTAAAAAACAGGTTTCCCTAACAGATATCCCCAAAATATCAAACAATGCTTCTCTCACCTTTTCGGAAGTAGGACGAACAGATAAATCCTTGGGGGATTTTAATATATTACCCTTATTTTTCCCAGCAATAATTCTCATAATTCACCTTTATCAATTGACCGATCTACCAATTCACCAATTTACCGATTAAATTAGTCGTTAGTGAATAAAGCTTGCGTATAGCGTATGGCGTTTAACGTATAGAAAAAATAGTGATGAGTAATGTGTAATGAGTAACAGGTTACTAGTTGCAAACTTATAACTTCGGAGGTAGACACTCGATTCATTGAACTCGTTCTTGCCTTTCCTAACTCGATACTCAATACTATATACTCGATACTATAAATATTTACTTGCCAAGACCTTATATAGTATGATAAAATATCTACTGTTAAATATTTTTTACAACTGGCAGGAGGAGATATAAAATGCCAAAATGTGACATTTGTGGTAAAGGTCCACAATTTGGAAATAAAATAAGCCATTCTCATAAAGTTACTAAAAGAATGTGGCATCCCAATATTCAAAAAATAAAAGCACATATTGATAATACCGTAAAAAGAATTAATGTCTGCACTAAATGTTTGAAAGCCGGCAAGGTAAAGAAAAGTGTCTAACCATACCATTCTTTAAGTTTATCAATGATTTCATTAGTTACCCAATCAGGAGTAGAGGCACCACTGGTAATTCCAACTTTACCTTCAGGATGAAACCATCTGTATTTTAATTGGTTTTTAGTTTCAATATGATAAGTCTTTACTCCCTGATTCTTACTTATTTCTGCTAATCGGGTTGTATTAGCGCTTTCCTTTCCTCCAATCACCAACAAAACATCTACTTCTTTTGCTAACTCAAGTACGCTCTTTTGTCTTTCCATAGTAGATTTACATATTGTATTAAATATTCTTAATTCTTCAGCTTTGTTTAATAAAGTAGATGATAATTTATAAAAATCATAAATATTTTTAGTGGTTTGGGATATAAAACCAATTTTTTTCTTTTTGGTTATCTTCTCTGCATCGGGAATTGCATTTATCACTAAAGCGTTGTTTTGAATTGTATCCAATAAACTTAGTACTTCGGGATGTTTTTTATCTCCATAGATAACTATATAATAGTCCTTTTCATATAAATAGCTTGCTATCTTTTGTACTTTTCTAACATATGGACAGGTAGTATCAACTACCGATAATTTTTTTTGGGAAGCCTTTTTAAGCATTGTAGGGGAAATACCGTGCGCCCTGGTTATAACCCTACTTTCTTCCGGGATTTCATCTAAATTATTTTCTATCCTTACTCCCTTTTTTATAAAGTATTCTATAACTTGAGGATTATTTATTATTGAACCCAGCATATACAAGTTATTTTTTTTTGTTTTTAAGGCATTTTTAGCTAAGTTTACAGATTTTTTGACTCCGAAACAAAATCCCATTTTTTTAGATAATATTATTTTCAATTTATCTTTTCCCTACATTCTCTAAATTTATTTATTATCTTTAATATTTTATCTTTAACTTCCTCAATGCTTTTTCCTGTAGAATCAATAAGAATAGCATCTTTTGCCCTGATCAAAGGGGCATATTTTCTCTTGCTGTCAATTTTATCCCTCTGTATTATCTGCTTTTTAACTACTTCGTAATCTATGCTATAACCTTTATCTATTAACTCTTTATACCTTCTTTTAATTCTCTCCTCCTCAGAAGCAGTAAAGAAGAATTTTATATCTGCCTGTGGTAAAATTACCGAACCTATATCCCTACCTTCCATTACAATATTCCCTTTTTCAGCTAATTTTCTCTGCAGATGAATTAACTGTTTTCTAATTTTGGGCAGCCTGGCTATCTGAGAAACATTTTGATCAATTCTGGGATTACGTATTTCCTCAGTCACATCTTCTCCGTCAACAAATATGTGATAATAATCATTTAAACTCTCACAATTTGCTCTCTCTATAGTTATAGAAGTATTTGAAACCAGATTTGAAATCATATTTTCATCTTTTATATTAATATTATTTTTTAGAACCTTCCAGGTTATTACGCGGTAAATTGCTCCTGTGTCAATATATATAAAGCCTAATTCCCGGGCAATCAATTTACCCATAGTGCTTTTACCCACAGCAGCCGGTCCATCTATTGCAATTGTTAAACCATTATTTTTCATAAATTCATTAATTCTCCAATTTACCAATTCACCAATGCACCAATTCTCCGATTGGCCAATTTACCGATTAAATTAGTCGTTAGTGAATAGTGAATAGTCGTTAGTATTAAATACATGTTTTCATTTTACAGTTTTCAGTTTACAGTCTATTATATTTTATGTCATTGCGAAATCTGATTTATCAGGGCGCAGTAATCTCATCTTTAACCGTAGGACAGGCGTCTCGCCTGTCTATTAATTCCTAAATTTGGCAATTTTTTATTTAGCAATTTACCAATCGGATAATCATGACAAGGTACATTGCAATAAGCCTCTACTTCTTTGCTATAATTTGAAACTTGTTACTTGTATTAACCGGGTAACCGGAAAACTGGTTAACCGGCTAACTACTTATAGTATTTTCTTCAGACTTTTAATTTCTTCTTTATTTAAATACCTGTATTCTCCCGGTTTTACACCCTTCAAATAAATTGGGCCTAACTGAGTTCTTCTCAGCTCTAGAACAAAATGTCCGATATATTCGCCCATTTTCCTAATCTGCCTTTTCTTTCCTTCTCTTATTTTTATTTTTAATATGGCATTTCCCTTGTTAATTTTTAACAAGTAAATACTACATGGTGATATTTTATAGTTATTTTCTAGGACAACTCCCTTTGATAAAGTTTTTAATTTTTCAGAAGAGGGAATTCCCTTCACTCTAGCAATGTAAACCTTTTCTACTTCTTTTGCAGGGTGGGTTAAGGTATGAGCTAATTCACCGTCATTAGTAAGAATTAATAGTCCTTCCGAATTAAAATCTAAACGGCCAACCGGATATACTCTTTCTTTTACCCCTTTCAATAAATCTAAAACAATCGGTCTGCCAAAAGGATCGGATAGAGAAGTTAAATATCCTTTAGGCTTATTTAATAATATATAAGAATACTGTTTTATTTCTTTATATTTTACTAATCTACCATTTACTTCAACGATATCTTTTTGAGGGTCAATCTTGGTCCCCAACTTAGTAACGACAGAGTTATTTACTTGTACCTGCCCTTGGAGGATAAGTTCTTCACACTTTCTTCGGGAAGCAATCCCTGCTCCCGCTAAATATTTTTGCAATCTTTCAATCATCTTATTTAATCCCGATTTCGTTTATTTTGGGAAGGTCCTTAAGATTTTTTAAGCCGAAATGCATTAAAAAATAGTCGGTAACTTTGTAAAGCAAAGGATTTCCGGGTGCCTTCTTTCTTCCGCTAATTTTTATAAATTTATGTTTTACTAAATTAAATAAGACCCCTGAGCAACTTACTCCCCTTATTTTTTCAATTTCCAAACGGGTTACCGGTTGATTGTAAGCAATGATAGCCAGTGTTTCCAGGGCTGCTTTTGAAATTTGATGCATTCTTTTATCCTCTAAGATTTTTTTTACCCAGACAGAGTACTGTGGTTTGGTACCCAGTTTATATCCACCGGCAATTTCATATATTTTAAATGGCCTATCATCGTGTTCATATTTTAATATTAGCTCATTAATAATCGATTTACTTCCTTTTTTTTCCAGATCGGTAATCTCTTTTATCTTGTCAAGGGTTAATGGATTATTATATACCAACAATAAGCATTCTATTATATTGCTCCATCTTTTATTGTTTCTTAATTTTTCTTTAACTTTAAAGCATCTCCTTTCAGATCGAACATTATCCTATCAAAGTTTTTTTTCTGATAGCATCTTATTTTTCTTAAATAGATGAGTTCTAATAAGGCAAGAAAAATAACAATAATTTCTAACTTACTCTGAGCTCTTTCCATGAAATAATCGAAAGATAATCCTTCTTTACTACCATTTAACAGATTAATTATTTCCTTCATCTTGGAAGCGGTATTAAAAGTCCTTTTTTTAAAGGGCATATAGTTATCTTTCTTTGTATTCTGTAATACTTTTTCCAAAGAAGTTAAAAGGTCTGCTAAGTCAACTTTCTGAATTTCTACACTAGCTTCTTTATCATCGTTTTCTATCACCGGAAAATAGATATTATTTTGGGTGCCTTCTTTTTCTTTTAAATATTCGACCACTTTTTGAAATTTGTCATATTCCTGAAGATATGCTTCTTTTTCTTTTGAAATCATAAAATCATTATATTCATCATCTTCCTCTTCACTGCTTTTAACTTCCAATTTAGGAAGAAGATTTTCTGATTTTATTTTTAATATTATCGCCATTTCAGCTATGGTTTTACCGGCAATGCTCAGATCGATAGCACTCTTGTTTTGAATTACATATTTTAAATACTGGTCTATTATTTCAGTAATGGGTATCTTTTCAATATCAACGATACCTTCTTTTACATTTCTCAATAATTCGTCTATGGATCTATCTAAATCATTAATTTTTATCTTAAAGTCTATATTTTTATTATTCATAATCTAAATTCATAGCTTTCTTTGCTTCATCGAGGGCCTGTTTAGCTACCTGCCTTGCCTTTTTGCTCCCTTCGATTACAATTTCTCTAATTATTTCCGGATTTCTTTCATAATATTTTCTTTTTTCCCTGAATCCAGCAAACTTATCTATTAAGGCCTGAGCCAATCTCTTTTTACATTCTACACACCCTAATTTTCCTGATTTACATCCGCTAGATATTTCTTTAGATTGTTCCGGATTAAACATCTCCTGATAAGTAAACACCACACAAATATCCGGATGACCCGGATCATTCAATCTTACTTTTTGGGTATCAGTTATCATTGTCTTCACTTTTTCTTCAATTTTTTCCGGCGGATCGGATATGGAAATTGTATTCCCCAAACTTTTACTCATTCTCTTTCCGTCAGTTCCCGGTACACGTGGAACTTTGGTCAATTTTACCTGCGGTAAAGGAAAAACATTCTTATAAAGATTATTAAATCTCCGGGCTATTTCCCGAGTTAATTCTACGTGATGTACTTGATCTTCCCCCACAGGTACAGCATTCGCTTTATAGATCAATATATCTGAAGCCATTAGAACCGGATATCCCAAAAGACCATAACTCATATTGTCTTTCAACCCTAAATCTCGTACCTGCTCTTTCAATACCGGATTTCTTTCTAACCAGGGTAAAGGAGTAATCATGGAAAAAAGCAGGTGTAATTCTGCATGTTCCGGGACATAAGATTGTATTAATACAGTACTTCTTTCAGGGTCAATACCTGCACTAAACCAATCTATAAGCATCTCCAAAATGTTTTCTTTTAGATCTTCAATTTTGTCGTAGCCGGTAGTTAGGGCGTGTAAATCTACGACTCCAAAAAAACACTTGTATTCTTCCTGAAGTTTTACCCAATTTTCCAAAGCTCCTAAGTAATTTCCTAAGTGTAATTTACCGGTAGGCCGCATTCCGCTAAAAATTATTCCTGCCATTTGAAATACTCCTCTCTTAATTTTATTATTAAAAAATTCACCAATTGACCAATTAATTTAGTTGCCCAGTTACCCTGTTTACCAGTTTTCCAGTTAAATTAGTTGATAGTTACTGGTTTTTAGTTTTTAGTTGTTGATTTTTAGATAAAATAATCAGTTTACGATTTTCGGTTTTCTTAACCAATTAACCAGGTAACCAACTAACCATATAACCAAATGTATACGCACTACGAATTTAAACTAGCAAACGAAATATAAAAAATACAATAGGAAATAATACTTTTCCGATTATACCACTTAATACCAGAATTAGTAAGAGAATCGGCCCGTAAGATTCTAACTTGGCATACCTGTAAACCTGAGAATAAGGCAAAAGACCTAGCAGTATCTTAGACCCATCTAAGGGCGGAACAGGAATCAAGTTAAATATTGCTAGTGCTAAATTTATTATTACGCCTGTCTGTAAAAATATTAACCAGCCTCTTAGTATGGTTACCGAAAGATTAAAAAAAGAGCTGCCTTGTGCCATGGTAATTTGCCCGATGAAATAATAACTTAACCTTAATATAAGGGCAAATATTACTGCAATTACTATATTAGCAATTGGCCCAGCTAATGAAACATATATCATATCTCGTTTAGGATGATTCAATCTATTAAAATTTACCGGGACTGGTTTTGCCCACCCAAATCGGAATAAAAGCAACATCAAGGTTCCTATAGGGTCAAGATGAGCCAGAGGATTCAAGGTAAGTCTTCCCGCTTCTGCGGCTGTTGGATCACCTAATTTATAAGCCATCCTACCATGCCAGTATTCATGAAAAGTAATAGCTATTAAAACAGCCGGTATGCTCCAAACAATTTCGAATATATTATCCAACATTTTTCTATTTCTTATTCCTTTCCTTTAGAATATTTTTTACAAATTTAATTTCATCTCTTTTGTTTTTTACCTCTCCATCCAATTGAGCACAAAGCAATTTATTCAATATTAGTGAATAGATTGGCCCAGGTTTTACCTGCAGTTCTTTTAATTCTTTACCTGAAATATATAGACTTTCTTTTTTATATTTTTTAAAATAGTTGTATATCCTTTCCCTTACAAGATCAGAGTTACTTTCCGCCATGGTAAAAAATAATACTTCGTTAGGCAACCCTTTAAATTTTAAATAAATGATACTCGGTGGTATTTTTTTTTGCGATATATTTTTTATAATTTGATCTAAATTTAGGTAACAATAATTTATCCTGTCTAAAGTTTTTTGCTTAAATATTAGCCTTTTTGAAATTATCTGTACTTGACTTTTTTCTAAATTTTTAATTAAACAGCAAAAATATATTATCCACAGTTCTATTTTTTCATCAGATATATTACGTTTCCAAAAATTATAATTATCCTTTACCTTAATAAATCTATCCACTGTATCTTCATTCAATTCAACTTCCGGAAGAACATATTTCAAAGCTCCCAATTCTTCCAACCTTTTTAAAGATTTTAATGGATTTTCTTCTTTCAATATTAGAATCAGTTCTTCAGCAACTCTTTTCTTTCTTAATCTGGAGAGTAATTTATCATCAATTGCTTTTTTCAGAAAATCTTCCGTTGTACTATCCATTTTAAAATTATATCTCTGTTCAAATCTTATTGCCCGTATGATTCGTGCCGGATCTTCAACAAAGCTTAAATTATATAAAACCCTGATTATTCCTATTCGTAAATCTCTCTGTCCACCAAAAAAATCGATTAATTTTCCAAAATATTTTTTATTTAACTGTATAGCCATGGCATTTATGGTAAAATCTCTTCTGTATAAATCTTTTTTTATTGAGCTTAGCTCAACCTTAGGAAAGGCTGCGGGGTATTCATAAAATTCTCGACGGGCAGTTGCTACGTCTATTTTAAAACCGTCATCTAAAATCACCACTGCGGTTCTAAATTTTTCGTGGCTTTTTGTTCTTCCTTTCAAATCCTTACTTAACTCTCGGGCAAATTTTATTCCATCACCTTCAACTACAATATCAATATCATAATTTTCAATTCCCAGGAAAAGATCTCTTACAACTCCTCCTATCATGAAAACTGGAAAATTAAATCTATCACCTATCTCTCCAATTTTATTTAGAATATTTTGAACTCTTTCAGGAAATATTTTCTTTATTGAATCTATTTGTTTCTTTCTCTCCATCTTACTACTGGTCTCAATATAGGTTGAGAATGATCTTTTGGGAATATGACCTTCTCCATATAAATTTCTTATCAAATCAGTTCTGGTAACAATTCCTACTAATTTATTTTCTTGGTTAACAACTAATATTCTTCCAATATCGTAATTAATCATTAATTCTTGAATTTCAGTTAAAGGAGTACTTAATTTTACGGAAACTACCTGGTCAGACATATATTTACTTACCAACTCTTTTCCAAGTCCATGCTGTTTGGCTCTATTTACCTCCTGCATTGTTATAATGCCTTTTAGCTCCCCCTCTTCTACTACCGGAATCCCGTTATGCCCGTATCTTAATAATATTTTTTTTGTTTCTTCGATAGAAGCAGAAGTATTAATGGTTTTAACCGGTGAAGACATTATATTTTTTGCTATAATTCCTACCTTTACTTTTCTTTCTATGATCCTAACAAGTTTTTTTTCTAATTCATTAAGGGATAAATCTTTTACCACTGCAGAAGCTGCCTGAAAGTGACCTCCACCCCCTAATTCTTTCAGAATATCATCTACATCTACAGAATTTATTCTGCTCCTTCCAACTATATATATTCGTTCTGCCATCTTTACTATGGTAAAAAAAACATCGCTATTTTCAATTTCTATTAATCTATGAGTGAGAAGAGCCAATCCTTCTGTATAATTTTTTACTTCTGCCTTAGCCATATTAATGCGTACACCCTTACAAAATATTTCCTTAGAAGAAAGCAGTAATTTATTTAATAATTTCTTTTGAGCTATGCTAAGACCTATATTTATAAAATTGGCTACAACTTTTAATTTTATCCCTTTATCAAACAAATAAGAAATGCTATTTATATCATCAATCGTAGTAGTTGAAAAAGTAAGTGAACCAGTATCTTCATAAATCCCCAGGGCAAACAGGGTTGCTTCGATAGGGCTTATTTCCAAATTCATTTTCCTTATTTTTTTCAGCATTATGGTAGTAGTCGCCCCTACTTCTTCTATTAGATTAATCTCCCCTTTAATATCGTCCGCAGTAGAGGGATGGTGATCATATATATGAATTTCTAAATCTCTCTTATTTATTACATTAGCAAATAGGCCAATACGTTTTTTTATTCTAGTATCAACTATTATCAATTTAGTAACCTCTTCTATTTTAATTATTTTAAGAGGGGTTATCTCTATCAAATCACCATACATAGAGATAAATTTTCTTACATTTTTTTCTATGGCTCCGGTAAATACTAAAAGAGCATTTTTATATATTTTTTTGGCTGCTACCATGGCAGCCAAAGAATCAAAATCAGTACTTTGATGACTTATAATTACTTCCAACTGATTACCCTCTTTTTTAAATTTATTCATTTAAAATTATAGCATAAAAAAACAGTATATAGTATATCGTTGAGGATTAGTTTGCTGGTTAGCTGGTTACCCGGTTAGCCAGTTAAGAAAATAAGAAAGAGAAATCAAATTAATATCGCAGTATATAGTATAGGGTAATAATAGTAGATGGTAAAGAAAAATAGCGGATAGCATAGGTTAATTGTTTAAGAAAACCGCAAACTGATTTCTTTATCTAAAAACTAACAACTAAAAAATAAAAACCAGTAACTATCAACTAATTTAACTGGTAAACTGGTGAACAGGGTAACTGGGTAACTAATGCGCAATACGCTATACGCTCCACGCTATTCCCACTCTTTAACCCCTTCCTGGCTGATAGTAGCTAAGATTAGTGGTAATTTTTTAGGTCTTTTATCTCCTATAACAAACGAGGAGAACAATTTGTTCTTTGCTTCTTTTAATTTTTCTGAATCATTATAATATACTTCGGCTAAATCTTCGTTAATCTTAACCTTATTGCCTACTTTCCTTTTTAAAATAATTCCCACGGATAAATCAATTTCTGATTCTTTTTTCTCTCTTCCTGCTCCTAAAAGCATGGCACTCTCACCAATTAATCGTGAATCTATTTTTTGTATATAGCCATTAATATCAGCTTTAATTTTTGTACAATATTTGGCCGAAGGCAATAATTCCGGTTTATCTACTACTTCTGTATTGCCGCCCTGAGCGGCTATCATCTCCTTAAATTTATTAAAAGCTGTCCCATCTTTTAGTATTTTTTCTAATCTGTTTCTTCCTTCCTCGTAGTTCTTTGCTGCTCTGCCTAATTTTAGCATATGAGCACCAAGAACCAGACAAAGGTTACGTAAATCTTTCGGTCCTCTATCTTTTAAAATATCAATAGCCTCTTTTACTTCCAAGGAATTACCGATAGCAAAACCCAAAGGTTCATCCATGTTTGAAACTACCGCTACGGTCTCTTTACCCAACTCCAATCCTATATCTACCATTATTTTCCCTAACTTCAAGGCATCTTTATATTCTTGCATAAAAGCACCGCTGCCGGTAGTAACATCTAATATAATGGCATCGGCACCAGAAGCCAATTTTTTACTCATAATACTGCCTACGATTAAGGGAATACTGTCTATTGTTCCGGTGACATCTCTTAGCGCGTATAATTTTTTGTCTGCCGGAGCCAGATCTGAAGTAGGACTGATAATTGATGCTCCGACTTTCTTAACGATGTCTATAAATTTATTCAGGCTTAATTCTGTTTTAAACCCTTTGATTGATTCTAACTTATCTATTGTACCGCCGGTATGACCTAAACCCCGTCCTGACATCTTGGCTACCGGAACACCTGCTGCTGCCACCATGGAGGCTAGAGCAAGGGTAGTAGTATCTCCTACTCCACCTGTACTATGTTTATCGACCTTAATACCGGGAATAGAACTAAGATCAATTATTTTTCCGGAATTAACCATAGCCATAGTTAGATATTTTATTTCGTTAATATCCATCCCTTGAAAATAGATAGACATCAGCATGGCAGACATTTGATAATCCGGTATTTCTCCTTCATCAAATGCTTTAATAGCATAATCTATCTCTTTCTCACTTAACTTTAGGCCGTTTCTCTTCTTTATAATTAAGTCACAAAATCTCAATTGGAATTTCTCCTTAAGTCAATTTATCAATTGACCTATTGACCAATTAAATCAGTTATCCAGTTAACCGGTTTACCAGTTTAATTAATCGCAAATAGATAGTTGAATAGTCGTTAGCATATTAGTTAGCTGGTTAGCTAGTTAGCGCAAGAAAATATAGCACGCGATGTGCCCCTACTTCTTTACTCTCTCTTGCATTTTTTAACCAGCAAACCATTTAACTAACTAACCAGCTAACTAATTTATAAATAGAGG